>Ga0208648_1002752_pt1 | contig 11810 bp, 12 predicted proteins | sample AntAceMetag02UKL_FD_184772 | JGI IMG/M metagenome (GOLD analysis project Ga0208648, IMG submission 184772) | Saline lake microbial communities from Ace Lake, Antarctica - Antarctic Ace Lake Metagenome 02UKL (SPAdes) (version 2) | ecosystem: Environmental > Aquatic > Non-marine Saline and...
TTACCTGAATACTCTTTAGATATTTCATCTAAAACAGGAGCGATCATTTTACAAGGGCCACACCATTCAGCCCAGTAGTCAACCAAAACAGGCGCACCAGCTTTTAAAACAAGCTCATCAAAATTACTATCCGTTACATGAAGGACTGAGTCACTCACGCTATTCTCCAAATTATTTTACAAGTAGGTAATATCGCTGTATAGCCATATTTTGTCAATAATTTTTTTCTAAATATAGGGTTTTTATTTTTGCCCTGTCCTGCATAGAAAATTACTCGTTTTAGTTAATCCATGAATAATTAATTGAGCGTAGAAAATAATATAAGACATTGTTTTAAGTGTTATTTAAAGCCAGTATCTTCCTCCTTTAGTTTAAGCAGGCTTATTTTTGAAGTATCGTAAAATCATCATTTTTTGTTTGAAATCGAGTATTTTTGCTTAAACAGGACAGTGCAAACTAGCGGTAATTGATGTATTCTACCTTAATGAAGAAAACACATTTAACGGATACACGTTTCATTAACTTAGAACTTTCCAGCTCCATTTTAAAGGGCTTGAAAGAGGCAAGTTTTGATTATTGCTCGCCAATTCAGGATCAGGCCTTGCCTATTGCTCTAAGAGACAGGGATGTGGCGGGACAAGCACAAACAGGAACAGGGAAGACGGCAAGTTTCTTATTGGCTACCTTCCAGCGCTTACTAAACGATAATAGTGAAAAGAAAAAATATCCCAGAGCGATTATTTTAGCCCCCACTCGTGAACTTGCCATTCAAATTCATAAAGATGCACTATTATTAGGCAAGCATCTGGGGTTTAATCTAGCACTTATCTATGGCGGTACAGACTATCAGAAGCAACTAAAAGCAGTTCAAGGGAATGTCGATATTATCATAGCAACGCCGGGCAGGATTATAGATTTTTATCGGCAAAAAGCGTTTTCTCTGGATAATATCCAGGTGATGGTGCTGGATGAAGCCGATAGAATGTTTGATTTAGGTTTTATTAAAGATATACGCTATTTACTCAATCGTATGCCAAGTCCTGAAAAACGCCTTAATATGCTGTTTTCTGCTACTTTATCATTCAAAGTATCTGAGCTGGCATATGAACATATGTATCAGCCTGTGATGGTTAAAATTGAATCTGACGAGGTGACTTCAGAGTCAATTAATCAATTTGCATTTTGTCCTGCTAATGAGCAGAAAATACCCTTATTAATAGGTTTGCTTAATTCGCATACACCGGTGCGTAGTATTGTTTTTGTCAATACCAAGCGTAGTGCAGAAAAATTAGCCGATTACCTTGCTGCAAACGGGCATCAAACTGCATTATTAAGTGGAGATGTACCACAAGAAAAACGCCAGCGTCTACTGGCTGACTTTCAGGAAAATAAAGTCACCATTATGATTGCTACCGATGTTGCTGCACGTGGTCTGCATATTCCTGATGTCTCACATGTTTTTAATTTTGATTTACCCCAGGATGCCGAAGATTACGTGCATAGAATAGGTAGAACAGCACGCTTTGGCGCAAAAGGTGAAGCGATCAGTTTTATTTGTGAAGAATATGCCTATTCAATGCCTGATATCGAAGATTTCATCAGTCAGAAAGTGCCAGTACATAAAGTAACTGAAGATCTATTACCTGAATTAATAAAACCAGCGCCTAGAGCCAGAGCTCCACGCAAGCAATATTCACCAGGAAATCCCGCACACAGAACTCAGACAAAAGCAAAGGCTTAGCCGGCTACAGGCAATGGTGCTATGTATACCATGAAAATTAGAAGAACTTGAAGATATTAGGCTAATGATTTCCGTTGTTTAATTGAAATGATGCCATAACTCTTTGTTTGTTAAAGCTTGTGCCCAGCTTAGGTAACTGGCAATAAATAACCCACCCATTATCCCACTTGAGGATGGATGGTTACGTAATATTTTGATAATACAGAATGCCTGTCTAATCTGTCAGAAATTGCTTTAAATATTTTTTTACATACACTCACTCCTTTTTCATAAGTGGTTTCCAATAGCTCCACTACGGGGTGATATCCTTTCCAAGTCATGGTTTTTGCCCATTCTAATGTAGTTTCTATGGAATTGAGTAGCGTTCCGCTCCAATGATTTTCCAGAATACCCCAACTACGCTCAATAGGATTATATTTGCTGTGATAAGGTGGATAGTATGCCAGCACAATTTCTAGATTATTTTTGTCTGAAAATTCAACCATACGTTTCATAAACTGTGTTCGAGTGCTTGAGTTTTGTGGGCCGTTATCTAGGTTAATAACTAGCTGTTTGATATGACTATATCGCGCTTTGTTCGTTTCCCACCACTGTTCAAGGCAATCAACAATAAAATCACTGGTCTCAAATGAAACGCCAAAAATAATGGTGAGCAACCCACTCATCACATCTAAAATACCGAAAGGTGATAGTTTAGGTTTAATTCCCATATCATGATCATCTGCTTCCACGGCTTTTTTACATCTAGACGTGCCTCCGCGAGATGAATCACACAAATCTACTTTGGCTTTTGTATCGATAGATATTCGTAGTGAATCCTCTCGTTTATCCGATTCTCGATTAACCTCGGTAAGGTTGTCAAATATGTCGTCAGTCTGTTCTATCTTCTTGATGGGTTTTGATTTTTGAACTCGACGTAGGCGATACCCCAACCTGTTTAATATATTGCTTATTGTTCTTACGCAAGGTAAATCCTTATCTGTCCAGCCTTTCTTTATTATCAGCGCTTTACGCATGGCCTTGGCAGTAAGGCGAGTATATTTGAATAGGGTCTGAAACTTGGGGTCTGTTTGACTTGCTGGTTCTGCTAGACAACAGATATCAACTTCCAATTGTTGCGATTTTTCTTCCATCTTTTTATTTCCACGGGCTTTAAAGTCACCGGCACAGGTTATTCCCGTGCGCAATTCATGTAACCCCAGATCCACAGTGTTTCGATCCCAACCGAAAACCCTTTCAGCCAAACGAGCATTGGATTCCAAATAATCAAGGGTTACTTGCGCTTGAAAAGCCCGCCTTTTAGGGCCTGTTAATTTTTTAGATGCATCTTTTATTGTAGCAATATGTTTTTCTGATAAGGTTAACAAGGTCTCTCTTTGGCTAATGAACAATATATCCAATAGAATACAATTAACTTCCAAATATTTCTTACTTTTTGGGTGGGTTATTTATTGCTAGTTGCCTTAGCTGGTTAGATTTCGGAAATGACAGATTTTTTAATATGTTGATGTTTCAAGTTTTATTCTCATGGCTGTGAGCTGTAGGTAATCAGGTAAAATTTTCAGCATCATATTACTCAGTTCCGGGCATAATTTCACGAAAGTCATTAATAGCGGGAAATTCATAAATAATTCTGGATATTTTTTTAGAATCAGGCTGTTTAATGGATATTAAGTATTCAATGCCAAATGTCTTCGCCGAACGTAATACAGCAAGACTATCATCAACCATCAAAGTCGATTGTTTATCCCACCGCTGCTGATCTTGAAATGCATGCCAGAACGATTGATGCTCTTTGGCAAAACCAAAATCATGTGAGCAAATAATATCGTCAAAAAACGACTTTAAGCAGGTTTTCTCCATTTTTAGCGACAAACTGTCACGGTGTGCATTAGTCACTAATAGCACTCGTTTGTCAGTTTGCTGTAATGCACTCAAAAACTCAGTGACGTGAGGTAATACGCTAATCAAACCAGAAATTTCAGTTTTCAGGCCGGCGATGTCCAGATTTAAAATGTCGCTCCAATAATCCAGACAATACCATTCCAGTTTTCCTTCCATACTCTTGAATAAAGGCAACAAAACATGTTTTGCTTCATCGATAGTAAATTGATTTTGATGTGCGTAGCGTTCAGGGATAAATTCCATCCAGAAATGATTATCAAAATTCAAATCCAGTAAAGTCCCATCCATATCTAGTAAAACTGTATTAATTTTATTCCAATCCAGCATAACAACGGCTATAGTAATATTAAATAAATAAAAGTTACCATACCAAAAATGTCAGAAAAACCGAAGATACTTAACAGAAAAATCGTGGCTCAATCCAGATTGTTTAGAGTGGAATCTATGAGTTTAGAATTTAGTAATGGTGCGACAAGAGAATATGAACGTTTGATGCGAGGTAGCGGTAGTAACGGTGCAGTACTTATCGTTCCTATGCTTGATAAGCAAACAGTATTATTGATTCGCGAGTATTCTGCTGGTGTTGAACGTTATGAGTTAGGACTGGCGAAGGGGAAAATTGACGATGGTGAAAGCGTCTTACAAGCAGCAAATCGTGAATTAAAGGAAGAGGTGGGATATGGAGCACATAAAATAAAACGAATCAGCTCCTTTTCTATTGCACCTAGTTATATGGAACATATGACTGAAATTATTCTTGCCCAGGATTTATATCCAGAGAAATTGCCCGGTGATGAGCCGGAAGAATTAGAAGTAGTGCCCTGGAAACTGGATAATTTAACGGAATTAGTGAACAGTGGGCAATGTACCGAAGCACGAAGTATTGCTGCCTTATATATAGTTAGAGATTATTTATTGATAGATTGAAGTTTCAAAAACTATTAACCACAAAAAAATCCTTTCATTTCCTGCGTGTTTCGCTAGTCAGGCAATTAGTGCTTTACCCCATGACTATTGATGACTTTAAACAAGGTTAGCCATAGTATATACAGGTCTCTGGTAAAAGACTGCTTATGCATATACTCTGCATCCAGTTTCACTTTTTCAGCAATAGCTAATTCATCTCGGCCATTAATTTGTGCCCAGCCAGTTAAACCAGGAATTAATTGGTGAATACCTTGTTCGGTACGTAATGTTATTAAGTCATGCTGATTAAATAAGGCTGGCCGTGGACCAACAAAACTCATCTCGCCTTTTACAATATTCCATAATTGCGGTAATTCATCCAGGCTAGTTTTGCGTAGAAAGCTGCCTATGGGTGTTAATGCGCTCTGTGGGTTAGTTAATAAATGTGTAGCAACCTCAGGAGTATCAATTTTCATACTTCTAAATTTAGGCATTTTAAACAATTCATTGTTTAAACCTACCCGATACGACCAGTATAAAACAGGTCCTGTAGAGGTAATTTTGACTAATAGTGCGATGATAAGAATTGGGATAATAGTGATTAGGAAAATACTAATCGCTAAACTGAAGTCAAAAATTCTTTTCATGGATGCATTTAGGAAATGTTTACTGAGTAATGACTGTGGAGCGGATTTTGGTTCGTTGCCATCACTAACTGAATATGTGCAGTGTAATAAAAATTCTAGTCTTTTCTTAATGCGATAAAGTACGCAATAAATTCGCATAATCTTCATCAACTTTATAATCGCTAGTACGTAATGCCTTAATTCGTTTACAGGCATTAATGACCGTAGTATGGTCACGACCACTAAAAGCATCGCCAATTTCTGGTAAGCTATGGCTGGTCAATTCTCTTGCTAATGACATGGCGATTTGGCGAGGACGTGTAACTGATTGTTTGCGGCTTTTGGATAATAAATCGGCTATTCTGATTTTGAAGTAATCAGCAACTGTTTTTTGAATATTGTCTATGCTTACCAGTTTATCCTGCAGGGATATTAAATCGTGTAGTGCTTCTTTAGCAAAATCAATGGTAATATCCGCTCCAGTAAATTGAGCATTGGCCAGAACACGACGTAATGCACCCTCCAGGTCTCGCACATTAGATGGAATACGTTTACCAATAAAAAAAGCAACCTCATGATCGAGTTCAACATTATTTTGCTGGGCTTTATTCATTAAAATTGCTGCTCTTGTTTCCAGATCAGGTGGCTCGACCGCGACTGGTAAGCCCCAACCAAAGCGTGATTTTAAACGGTCCTCCAGGCCTTCAATTTCCTTAGGGTATTTATCACAGGTTAAAACAACCTGATTTTTCTTTTCTAACAGTGTGTTAAAGGTATGAAAAAACTCTTCCTGTGAGCGTTCTTTCCCTGCAAAAAACTGGATATCATCAACAAATAAAGCATCAACATTACGATAATAGTCTTTAAACGCATTAATACTGTTTTGCTGGAAAGCCTTAACCATATCCTGAACAAATTTTTCAGAATGTAAATAAACAACATTAGCATTTGGGTTTTTTGTCAGAATTGCGTTACCGATGGCATGCATTAAATGTGTCTTGCCTAAACCTGAAGCACCATAGATCAGTAAGGGATTATACGCTTTGCCTATATTTTCAGAAACTTGTATTGAAGCAGCTTTTGCCAGTTGATTAGATTTACCTTCAACAAAATTCTCAAAGGTAAAAGCGGTATTGATAAAAGTCGGTGTCTTTTTCTTTTTTTGAGGTTCACTAGAAGGGCCGGTAGTGCGCGTGCTTCGATTTGGTATGATTGCAGGTTTAACATTTTTTGAGCCGATCACCATTTTTACAGTATATTGACCATTGGAAAATTCATAGATGGCATCTTCAATTTTACCTAAAAAATGTTCTTTTACATGCGCAATAATAAACTGGTTGGGAGCCAGAAGTTTAATAACATCATTTTCTTCTTGCGCTTGTAATGGTCGAATCCAGGTGTTTAAATCATTATTAGAGATTTCATTTTCAAGACGGGACAGACAGGAATTCCAAATAGAGCTCATTAAACGATTCGTATGATTAGTAAACAGCAGATAAGTTAGCTTAATGCTAAATAGCTGTAAAAATAAGAAAAAACAGGATCTGAAGTACACTTCAGTTGTGCTGAATCATAGCATAAAAGCGCAACCCCCTCCTTTTAATATTAATACCAAAATGAATACACAAACTATATTAATTACTGGCTGCTCGACAGGCATAGGTTATCGAACGGCTGTATTATTAAAACAACGCGGTTATCGCGTTGTCGCTTCTGCCAGAAAAGTTGAAGATGTTGCGCGCCTGCGTGATGAAGGTTTTGAAACCGTACAACTGGATTTAGCAGATAGCGACAGTATTCAGCAAGCTGTAAAACAAGTCACTGAAATGACCGGAGGAAAAATTGATGGCTTATTTAATAATGGCGCTTTTGGACAACCGGGCGCTGTGGAAGATTTAAGCCGTGATGTTTTACGCGAGCAATTTGAAACTAATTTTTTTGGCACCCACGAATTAACCAATCTGATAATTCCATTAATGCGTCAGCAAGGAAAAGGGCGAATTATTTATAATAGTTCTGTCCTGGGTTTTATTGCGATGACTTATAGAGGTGCTTATAACGCTAGTAAATTTGCTCTGGAAGGGCTTGTTGATACGCTGCGTCTGGAATTATACGGGACTAATATCCATCTTTCACTGATAGAGCCAGGGCCTATTAGCAGTGATTTCCGGAAAAATGCATTTGCTTTATATAAAAAAAATATCGACCCCGTTAATAGCCCGCACAAAGAAACCTACCAGACTATGGAAATCCGTCTGCAAAAAAAAGGCCCGGCTGTTCCCTTTACTTTGCCCGCAGATGCTGTGGTGCAGAAAGTTATTCATGCAATGGAATCGAAACGCCCTAGGATTCGCTATTATGTGACTGTCCCGACATATGTATTTGGCTATTTAAAAAGACTGTTACCTGCGAGCGTTCTTGATTACTTAGCGCGCAAAGTATAGATAGCTAACTTGCCTTGGGGTTGATTATTTAACGCTTATAGCTAAGGCACAAGAATTCATTAATATCCGCTAGTATTACCATTCCTTCGAGGACTGCTAGTGGCGCTACAGCAGAAAACTGTCAGGTTTTTAGATTGATTAATAAAGAACTGGCAGGTCCTTAACAACTGCCTGCATCGGAGTATCAAGGAATATTAATAGTATATTTTTTAGCGGCAGGATTAAAACCAGGATTTATTGTTCAAATCCTTGAACATTTCAGTAATAGTATAATCAAGTCGTTTACGGACTAACCTGGCATCAATATGCTGTTGTATTTCAGCTTCTGCTTTGCTAATCCAGATTATATTTTTACTGGCGATATCAATTAAAACGACTATTAGAGCGGCATCTGGTTGGTTAATTAGCACATCCTGACTGGAGTAAGGGTCTTTTACTAACTTCAATGCCTGCATATTAGTAGCCAGCTGAAATGAGACGGCTAAGCCAGGATTCGTTGGGTTAAAGCGTACTCCACGCTTAGTTAATTCACGATCAATAAGTTGTCTAATATCCTCGGTGATATCAAAACCTGGAGGTTGCCATTTGCCACTAGGGTCGTTCAAGCTGGTTATTGATTCTGACCAGATATAAGCGGTATAGCGGCTAATATCAGCGTGAACTCCCACTTCGGTTTTGATCCGAATATCTTTGGCATAGTAAGCACAGCCTGTTAGCAGGATCAATAATGTTATTAATAGATGTCGCATACTGTTTACTCTTTGTGCATATCTTTATCCAGCCATGCCATAAATATCTCATAACCTAATGCTAGTGTGATAGCACCAACAAATAACCCCAGGATACCAAACCACATCATGCCGCCAATGGCACCAAGCAGGATAACCAGTGTTGGAGTATCCATTCCGCGTCCAAGAAGAAGGGGTTTTAAAAAGCTATCGCTCATACTGACAAGAAGGCTCCATACAGTAAATATTACAGCGGGAGTTGTATCAGCAACAGAGAAAACATAAAAAATTGCAGGAACAAGGACTAAAAGCGGCGGTAATTGTGCCACTGCAAGAATAAGAATTAGGATTGTCCAAAGTCCCCATCCCGGTACATGCATAAAATACATCCCCATACCACCTAAAACAGCCTGAATAACCGCTACTCCAAGTACCCCTTGAGCAACGCTACGAATAGTTGCCGTTGCCAGATTGATAAATTGTAAACCTTGGTCTTTATCTGTCAGGCGAGAGGCAATTTTTACAGCTATCTCATAAGCTCTCTGGGTGTTGGCTAAAAATATGCCAGAGATGATAATTGATAATATAAACTGAAGAATACTGCCACCTACTCCCGCAATAGAAGAAAAAAAAGTTTTGCCTAGATTCTTAATGGCCGGGATATTTTGTTTAAGCATGGCTTCAAGATTAGTAGAAGCCTGGGTCCATGCCGCGTAAACAGTATCACCAATCAAAGGCCATTGACTAACTTTTAGGGCGGGTGGCGGGATCTTCAAGGTACCTGCAGAAAACTCCTTTGCCAGATGAGCAGATGTTTCCACCAGTGAGCCTGAAACCAGAATTGAAGGACCAATTAATAGACTTAATGCCAATAGTGTATACAGTGTTGCAGCTAACTTAAAACGGTCACTGAGAGCGAGGCTTAGCTTGTTATACAGTGGGAAAATGGCAACAGCAATAATGATGCCCCATACGACAATAATTATAAAAGGCTTTATAATCCCGAAGCACAGCGCAATAATTAAAAAAGTCAGAGCCAGTCGAATGCTGACTTCAATCACTCTATTAGTAAATATTTTCTCATTTGGTTGTGTATCGGAAATCATGTGCTTACCTCAAATATTATTTGTGACAGAAACCACGTTAATAATTAAAAAAATCTTACAATGATACTGTTGTGTAGAGAATACTGCTGTTAGCTATTCGAGCATGAAGCAGAATAGTGATATAAAACATCCTTTAACATCCTGGAGCTTATAAAAGAGTAAGCTGAACTGGGCTCTACAAGAGTTTAATTTATCAAGGCATATTATAGATACCACGCGTGGTCACGACAGCGCCTTACATTCAAGCAGAATCAGCGCTCTATACAATCGCATCCGTAACCGCACGAAGTATAGTTTACCTCTCATAAACAATAAAGCTGTAACTAAAATCGACGCTTTTATCATCACTAATATCTTTGCGAGTAACTTCCTGCCATTGTTGTAGGTCAATTTCTGGAAACCAGGTATCTCCATCGAATGCCTGTTGAATTTCGGTAATATAAAGCCTATCAGCTTGAGCCAGTGTTGCTGCATATAATGTTGCACCTCCGATCACAAATACTTCGTCAGCCTGTGCACAGCTTTGTAATGCACTATCAAGATTATTAAAAACCAGACAGGATTGTTGCTCATAGTGAGGATTGCGGCTGATAATAATATTTTGCCGACCGGGCAATGGGCGACCTATGGACTCAAAAGTTTTTCGCCCCATGATAATAGGGTGTCCCATAGTAATTTGTTTGAATTTTTTAAGATCTGCGGATAAGTGCCAGGGCATTTTATTATTTAGACCAATCGTATGATTCGTTGCCATGGCAACAATAAGCGAAAGTTTCATTTTTTGAGAGTCTTTAACAGGTTTATGATAGCTGAAATACTACATGATTTTTGCAATGGTCAGAGAAAAAAAGAGATAATACAGCTACATTTTTTACTTTAGAGACTTTTTATGAGTACCGAACAATCTTTATTACAACGTAGTGATTCCAAGTGTGAGCTATGTGCAGCAGAACAAGACCTGAGCGTTTATAACTTACCACCTGAAAATGAAGACAGTGCAGAAAAATCGGTCTTGCTTTGTGCTACATGCCTTAGCCAGATTAGCAATCTAGAAACAATGGATACAAATCATTGGCGTTGTCTGAATGATAGCATGTGGAATCCTGAACCTGCCGTTCAGGTTATGGCATGGCGACTTTTGAAACACTTATCAACTGAATCCTGGGCCCAGGACTTACTGGATATGTTGTACCTAGAACCGGAAATACAAAGCTGGGCGGAAGCAGATAGTTTAGGCGCGAGTGATGCAGATGATACTGCTCCGACGCTGGATAATAATGGCACAAAACTCGCAGCGGGCGATACGGTTACATTGATTAAAGACCTGGATGTTAAAGGCGCAGGATTTACAGCCAAGCGTGGTACTGTGGTAAAAAATATCTCATTAACAGATAATCCTAAACATATCGAAGGACGCGTAAATGGCGTACGCATTGTCCTGGTTGCGGATTACCTGAAAAAGGCAAATTAGTGGTTTCTAGTCCTATGCTTTCAGTGGAAATTTCTGCACGTACGCTTTGCGTTCTGTGACGCAATTGTTTGCTATCATGTCGATATATTGCAAGAAGCTATGCCAGATTGAATCGATTATTTTTATTTAAACAATTCATCCAGCGTCAATTCATAGCTGGAAGAAAAAGTCTCTAAAAAATAATTAACTTCGGGCAGATTAGTAATCGCTTTTAATCTGCTCTCAATCTCTTTTTCTGCGATAGAAAACTCTTGATTGCCAGCAGCGAGTTCCATTTTGCATTTTAAATAGGCGGAGATGGTGTCCGCTGCTTTAATAATGACTTTATGCTCATTAGGCAATGCCTCTGCAAGCATATAAGGCCAGTAGTCCTCTTTCAACCCTTCGGGTAGCAAGTTTAATAGCTCATGCTCCGCCTGCTTCTCAATGGATTTATACGCCTTAGTGATTTCAGGCGAATGATATTTAATCGGTGAAGGCATATCACCGGTTAAAACCTCGCTGCAATCATGGTACAAGGCAGCAACAGCAATAGCATTTACATCCAGTTCGCCAGCAAAATAGCGGTTTTTAATTAAGGCTAAAGCATGGGCAATAACAGAAACTTCCCAGCTATGTTCCATGACATTTTCAGCCACGGCATTTCGTTTTAATCCCCAGCGTTGTAACCAGCGAATTTTACTGATGTAGGCGAAAAAGTGGCTTTTCATTAGTAACACATACTCCTTAAATAATTACAGGGGTGTAAGAAATTTAGTATCCGCTATAAATTCTAGGGAGGCACAAAATTTCCCTGAGATTTTTCTTCAATCAGCTGTGCAAGAGAAGGCAGTTTGAATTCTCCGCTAACTCTGTCTCGAATATAATCATAAGTTCTCACCTT
>Ga0208648_1002754_pt1 | contig 11806 bp, 8 predicted proteins | sample AntAceMetag02UKL_FD_184772 | JGI IMG/M metagenome (GOLD analysis project Ga0208648, IMG submission 184772) | Saline lake microbial communities from Ace Lake, Antarctica - Antarctic Ace Lake Metagenome 02UKL (SPAdes) (version 2) | ecosystem: Environmental > Aquatic > Non-marine Saline and Alkaline...
CGATATTTCCTGTGGTTTTTCTTGTTCTTGTGCTCAACGGCGCGAATAAACATGAATACTTAATTACAAGAAAAATCGCACCCTGTCAAGACATGTAACTACGATTTTGGCACTACACTTGCCTTTTCGGGCGCCTTTGTGGACATAAGTACCTGAAATTACTAACCGGCATTTTTTAAAATAGCCCATTTTCCAAGTTTAAGCCTGAAATAGTCACGAATTTCGGTTAAGACACTATTTGCGACACTATTTCCACCATCCAACCTTCCGGTCTATGTCTTTAAACTCCGTCAAACCACTGCCAGGGGTTGTTCAGTTCGTTGGTTTCACTTTTAGTTCAGCTTTGTGTAAGGTGAATGCCTTAACCGACTTATATTCTTTGTAGAAACGGGAATCCATCCGAGAGTTAATGAGAATGAAGTCCCAACATGGTTTTTCAGCAATGCGACCTTGTGCAATCGTCATCCAGTTCAAACCGTACATCTTTTTATAAAAAAGAAAACATGCGTGAAGGGGCCATGGATAACCAACCGATATTTTTTGTTTATCAAGTTGTTTCAGGCGTCTTTCATATTCATTAGATAAAATCGTGATGGTTTCTAAGACCAATACTTGGTCAGGCCATTCCCGATAAGTGGAAAAACTTATTTTTCCAACAGAGTTGATAATGAAGATAGAACCCAAAAAGAAAAAACAAACTAAGGCGATTGTGCGAACCTTATAAGTAAGAGATCTCAATAAACTATCTACAGTGCTGATCCCAGCAAGAACAATGAATGGAACATATATGTACCATGTGCGGTACAAGGGTAGTTTTATGCCGAACACCATGTATTCAATGAGAATAATTGACACTAACGATACTAACAAAAAGCTTGGGGCTGCATTAAGCCTGTTTAGAGACCGAAAACCCACGATAAAAAGTTGTAAGATACTGCCGAGTAAGAAAAATAAAAAAAGGATAGTTGTTGCTGGGGCAACTATATTTTCGTAAAACCAGCTTGGAAATGGCAGTTCTTTCCATGAAACAACTGGAATTGAATAGAGAGGGTTCCCTGTGTCTGACACAATAGCCTGTGTTTCATAAGTTAATGTGCTAAGAAGATTTGCAATGCTGTCCAATAACGACTGTGCACCAAAGTCCATTTTTGATGGCATATCCGACAGAACATGCAAATAAGTCAAAAAACCGATCAGTACAGCAGGGGTTATCAAATATGCAAAACAAAGAAGAATCTGTTTTGCTCCTTTGCCCCAATACAAAAAAACGGAACCTACTATTAAAAGGATAAATATGTTCAGCGCTATTGGAAGAACTGCCATAGCGCAACCAACACATATAGAGGATGCTACAACATGGAATTCAAAAGAAGAAGCAAGTGGTACTTTTATCGAATTCTCAATGCGAAAGATTGTTTTAGATTGTTTTTTATAGGCACTAAAAAAGAAATATAAGGCCAAAAAAGAAAAACCGGTTGCCAATGAATATCCTCGGCCACAAGAAGCAAAATCAATGATATACGGATGGCATGAAATGACCAGAATCGTGTAGATACGCAGAAAAGGATTCTGGATTAGTTCTCTAACAAGTAAGACAAGGGATATCAGGAACAGCAAAAAGCCAAAGATTGCTGGAAGCCTTATAGCAAACTCGCTTGGACCGAAAAGCTCGCAACAAAGCCTAACTAAGATAGTATTCAACATATGGTTATTTGCCGCAGAGTAATCATGCCATATAAATCCAAAGCCTTTAACAATCCAGAAGTTGTAGTTCCAAGCCTCGTCATTTGTGATGGATGCGTTTGAAGCTTTGAAAATTGCTAAAACAATGGCTCCGATACATATAGAACAGGCAATAACGTAGTACCGTTTTAACGCGTGTCGATTCAATTGGTGGTTATTACAAGTACTACTCTTCATTATGTACATTTCCTCTTTATAAGAAGACGCGATAAGATAAAAGAGAGGTCTTTCACGACCATATGCAGAAAGTTACTGCCATGAGTCAATGGAACTTGGCCCGGGCTTCTAATCACCTCTTCTACCTGTTTGGTGATTTTGCGAGCGATAAGGATGTTAAACACTTTTGAAACAGATCCAATGACAAGAAGAGGAAATACCTGCAATAGAGACCGCTGAAAAGTCATATTGTTTTTCAAGAACGTGAATACGGGGGTAAAGGTGAATACTGCCAAGACCGCTGCAAGGCATCCGATCCCCAGGAGTAGCAACCCGGCAAAGTCCTGTTTTAATGGTTTTAGAAACAACACTGCAAAGAAGAACAACCAAAAAACTCCAAAATTTCCGTAAAAAAAGAACGACTTCAATATTAAAGGCAAGGCTTCAGAATGGAATTGAAAATATGCTTCCCCTGGATTTGGAACATAGCCCAACACCATAAAGTATTTGAAGCTAATCCAAGGCAACAAAAGGAATAAGACAGCAGTCAGAAAGGTTATCAAGCCCTTCCATCTCCCGGTCATATAGGTCGCAATAAGAAATATGGGTAAATACAGGGCAATGACATCATTTTTCGTCCATGCCCCGAATGCTATTAAACTGGCACTCAGGACGAGATACTGGAAACCAAATCCCGTTCTCCATCTATCCCATGAAAGCGCTGAGGAAGCGAGGTAAATGGCAACCATAAGGTCCGAATAGCCGGCGCACAAATGGATTTCTACAATTGGTACCGATGTAATAATGTAAACCGCGGTCGTTGCAGCATCTCTACCACTGGTGGATGAAAGCCAGCGATATGCCAATACCAGGAACGAACAGAAACTCAAGAGGTCCATCCCAAGGGCCCAGGGGTCATTCCACCCGCCCTTCAGGTAACAGACCAAGCCTTTGAGTATCGGCATATGCAAAGGATAATGCTGCTTCCGTCCACCTAACATCCAAAGCGTATCCCCATTTAATCCCAGCGAACCTTCCTCCAAAACAAATTTAGCTTTAAGATGCCAAAAATCAAATGCATCCCAGTAAATAGTGGGAAGCCAATAAATGTAAGCGAACGCGATAAGGATCTGAATTCCAATCAAAACCCAGAAGAGCAATAGGATCTTAGAAGGCAGGATGCCCACTTTTATCGCCTGCTCACTCACCACACCTTCTTTCACTGGGGAATGATGAGGCAGTGAAAATTTGAGTGGAATGTTCCTCACAAATAGCAGCAATAAAATTAAATACAAGCTCGCCCACCACCCCATGATGCCAAACCAGAACAAAATAGAGGTGACAAGTCCGCTGCCTACGAGCCAACCCAGCGCTATTGCTTCAAAAAGGGGAGGCCTTATCCGGATCAGCCATAGAACGCCATAACCCAGTGCAATGATCGCTGCTATACCGAATAGAGGCATCATGGTACGTGACCTTTTACGATCATGTATTTATCATGATCAAATACGCGTTCAACATCCTCAAGCAGGATTCGGCCCTTCACCACCAAAGAATCATTTCTGATCTTGATATCTGGGTTTTTCTCGAAAATAACCGCATCATGATAACGGTATTCATCTTCTACGCGAACGGGGAAAAGGGCGAATCGAAAGTAGTACATTGACATGGAATCGCCTATCCAATCAAGACGATTAATATTGAAAGTCTTGAGTTTTTCGGACATCTCAGAGGCATAGATCTGCCAAAATCCAACAGACCCGGCATAACCACCTTTGATCTCTTTCATTATAGGGATTGAGGCAATTGATTTGCATTTGTTGGTGACATCTCCAAAAATCCATACAGCAACAGACCAAAGCAAAAGCAGTCTGGCGGCAGACCGTTTTTTCAACCACGCAAAAGCAATTAACAGTATGCAGCCCGCGAGCCACACTCCGCCAATTACTATCACAAAAGGTACTCCCAAAAAATTAGGCGACGTAACAATATTCGGTTTTCGACCTGAGAATAAAACCGGATGAAGAAACGTCTCAAAAAAAATGCCTAACCGTCTTCCTAAAGATGCACCCTCAAATGACACTTTGAGATCTCTCAATCGAATAGCTTTGCCCTTAAGCACAACAAAAAGCTGGGCACGTACTACATCGCTCCACTTCAGATCATCGGTCAGGTCAAACCGAATAGTTCGAGCCCCTGCCCCTGCCATAATGCTACCGGAATGGTATATTTTTTTCCTGGCGTTTCCAGATATTGCCCGCAATACCAAATCAATTTCTGAAACCCCCTCAACATTTGAGAATGAAATTGTAATGACCTTATATTGATCCAAATTCAACGAAAACACTCGACTGCCAAGAATAGCAATTTTCCGGCAGACAATAGTATCGGCTTCCCTGTGGCATTCATCTGGATCTAAATAAGACTCACCTGCCATAATTTTCCATGTGGACAATGTAACAGGGCTCCCATACACCTGAGATGAACAGACAACAATAATGATGAAAGCAGCAACAATGGCCCTATTAATGTGCATTACCGTACGCTTCTTTCTCTTGCTGCGTAAAAGGGCAAGAAATTTATTTCCCTAATCGAGACCTTTGAAAAATGTTCAATTTTAGTCAAGATCAAGAAACGTGAAAACTTCAACCACAGGCATTACCGTTCGGTTTAAATTCATAATTATTATAAATGGCCGACTAAAAACTATCTTATAAGACGTTTTGGGTTTGAACACATGTTCAATAGTCTCGTCGAACGGGGAATACGTTTTATTGATCATTATTAAAAGACCAGCATTTCATATTGGAATTCACAATTGTCTTGTATCTTTAAGTAGGCCGGATCATTTGAAAACTCGTGCTTTGAACTTGACAGGGTTCATTCCTTCACCTATACTCCCCAACACAAAAGGAAAAGGTATCACCCTTTATCAAACACATATGAACTGGGATATAATTTATGTCCCAACTTATCTATCGGTCTGTCCCAGTTAAGTAAGGATAATCAAACAAGTGGTATACGCAATAGAAGCCAACAATGTTTCAAAAGAGTACAAGCTTTACAATAAGCCGTTTGATCGAGTAAAAGAGGCGATACTTCGCAAACCACATCACCAAACTTTTACAAGCCTCAGAGATATCTCTTTTTCTCTCCCGTTCGGGGAAACCTTGGGGGTTATAGGTGAAAATGGCGCCGGTAAAAGTACTCTGCTCAAGATTCTGGCAGGAACACTCTCCCCCACTGCCGGTGAGGTCATCGTTCGTGGACGTGTGGCGGCAATCCTGGAATTGGGAAGCGGTTTTCATCAAGAATTCACAGGGCGCCAAAATATCTACCTCAATGCTTCTCTCTTAGGGTTAGATCAGGCACAGATCAGTAAGAGGGAAGATGCAATTGTAGATTTTGCGGAATTAGGTCAATTTATTGATAGACCGATCAAGACCTATTCTACTGGTATGGTTATGAGGTTGGCCTTTTCTATCGCAACAAACGTAAATCCTGACACGCTTATTATTGATGAAGCATTGAGCGTAGGGGACCATTACTTTCAACAGAAATGTATCGCCAGGATGGTCTCATTTCGTGACCAAAACAAGAACATACTTTTTTGCAGCCACAACACATACGCAGTAAACTTATTATGCAGCAGGGCAATATGGCTCGATAAAGGCACAATTCAAAAGGATGGGATTGCCACCCGGGTAACATCTGCTTATGAGGATTTCTTGCGATCTAAGAAGGATCCAAGTGTCATAGAAGACGATACTGAATCGTGCGATCCTACAGCTAAAAGGCCAGTGATTATCAGGTCCCTGCGCTTAAACAGTCACTCTGGACCCATAAACCTGGAATACCGGGAAGACCTCAATATCCAATTGGAATTCGAAAGCTTTGATAACCATCCTTTTTGGGTTGCCATGGGAATCCGGCGTAAGGGAGAACATTTCTGGCACGCGGTCAACATGGCCCATGACAATCATAAACCACTAAAAAGAAAAGGGGCCGGCAGCGTTTTCTTGAGGTATTCCTCTCTTCCCTTATTACACGGGCGATATTCAGTAGTTGGTTTCATCTTGGATGAGTCCGGACTCCATTGCCACCACAAGAAGGAATCTTCCCCATTCACGATTATCCCGCCCGACCAATGGACCAATGAGATGGGACTCTTGGCTCTGGACCATGAATGGAAAATCCCTCACGATCTGAAATAATCCTTTTGAGTAAGCTCGGCACTGTGGCTCAAATGCTACGCCGTGAATGGATATTGCTTGGGGCTGTGATATTCGGTGCTGTATTACGCCTCTATCAATTGCCTGGGCAGCTTCTCTTTGGCGACGAATGGCACGCGATCTTCACTGCAATTAATTCTGATTATTCCCAAATTGTATCCAATTTCGGTCTATCCGACCGTTCGATCCCGATAACACTCTATTATAAATTCGCCATGAATTCGGTCGGGCTGGAGGAATGGGTTATTCGGGCTCCATTCTTCCTTTCCGGGACGTTAACCATCTTAGTCCTCCCTTTATTAGTACGCAGTCTTGTTGGCCGTTTTACTTCAAATTTATTTGCATGGCTGCTTGCGCTATCACCGCCCCTCATCTTTTACAGTCGCTTCGCCAGGCCCTATTCTATCTCCTTGTTTTGTGGCTTTGTTGCGGTCATCGTGTTTTTTAGATGGTGGATGGCCCCAAACTGGCGTCCTGCCATCCTATATGTGATATTAGCCGCTGCAAGTGCCTATTTACTTTTAGTCACCCTGCCGTTCGTCCTTGGACCATTCCTATTCTTTCTTGCTTTGTCTCTCCATAGGCCGTGGGCCCAATTGTCTCATTCTATCAAGAGGTTAACGGGCTTGGGCATCTTAACATTATTACCCCTCCTCCTATTGTTGGCACCCCCTCTCTATTTCAGCTTTGAGGCCATTTCAAACAAAGCCGGCCATTCCATGGTTCAATTTTCAGCCATGGCAGAAGCATTTAAGATCCTGACCGGTCAAGAATCCCTCCTCCTCATAGCAATAACTGTGATATTGGCAATTACTGGTCTAACCAGAGTATACAGAAAATCACCATCTTTTATGGCCTATCTGTTTGCACTTTCTCTCATTCAGGCTGTCACTATCCTCATTCTTAGGCCGATAGGAGTCAATGCCCCGCATATCTTAGCCAGATATATGTTGATGGCACTGCCAGCGATGTTGATCTTTGCCGCAGCAGGGGTAGAAGCGATCCTGGCAATCTTCCATTGCCCGATCAAGAAATGGGTGCGCATAGCCCTCCCGGTGGGTCTTTGCATGGCTTTGTTCCTCGGAGGACCCATATTAACCATAGGTTACAGACCGAATAATGCAACATCTTTGATGATGCTCGTACATGCGCTGAAAGGGAAAAATTATCACTCGATACTAAAACGGGTGCCTGAGTTCTACCGGAGAATCGCCGTTCATCCACCTGCGAGTCTTACCATAGTGGAAGCCCCTTTTATTTGGCAGGCAAATCATCTCCCCCTTTTTCAGGAAATTCATAGACAGCGCATCTTAATGGGGTTGACAAACGGGCTATGCGGCAAAAAAGGAAAAGAAGCAATCCTGACGTCAAAACACATTACTAACCTGAGTTCCATTGTTGACCTCAACTCCATTGACGGGTTGTTAGATGAAGGCGTCAACTTTGTGGTCTTCCATAAATGGTTGCAGAATGAGATTCGGGACACCTTATCGGCCTATAGCTCCCAACAAGATATGTCCAATTGTATCGAGCGATACCGTACCCGGTTCGGCGCCCCTATTTTTGAAGATGAAGATATCATAGTCTTTGAAATATCCGGAGGGTAACTCCAAACTACTGAGCATATCCCTAATAACAAAAAAATAGGAACCCTTTGAAAAACCCTCAATTCTATTCAAGGTCAAGTCGAAGGTCTCGCACTTTGAGCGGGGGAATACTCCCAGCTATCATCGGGCTTAAACACAGACATACATTGACTATGTCGAGGATTAGAATTTTAGCCTGACGTCCCATTAGAAAGATAAAGGCAAGAGGGGGCATTTTTCAGAGGTCTCATGGAGGTTTTCTTGGGCGCTTTAAAAATTGTTTATCTGGTAGCATCAAACGAGCTTTCGGGAGGGCTGCGCATTGTTTTGCAGCAGGCAGAAGAACTTGCAGGCCGGGGGCATTCTATAACCATCGTATGCCCGGAAGAGGAACCGGATTGGTATTCGCTCCGAAAGGCCGGATGGGAGGCATCTCCTTTTGAGTCATCCAAGATTTTAGTAGCTGCTAACTTGTGCGTTGCAACATTCTGGACCACCGTTCCCCCGGCAATCGGGATATTCAACGGACCGGTCTTCCACCTTTGCCAGGGTTATGAGGCCGACTTCTCATTTTATGTGGCAGATCTAAGGGAAATTGAGTCGGCCTATGCCCAACCAACCCATAAGCTCGCTGTTTCCCCTAACATTGAAAAACGTCTGAAAGCAGCGGGTTATGCCCCGGTAACATACGTGGGGCAGGCCTTTGATCCAAAGGAATTCCCGGTGAAAGAAAAAAGGTGTTTTACGCGACATGCACCGCAGATTCTACTGGCGGGAATTTTCGAAGCAGATGTAAAAGGGATACGTGAGGCCTTAGAGGCGCTGGCAGAGGTCCAACGCTCAGGCGTTGAATTCACACTGCACAGGGTATCCCAACTTCCCCAGTCGGGGCAAGAGCACAACATCTTCCCGGCCCATGAATACTCTCACCGCCTTCTTCCATCTCAAATGGGAGAGGCATACCGCAATTCCGATTTGCTCATAGGTCCCTCTCATCCTGAGGAGGGCTTCGGGCTTCCCGTCCTCGAAGCCCTGTCGTCAGGACTTCCCGTCCTTCTTTCAGATACACCCGGTCATCGACATATCGCAAGAGACGCTGCGGAATATTTCCCCTGTGGTGATGCTTCTGCCCTTGCCTTCCAGATCAAGACTCTTTTGAGGAATCCCTCCCGCCAGGCCGAACTCTCGGCCAAAGGCCCCTTCGAAGCTGCCCGGTTCAGAACTGCCGACGTTGCGGACAAGCTATTGGGAGTCTTTACAAAGGTGCTTGTCCAACGTTGAGGAAATAACGTTGCGATTCATTGACATATCAACGAGATAGGGTTACGGTAGTAGAAATTGCGGAAAACAGCCATTCTCGGACAGCCTCCTAGTGATTTTCTTCCTTTCGTAGACTTCTGTCTTGTTTAGGGCATCCCGGCATTCAGAAGCGAGGCCATATTCAGAGGAATCGTAATGAAATCAAAGGTTCAAGTAGAGTTGCCTTGGAAAAGAATAATCCTTGGTTCCTGTTTGATTATCTTTGCCACATTTGTCTCGTACTCCTCTGCAATACGGGGAGGGTTTATTTGGAATGATGACACTTTCCTTACGGAAAACCCAGCCATAAAAGCAAGTAATGGATTGTATGATATTTGGCTAACGACACGGTTGCCTGACTATTTCCCTCTGACCTCCACATCTCTATGGTTGGAATGGCGGCTGTGGGGAAAAAATGCCACCGGGTATCACATTGTAAACGTCTTATTGCATGGCCTCAGCGCTGTCCTAATATGGCTAATACTGAAAAGGCTGCAGATTCCTGGGGCGTGGGTGGCAGGGCTGGTATTTGCAATCCATCCTGTTAACGTAGAGTCAGTGGCGTGGATTACCGAACGTAAAAACGTCCTGCCTATGGTGTTCTATTTGTTGAGTGTTTTGTGGTATTTAGAATTCGACATCGATGGAAAAAGGTCATTCTATGGGCTGGCGCTGGGGGCATTTCTATTGGCCATGCTCAGCAAGACCTCGGTGGCAATGCAGCCTATCGTATTGCTTGGCTGCGTATGGTGGAAACGAGGTAGAATAGGGCGCAAAGACATTTTTCACACGATTCCATTTTTCTTTTTGTCTGTCATTCTAAGCCTCGTAACAATATGGTTCCAATACCATCGGGCCATTGGGCCTGAAATAGTTCGGGACGATAGCTTTCTCTCGCGGTTAGCCATAGCGGGTATGGCTGTATGGTTCTATCTTTTTAAGGCTTTTGTCCCTCTCAAGTTGACCTTTATCTATCCCATGTGGAATATCGATGCAGACTCATTTGTCAACTATCTGCCGGGATTCCTACTGTTAATTATATTTATCCTTTTCTGGCATTACCGAAACAGTTGGGGCCGGCCATTCCTGTTTGGACTCGGTTATTATGTTTTAACGCTTTTCCCAGTGCTGGGTTTTTTTAATATATATTTCATGAAATATTCACTTGTGGCTGATCATTGGCAGTATGCCTCTATTGCGGGTATCATAGCTTTAGTGGTTGGTTTGATCACCTATGGATATGGTCGCTTACAAAAGGTATTTCGCCAGCTGTTTGTCATTGCAGGGGTAGTTCTAATCGGCCTATTCTCTCTGCTAACCTGGAGGCAGGGGCATATCTATACAAATCTGGAAACATTATGGCAGGATACTATTAAAAAAAACCCCACTGCCTGGCTGGCGCATTATAACCTCGCAAACCTTATGCTGCAGCAGGATCGCGGCGAGGGGGCAATTCATCATTATTCTGAAACGATCAAGATCAAAGCTGACTATGCGGAAGCGCACAATAACCTTGGAACGGCATTATTGGGCAAGGGGGAAATAGAAGGTGCCATCAAGTACTTTTCCCAGGCACTGAATATTAAGCCTGACCATGCGAAGGCATACAATAACTTGGGGATTGCACTGGCACGTAAAGGAGACAGGCAAGGTGCTATAAAGCAGTTTTCCAAGGCTCTGCAAATTCAGCCCGACTATGCCAAAGCGCGGCAAAACCTTGACTATATGCTGCGACTGAAGACCAAGCCTGAGAAGTAAACAAGTAGAGTGGGAAGATAGAAAATAATTTGAACGCAGCTTAACCTTGACAGTCTCGTAAAAAGTCAAAAATCATCCGTTTTCGTCATTCCCGCGAACGCGGGAATCCAGGAAATTCGGGTGTTTATGGACCCCCGCTTTCGCGGGGGTGACGGGCTTGGGCACTTTTTACGAGACCATCAACCTTAAAACGATATCTATTCTTAACCTTGATATAACTATCTTTCCAGTTGATATATTCGTGCATACCCAGTGATTTCCTTCTGTGGAAAAGTATGACGAGTCAGTTCGGGTCTGGTTCCATCGTCAGGTCTTGCCCTATGTGATGGTATCAAGAGTAGCTTATACCCTGGTAAGGGACGCTTTATTTTGCTGAAGATGTCAAAGATCCATTTCGGCTGTCTTTCGAACCGGGAGAACGCTTTATCTCCTATAAATTGTCTAAGCTCCATTTCAGCCATCGAGCCCTTTTTTATTGGCGGTCTAATCAAATACTGATCGCCCAAATAGAATATCGGGATTTCACGCACCCACTTAGGTAAAGCTGCAATCGTCTCGTTGGGATCCGTATTTGGTGGGATTTCATTCTTCACGATTTCTATAATTATATCCCATACATTCTTGGGCGGCTGGAATATTTCAGAATAAACCGGAGGCCACCACGATATAGGGACGTTACGGTGTTTTGGCTTTATCCAGAATGACAAGGTCAGAAAATTGAATAAGATAATGAAGCCACATAGCAGAATAAATTGGGTTCTGTGTTTCAACATTGAGTTCAGCATTATGAAGAGAGGAATCACCGCAAAGGTAATCCCCCTGTGTCAGAATAGTTGTCACCTGACGAGGTGACTGGCCCATGGGAGCCCCCCTCGAGGGGGGCTCCCATGGGCGCGCGAAAAAATTGCCCTTTTTGTTCTCTGTTTTGGGGGCAGAGGAACTTGACATGAGATACCCTGACAGGTTTAAATCAGCGATGATTCAACGAATGACTGGGTCCGACCCAACGGCTGCCGGAACATTGTCCGACGA
>Ga0208648_1002758_pt1 | contig 11788 bp, 11 predicted proteins | sample AntAceMetag02UKL_FD_184772 | JGI IMG/M metagenome (GOLD analysis project Ga0208648, IMG submission 184772) | Saline lake microbial communities from Ace Lake, Antarctica - Antarctic Ace Lake Metagenome 02UKL (SPAdes) (version 2) | ecosystem: Environmental > Aquatic > Non-marine Saline and...
AGAGCTTTTAAGAGAAACAGGACTTTTAAAACACATAATTCCAGAATTATTGGAGGGCTACAAGATAGAACAGAACAAACATCATATATATGATGTTTATGAGCACTCAATTAGGTCTTTGGCTTTTGCCGCAAAAAAGAAGTTTAATATGTATGTGCGGATAGCTGCCCTGCTCCACGATATTGGAAAACCAAGAACGAAAGAAGGGAAAGGCGCTGACTCTACTTTCTATAACCACGAAATAGTTGGCGCTAAAATGACAGCTCAAATTGTTCAGCGTTTAAAGTTTTCTAAGAAAGATGCTGAAAAAATAGTTAAATTAGTGAGATTTCATCTCTTTTACTATAACGTTGATGAAGTTGGCGAGTCATCTGTAAGACGGTTAGTAAGAAGGGTGGGTATGGATAATTTTAAGGAATTGATTGAAGTGAGGATGTGCGATAGAATCGGTTCTGGTTGTCCCAAGGCGCTTCCTTATAAGCTAAGGCATTTTCAATATGTTGCAGAAAGAGTTGCCCAAGACCCGATCGATGTTGGAAAATTAAAAGTTGGAGGCAAAGAAGTAATGGAATTGCTGAAAATTAAGCCAGGGGCTGAAATTGGTAAAATCTTGGCAGTGCTTTTGGCGGAGGTCTTGGATGAACCAAAATTTAACACAAAAAAGTATTTAAAAGAAAGGATACAAGCGCTCGGCAAGTTGTCTGAAAAAGGACTTGATAAGCTCACAAACCAAGCCAAGGGAAAAAGAGACGAAATAGTTGAAAAAAGAGATGAGATGACTAAAAAGAAGTATTGGGTTTCTTAATTTAGTTTTAGTGCTGCCAAAATTAAATTATCATTGATAATTGATAATTGATCATTAGGAAAAAAATACGGGGTGTAGTGTAATGGTTAACATGCGCGCCTCGGATGCGCGTGATTCCCGGTTCGAGTCCGGGCACCCTGAAATGGGCCCATATCATAACGGCAGTGTACTGCATTCGCATTGCAGCGATGTGAGTTCGAATCTCACTGGGTCCACAAGCTATTGCAAAAATCCTAAAAAATTATAAAATGGATAAAAGTAATAAATATTAATAAAAATTAATTAAAATTATGAAAACGAGCAATATTTTACTTAAATTAGATAAGATTAATAAAATACCACTCTATCTTGCCGTCTTTTTTGTTCCAATATTTTTCTTATTCTTTTCTCAGGATTCGTTGGCCCATCCTAAACACCTTCTCCTTCTCGCTTTATTGATCGTAAGTTTGATAGGGTGGTTTTTGAAACAATTAGTTAAGGAGGAAATAGAATTCAAAAAACAAAAATTTTTCTATTGGGCAGCAGCTTCTCTTTTGGTCTCAAGTATTTTTTCAAGTATTTTTTCCATCTGGCAAAATGGCTCTATTTGGGGCTGGCCCCTGAATATATCAGAGAGCTTGATAGCTATTCTATCCTTTATTCTCTTCGCTTTTTTAATAGCTAATTCTTTTCAGGAAGAGAAGAAGCTATTTTTTACGCTTAAACTATTACTTATTTCAGGAGCAATTGTTTCTCTTTTTGCCATATTCCAGGGTTTTGGAAAATTCATTTTGCCCTTTGCTTTGGCTAAGAGTCCTTTATTCGGCCTAATGGCTTTCACCGGTGGTGTCGCTATTATGGCGGCCATCCTGCTTCCTCTTGCTTTGTTTGTGGCTTTTACAAACAAGGGTTATTGGAAATGGGCGTTTATCTTGATTTCCATTATTTTCTTTTTAGCCCTTTTACTGATTAACCTTAGAACCGCCTGGGGGCTTTCAGCACTATCCTTTGTGGCCTTGTTTCTGTTTAACTTCAAGATGAAAAGAGAAATTAATTTTGTCTGGATAAGCGTACTGATGCTTCTGTTAGTTCTTTCTTTGTTTTTCTTCTTTTTCCCTCTTAGATTCATCTTTTTGCCAAATCTTCCCATGGAGGTCTCCCTAAATACTGGTTCAGGGCTAAACATTTTAAACGGCGTCTTCCAGGAGAACTCAAAGAACATCTTTATTGGCACAGGACCGGGGACCTTTGTGTTTGATTATTCTAAATTTCATTCTCCTACTATCAATCAAACAATCTTTTGGGGCAATAGATTTTTGAAAGGAACCTCAATGTTTTTGGATTGGCTCACAACCCAGGGAATAATCGGGGCGACAGCTCTTTTCTCTTTAATAGGTTGGGCCCTTTATACGGCAGGCAGGAATTTTTTGAAACTTACGCGGAAAAAGAAGGATTATTCTTCTGTAACTGTTCCGTTTTTTATATCTTTTGCAGTGTTTATCGTCGCAAGTTTTTTCTATTCCTTTGATTTTGTTCTATGGTTCATTTTCTGGCTTTATATGGGAATACTTTTATTTTATTCCACAGATAACACTAAAAAAATTCGGTTGAAGACCTCTCCTTATAAATCAAGTATTTTTATTTTCGTCTTTGTAATGCTCATTGTGCTGTGCATAAGCGGATTTTTCTTGCAAACAAAAAAATATGTGGGTGATGCTTATTATTTTCAAGGAGTTAAAGAATCGCAGGCCAATGAGACGGATAACGCAATTACTGATATAGAGAGAGCAATAGAACTTAATCCTAAATATGATCTTTATTGGCGTGACTTGGGGCAGCTTTATCTCACAAGGGCTGACACTATTTCCAAAAATAAAAATTTAGGGGCGGATGAGCAGAAAAAAATGACTTATGATTTGATCGCTAAAGGCACAGAAGCAATAAATCGGGCCTCAAGTTTAGTTCCCTCTAATGTAGCGAATTGGAATGTAAGAGGTTATTTCTATCGTACTTTAATAGGAATTGGAGGAGCGGGAGAACTTTCTTTGAGTTCCTATCGAAAAGCTATAGAGCTTGAACCGGCTTCTCCTTTTGCATATGGAGAAATGGGCCGTGTTTATATGTTAATCGCCCAGAATTTTAGCAAGAAAGAAGACAGTCAATTAAGGAATGAAGCTATATCTCTTGCAGTTATTAAGTTGAATAAAGCACTGGAGTTGAAACCAGACTATGCGCCAGCCCATTATCTTTTGGCGGTAGCTTATGATCAACAGAATAACCTTGATGAGGCGATTGCTAAATTAGAAGAAACAAAATTAGTATCTTCACAAGATGCAGGAGTTGCTTTTCAGTTAGGTCTTTTATATTGGCGTAAAGACGAACTGTCTTTCGCAGAAAATGAGTTTAAAAGAGCCCTTGCCTTAAAGTCAAATTACTCCAATGCGAGATATATGTTAGGATTGGTTTATGATAAAAAGGGCGAGGAAGATAAGGCAAGAGTAGAGTTTGAAGCAGTTATTCAAGATAATCCTGATAACCAAAACGTAAAAGATATTTTAGAGAATATCCAAAATGGTTTGCCAGCAACTCAAGGAATAAATCTTTCCCAGCCACCAATTCAGGACGAGGTACCCGAAATAAAAAATTAGATTATGAAAGAGCAACAAATATCTAAGATAGGAGAAGAGCAGTTCTTTGCCATATTTGACAATCTTGTTGACGGATTGATGGTTTTTGATGGGGATAATAATCTTTGTTTGATAAATTCTGCAGCTTTAAAAATTTTCGAGATAAACGAGAAGGATATTTTAAACAAATCCATTGAAGATTTTTCCGACGTTCCCTTGCTTAGGAATTTATTCTATCTTTTAGGAAAGAATATCAAAGAAGTTTTTAGAAAAGAACTGGACTGTAGAGAAAATTTGATTTTGGAAATTACCTCCTCTTCTATTCTCCAAAAGGATAAAAGAGTAAGTAGCTTAATCATTTTGCACAACATTACTAGAGAAAAGCAGATAGAGAAAACAAAAAATAATTTTGTTACTGTCTCTGCTCATCAATTGAGAACACCGCTTTCGGCAATACGCTGGTCTTTAGAGCGACTTTCTCAGTCAAAAGCGGGGAAGTTGACTGAGGAACAGAAAGAGCTGCTTGGAAGAGTTTCTAAAGAGAATAAAAGAATGGTTTCAGTAGTTAACGAGCTATTGAATTTGGTGAAGATCGAGGAAGGCAGATACCTTTATAAATTTAATTCATTTTCTATTGAAAAACTCGTCCAATCCGTGGTAGAATATTATGAAGAGTTAATTAAAGGAAAAGAGATTAAATTTGAATTTCAAGTTTTGGACAGAAAAATGTCCAAAGTTAAGATTGATGCTGGAAAAATAGAAATTGTAATTCGTGCCCTTATAGACAACGCTATCAGATATACTTTTCCTGGGGGGACGATAAAAATTGCATTAGGTTCAAAAAAGAAAGAGATTGAGTTTTCAATTATGAATACTGGTATTGGTATACCCAAAGACCAACAGCAGAATATTTTTAAAAAGTTTTTTAGGGCAAGCAATGCTATGAAAATGGATACGGAAGGCAACGGTAATCAGCTTTTCATTGCCAGAAATATTATAGAGGCGCATAAAGGAAAGATTTGGTTTGAATCCGAGGAGGACAAAAGAACAATTTTCTATTTTAATTTACCTTTATAAAATGAATAAAAAAAAGAAAATTTTGTTAGTGGAAGACGAAAAGGATCTAAAATTTCTTTTAAAACAGACTCTTGTTGAAGAGGGCTACGAAGTGGATGAGGCGATGGACGGAGAAGAGGCTTTTGAAAAATTAAAGGAGAACGAAAAGCCAGACTTGATTTTATTGGATCTTCTTTTGCCGGGGATGGACGGATACGAGTTTTTATCGAAGATAAAGAAGGAACATGATTACGGATCAATTCCCATAGTTGTTGTTTCTAATTTAGGACAGGAGAGAGAAATTAAAAAAGCCATGGATTTGGGGGCGGCCGGTTATTTAATTAAGGCAAATTTTACTCTAAGTGAGATTCTCGAAAAGATAAAGAGTTTTGAATAAATTCTTTATAGCGATTATATTCCCAAAAAAATATTTATTTTATTTTCACTGACTTCTAAAACGCCTCTCTCAAATTGATAGCTGATTTTTTTATTTTTAGGTGTGACTATGGTCAGATTTTCAAAAATGAGAGTAATGAAGTTAGTGTGTCTTGCTAGAATATCAAATTTCCCCATTTTATTTTGAGAAGAAACTGTCTGTGCTTTTCCTTCAAAAAAAACCTCCGCTACAATTGGTAGCCAAAAAACTTTTATTTCTAAAAGTTCTTTTTTTTTAATCATGTTTTAGATTATTTAGACCACCGATAAAAAGAAGAGATTCATCATCGCTTTTATCCAACTTACCGCTTAAAATTTCCTTTATTCCTTGCACAGTATCTTCTCTTTTTACATATTTGCCTGGTTTTCCGGTCTGGTTGACAACCGAAAAGAAATCTTGAGTCATAAAATTCAAGATTTTTTTTGCTCGGTGATAAGTGATTCTTTCTTCCATAGAAAGTTCAGCTTCTCCTATGATAGATACAATTCTTTGAATCTTTTTATATCTTTCCAAAACTTTTTTAGCCCCCATAAGAACTTCATAATGTTCCTGTCCGATAATGTCGGGAGTTGTTACGGAAGAGGATGAGGCTAAGATGTCGATAGCTGGATGGCGTCCTTCCTGGTAAACATCGCGTGAAAAGATTATTAAGGAATCAAAATAAGGGATGACTGCTTGAACCCCTGAGTCGGTAATATCGTCGGCTGGTACATAGATGGCCTGAACGCTGGTGATGGAGGCGTTCTCCGTTGAAACTAATCTTTCCTGCAGAGTGCCAATCTCGCTTTCCAGAGTTGGCTGGTAACCGTCTTCTGAAGGAATAGTGGAAAGCATAGTTGACATTTCATTACCTGCTTGCAAGAAGCGATAGAGGTTATCTACAAAGAAGAAAATATCTTTTTTATGAAAGTCACGAAAATATTCAGCAATAGTAGCAGCGCAAAATCCCACTTTTTGCCTAGTAGCGGCCGGTTCGTTCATTTGTCCAAAGATTAAGACTGTTGAAGGCAAAACTTTATTTTCTTTGAGGGTTTGGTAAAGTTCTTGGGCTTCTCTGATTCTCTCCCCTATTCCAGCAAAAATGGAAATTCCTTTTTGGTGAAAAGAAAAATTATGGATTAATTCCAAAAGAATAACGGTTTTACCTAGGCCTGCTCCTCCAAAAATTCCTAATTTTCCTCCCTTTCTTAATGGTGCAAAAAAATCTATCACCTTTATTCCAGTATCAATTAATTCTTTCTGTAAGACTGTCTCTTGATATAAGGGAGAGTGTCGATAGACTTCTCTGCGTGTTTCAATTTTTGGCGTAGGATCATTGTCTAGGGAGTTACCAAAAATATCTATTGCTCTTCCTAAGAGTTTTTCATTCACTGGGATATCAAATTTTTTCCCTGTCCTTTTTAGCAGATCTCCGCGGTGGAGTTTTTTTGTCTCATTTAATACAAGACATTGGAAAATATTTTTTCTTGGTGAATTTATGACTTCTATTTTTGTTTTTGGTTCTTTTTTTAATACCAAAATTTCACCGGCGCAAAGATCAGCGTTATAAAATTTCACTTCAGTGACAATCCCCTGAATGGATATAATTTGTCCTGTTTCTTCTTCTTGTTTCATAATTTAAATCCGTTTAAAAAAATATATAAATAATTAAATTTCAAGGTTCCCTTATAATTTAATGCTGCTGAAAGATTCAATTTGTTTTTTATTTGTTATTTGTTTTTTTAATTTATTTTTAACTAATTTTAGGTTTTTGTTTGAATCCCGAGCGTTTTCTGTTGCCTGATACATGGCAATCATTCTACTCGCATAGCGTGCCAGCTGGTGTTCTAAAATAGTTTGATTAAACAGAGCGGCAATTATCTCTCTTTCAAAGAATTGCAATATTTCTATTGCCGATGGTTCAAATAGATAAGTCTTTATTTTTGGTTCAATAGTGCTTTCTGATGCGGGAATTCCTCCGGAGATCTGACTACTTACGGCAGTTTGATTTAAAACGGTTTCGTATTTTCCGTGGAAAACTATAATTTCTTTATAGTCTTTAACAAATTCAATTATTTTTTTAGTTTTTTTGATTTCCGGCTTCTCGTCGTCTATTTCAAAATATGAACTTCCTCTTTTGTAGCCACTTTTTTCAACCAGATATTTTCCTGTTTTTCCCACTATCACTAAGTCAAATTTATTACTTTGGGAATATCTTTTAAGCTCCTGCCAAATATTTAAGATTAAGGAGCCGTAAAAAAATTTGTTGGCAGACAACAGAATAACCACTTTTTCTTTTTTGGGGCGAAGAAAAGACATTTTTTGGTCTTTTAACGTTCCCTTTTTTAAAGAAAAAAGATAGGCGGATTTGGTTCTTTGATAAACTTGCGATAGCTCAATGAAGAATTTTCTGTTTTTCAGAACTTTTCCCCGAATAGAATTCATTCTTAAATTAGCGATTTCTTGATATGCCTCAACAATATTTTTAATAGTTGATATTGTTTCTATTTCTTCTTCTATCTCTTTTAAAGTAGCCATAAAATTACATAACTATTTGGACGATTTTATGCATCATCTCTTTTATTAAAAAGAGAAGGTGAGTAATGTCTTTTATATCCTTTATTTCTTCGCCTAATTCAGGAAGATTATTTTTTTTGTTATATACTTCTAAAATTTTATCAATATCTTCTTCCATTGTGACTGTTGATTTGTTTCCCCAGAAATCGGAGATTAAAAGTCCTATCAATATTATTTGTAAGTTATGGGGAATAATTGCTTCTGGGCTCTGATTGAACAGTACTTCCATTCTTTTTCCTAATTCAATCGTTTTCTGGGTTTCCTCAGTCAGTTCGGTTCCGAATTGGGCAAGTTCTAGTGTTCTTTCGTATTCCAGCAGTTTTTTGCGTACCCAGCCCGCCACCTCTCTTTCTATAGGAGTTTTGGTTTGGTTGCCCACTCTTGATACCGAAAGAAAGGCGTTTATAGCTGGTCTTTTACCTTTTCTAAATTCGTTAATATCAAAGAAAATATGGCCGTCAGTCATTGCCATCAGGTTTGTTTGGATATAGCCAGAGATGTCATTTTCTAAGGTCTCGGCTACTGGCAGAGCGGTTATGCTTGTTTCTCCTTCTTTGTCTTTGAAGTTGCCAGCTCTTTCCAGTAAAGCGGCGTGAATATGGAAAATATCGCCAGGATATAAATTTCTTCCTGGAGGTCTTTTTAATAAGAGGGAGATTTCCCTATAGACCTTGGCATGAGTACTAAGGTCGTCAAAGATTATTGCCACTTTTTTGCCTTTGTCTTTAAAATACTCAGCAATGGTCATTCCGCTGTAGGGGGCCAGATAACTTAGAGTAGTGGAGTCGTCGGGAGTAGTATTAATAATTATTGTTTGACTGAATACTCCTTGTTTTTTAAGATAATCTTCTATCAACTTAATGGCAATATCTTTTTTTCTGATGCCTACGTAAATACAGATAGCGCCTTTTTTTGTTTGGCCGAGCAGGGATTGTAGAAGTAGAGTAGTCTTTCCGGTTTTTGCGTCGCCAATGATCAGTTCTCTCTGGCCTTCTCCTATCGGCACCAAAAGGTCAACCATCATTATGCCGGTTTCTAACGGTTGTTTTATTCTTGCTCTTTTTATAAAAGGCGGTGCGGTTTTTTGTAGTTTTTTGAAGATTTTTTTCTCTCTGATCGGACCCTGGTTATCAATCGGTTGGCAAAGCGGATTAACTATCCTTCCAAGTAAATTTTCATTTACAGGTATTTCAAATAGTTTCCCGCTTCTGGCTACTGATTCTCCTGCTCTTAAATTTTTTGCGTCAAGCATTAAAGTTTCGGCCAAGTCTTTTTTAAGGCCGTGTACAATTCCTTTTATTCCGCTTTCTGTGATTATCATTTCTCCAATTCTTAGAGTTGGTAGACCACTAATATGAGCCGTGGATTGAAAAAAGGCGCTCACTCGGCCTATCTCTTTGTTTTTTTCCAAATATAGTTCAAATTCGTTCATATTTGTTTTTCTCGAATAATTTTATCAATTTCTTTTTCTAAAGAAAAATTTTCATATTTTCCCTGATACTCAATAATTGCCCCCCCAACGATTTTAGGATTTAGTATTATATCTAAAATTAATTTTTTATGCGTTTCTTTTTCAATCCAAGAAACAATATTTTTTAGAAATGCCTTTGAAACTGGGTAAGCGATTTGAATTCTAATTTGAGAAATGATCTGCAGATTTTTTTTAAGCTTTTCCAGGGAGGAGAATTGTTCTTCCGGATTTTTGGGATATATTTTTTCCAGTTCTAATAAATAATTTTCTAATTGATGATTTTCGAGTTCTTTTGCTATTTTGCTTAATGATCCATTTTGTTTCTCAAAAACCTCTCTTTGAATTTTATCAATTTCTAAAAGAATGGAATTTAATTCTTCCGTTGTAATTATTTCTTTTATTAATTTATTTAAAACTTTTTCCATTTTAGGATTAAAAAATCTCTTTTTTGGCTTTTTCAAAAGCGTTGGCAATTAGCTCTTCGTGAGTGGATAGGTCAATTACTTTACCAATAGTTTTTTTGGCAATCTTACCCAATTTTTGATAGATTTTTTTATCTAATTCTTTAAAGCGCTCTTCTTTATATTTTTTAATTTCTTCCTGCGTCGCAGAAATTTTTTCTTCAATATTTCCTACTGCCTTTTGGTAAATAGGGTAGATTTGTTTTGTAAATTTATCCCCCGAAATTTTTATTTCTTTGCTGGCTTCTTCCATGAAAAATGTTTTGGCTTGCTGATGTTCTTGTGCGAGTCGAGCTATTTCTTCAGTAAGATTGTTCTCTCCTATCTCATAAAGCTTTTCCTGTTTGTTCATAATGGCTTGATGGAGTTTTGAAAAGTCCACTTCTATTTTTTGATTTAGCTTTTCAATATTGTTTTTTATCTGTTTATTTTGGTTAAAAAACTCCCTTACAAGATTGGTGCTTTGAGAACGCATATTTTCAAGGAGGCCTTGCATTTCCTTTTCATATGAATTAGTTACTCTTTCAGAACTTTCGCGAATTTTTTGATTAGCTTCAAGAATTATCGGTCTCATCTCTGAAGCAATCAATTTATCAATCTCTTTCTGGCTGCTTTCTGAGGGCTTAAAAGTCAAAAGCAATTCTTTCTTTCTTTGAAGATAATAGAAAAGAAGGTGGATTAAAAAGAACAATAGAACCGTTGTCAACATAATGATTATTAGGGGCATGTATTCCGCGTAATTGTAAGCCATTTCATCTAATAATTAATGATTAATAAAGTATAGCAAATAAAGCTAATCCTAGTCCAGCCAAGCTCACAGCAATGATCCCGATTAGATTAAAGACCATGGCGGTAGTAATAGCTTTTTTGGCCAAAGGATTTCTTCCTACCGCCTCCACTCCGTTACGCAAAGCCTTTATAAAGGAGAGAAATCCGAAAAGAAAGCTCCCTCCGCCTAGGAGTAGGGCAAAGAGATAGCGTAAAACATCAGGAAGGTTTTCGGGCTGTCCCATTTGCTCCAATGTGCGTCTAAAAATATCTATTGGAGAAGCATTAGCAGGGTCGGTATTGATGTATTGGATATTGACATCTATTTTTAAAAAATTTTCATTTTCTCCAAAGTCCTCCAAGACCTTACCAAGCACAAACCCTGATTTACTTGCTTTCTGTCCTTTTCCCGCCGTTTCCGAAGAAGTTATAAAAGTTCCTTTTTTAATTATTGTGTCTGCTTGTTTTATTTTAACCAACGCTTCGCCCGAAGTTATAATCGGTAAAGTTCCACTGGCTTGCTTATAGAATCCTAAGACAGGTTTTTCTCCAACAACGCCAAAGAGATTTGTGTCATAAGGAGTGGTTGCTTTAATCAAACCATCTTTGCTTTGAGAAACTATGTCTCCAATCTCAACATCCGAGCCGATGACTTTAAGATAATAGGCGATTGAGCTGGCTTTAACCTGTTTAACTAATAAAATAGTGGCGCACAGAAGGAAAATAACAAAAATAATCAATAGGAAATGTGGTTTTTTGTTATTCATAATAGTTTTATTATATCACAATATTATTGATTATAACATAAGAAGAATATCAATAAAATAAGAAACAGGAAATTCGCATTTCAGATTCTTTATTCCGTATTATGGTATAGAGTATTAGTAAAACAGATGAAATTTTTAGGATTGACAATTTCGTTTGTTAATTTGCTAACGCGTTATACAGTATAAAATTTTTGCCTTTCGGCTTCTTCTTGCTTATTGTTTATTTCTTTTTTTAAATCTGTGGATAAGATTTTTGACAACCGATACACTTGTTTTATAATGAAAACAGGGCATTTCCGTCGCGGGAATATCAGATATATACATGAATGATGGGAATGTAAGTTTCATTTTATATAAATGATTAGATATGTAAGTAACAATGTTTAAATGAGTCAAGAATGGAAAAATCAATATCTTAGGGCAATAATAGAGAGAAGAGGCTACCTTCTTAAGTCAAAACAGGAGAAGTCAAAGCTTTTAGATGAGTATTGCCAGACAACGGGTCAAAATAGAGATTATGTAATTAGAAAAATTCAAGATAAGGGCTATTTAAGCTCTGGTTTTGAAAAAGAGAAGAAATATAAGTATGATGAAGAATTTAAGCAAACTTTAATTCGAATTTGGGAGATATTTGGTTATCCTTGCGGTCAAGCATTGGAGCGATTGTTAAAATCGACAACAGCATGGTTAAGAATAAGGGAAAGCATAGAGATTCCAGATGAAATAGTTCAAAAGTTAAAAGAGATAACTTCTTCAACTATTGATCTTAAATTAAGAGATGAAAAAGAGGGAAAGCATAGAGATTCTAGATGAAATAGTTCAAAAGTTAAAAGAGATAACTTCTTCAACTATTGATCTTAAA
>Ga0208648_1002762_pt1 | contig 11763 bp, 14 predicted proteins | sample AntAceMetag02UKL_FD_184772 | JGI IMG/M metagenome (GOLD analysis project Ga0208648, IMG submission 184772) | Saline lake microbial communities from Ace Lake, Antarctica - Antarctic Ace Lake Metagenome 02UKL (SPAdes) (version 2) | ecosystem: Environmental > Aquatic > Non-marine Saline and...
TTTTTTCTTGCAAGAAAAACAAAAAGAGAGGAAAAACAAGGATAGAGAGATAAACTCCTAGAATAGTTGGATTTCCAAAAGAAGCGTAAGGACGTGAAGTTTTTGCGATAATAACATCACCAAAAAGATTTTTCCATTGCAGTATTGCAAAAAAAGTTGCGGTTACACCGGTGAAAAATAATGTTCTCCAAATATTTTTCCATTCCTCTTTATTTAAAATAAAAAAGAGAAGATAAGAAAAAAGAAAAATAAAGAGAAAGTTGAGGAATCCTCCGCCACGCGAAGGATCTCCGAAAAGACTAAAGTTACGATCTATAGAAAAGAAGATTGAGACAGCCAAAAAGAAAAGAAGGATTAGCGGGGTGAAGAAAGAAAAATCTTTTTTTACTCGGATTTTTTCAATTACATTTTTGAAAATTGAGGAATTTTTTTTGAAAAAGAAATCGTAGGTAAAGATTAAAATAATTAGAGAAAAAATTATCCTGAAGGGGATAGACTTACCAAAAGCAGGGGGAGAGAACATAGGGGGAACGTTCAAAAGAACAAGCAAAAGGATGAGCGAGATACCAATTTTATAAATGATTGGAAGATTTTCTTTGATGATATTTTTTTCATTCATATTTTTTTAATTCCTGTAGATTATAAAACTTATTTCTATTTTTAGCAATATTTTTGTATTTTTAAAATATGCTATAATAAAAATATGAGTGAAGAAAAATCATTAGAAGAGGTGGCGGAGGAACTAAAGCAAATTGATGGGAACGTAAAAGCCGAAGTTATTCTTGTTCAAAGAGACTACATTCTTTATAAAGAAGGGGAGGAGGGGGTGAGAAGATTAAGTGAGAGGATGAATGAGCTTGGCGCTGATCTTTCTTTTGAAAAGATAAAATCTTCTAGTTGGGAGAAAGAATGGAAAAACTCTTTAATGACGGTTGTTGCTAAGGAGATTTTTAATTGGACAGAAGAAGATGTTTTCGAAATGGGAAGATACTCTCCAAGAGCATCTTTTTTTATAAAAATGATGATGCAGTACGTTGTATCTTTAGATATACTTTTTAACAGTGCAAATATATTTTGGAAGAAGCAACAAGATTTTGGAGAAATTGAATCTGTAGAACTTAATAAGGAAGAAAAATACGCTGTTGTGCGTATCAAAGATTTTCACACTCATCCGCTTTTGTGTATTTATCATGCAGGATATTTTAAGGGTGTGTTAGAGTTTGTAACAAAAAGCAAAGGTGTTACAGTAGAGGAAGTGGAGTGTACTCATAAAGGTGGAAGATATCACGAATACTTAATAAAGTGGTAACATGCAACAAGAAACAGCAGAAGAATTTGCAAAAAGAATCAAAGGATCTCCGGGGAAAGTAAAGGCGGAGGTTATTCGTGTTGAAAAAGACTATATATTAGAAAGAGAAGGAAAGGAAGGATTTTTAAAATTAAAAGAAAGATTAAAAGAGCTTGGCACGGAAATAGACTTTCAAAAAATTGAATCTTTAACATGGGAAGAAGAATGGAAAAATTCTTTAATGGTGGTTGTCGCTAAAGAGATCTTCAACTGGACAGAAGAAGATGTTTTCGAAATGGGAAGATACTCTCCAAGAGCATCTTTTCTTATAAAAAGTATTATCCAGTATCTGGTTTCTATTGAAACAGTTTTTAACAACATGGGGAAGTATTGGGACAAACATCATGATTTTGGGTCGCTTGAAGCGGTAGAGCTAAATCACGAGGAAAAATTTCTTATTATAAGAAAAAGAGGATTTTTTACACATCCCTTAATGTGTGTTTACCATGCAGGATATTTCAAAGGAGTCGCGGAATTCGTTATTAAAAGTAAGAATGTTAAGATTGAAGAAACAAAATGTATGCATAATGGCGATGAATATCATGAGTATAAAATATTTTGGGATTAAAAAATTGATTATTTTAATTGTTATATAGAAAAATGGAAGAAATATTAGCAATCAACGGAGAACGAATTACTCCACTTATAGTAGAATCGGGGACAGGAGAGATCTTAGTTTTTGGAGCAATATCACTTATTGCATTAGTTATTGGAATTGCAGTTTATCTTTATGTTTCTTTTGCGCTGATGACTCTTGCAAAGAAAATGAAGATGGAAAGACCATGGCTTGCCTTTATTCCTTTTGCTAATCTTTACTTAATGAGCAAGATGGCAAAGATGCATTGGTGGCCGGTTCTCCTTACAACAGGAACTCTTTTTTCTGAAATTAGTGAATTTTTTGTATTTGGATTGACCGTTTTTGCAGTAATCTGGATGTGGAAGATATTTGAAGAATTTAAAAAGCCAGGTTGGTGGGCAATTCTGATGCCCATTCCTTTCTTATCGATTATTTATTGGGTTTTACTTGGAATGACTGCTTGGGGAAAAACAGAATTAAAAGAAGAATAAGATAATTTTATAAAAACATGTCACGAAGAGGCGTGTTTTTGTTTGCATAATTTTCAAAAAAGATTATTATTTAGAAAATACTTTTTTAAGAAGGAGGGGAAAAGTTGATAGAGCATTGCTCGAAGATGGAAAAAACGCTACCGTTCTTTAACAAGCTTCCTCCTGGTTTTCAGGAATCTTTCTGTAAGATTTTTGGCACCGAGGTACGAGATGAACGCGATATATTTTTTGTAACGAATGATTTTTGTGATTTAAAGTGGGAAAAGATTAATAATGGCAGATTGATTACGTTAGAAGAAATTTATCTTATTCGTGGAAGTGAAATTGTCTTAGACTCTAAGCTCAACGAACACCATTGGCCCCCAAGTAGTGTCGGGGGAGTTGGAACAATTAAAATATCAATTGAGTTTCATGTGGCTTGGCATATCATTTTTATGAACCTTTATAGAGAAAAAGAATTTAAAAAATACTTAAACATACTATTCTATAACGAAGAGGTGAATGATTTTAGTTCTCTTTATAAGGCTGTTGATCAAGTGCGAAAAAGTGCGAGAAAGGGAAGAAAAATAAAAACCGGCTTTTAGTCGGTTTTTTTTTATGTTAGAATAAACAAAACTAATAAAAAATATTATGAAAATAATGGTATCTTCGTTAACATATCCGTTACCAAACGGTGTTACCGCTTCGTTAAATACAGCGGTTGACGGACTTTTAGCAAACGGACATGAGGTGATGATCGTTGCACCTGACTACAAGGTAAAAAAAAATAGACCGGAACATTACACAGTTCCTTCTTCCCTTATTTTGCACAAAGTAGCAAAAAATATTTTAGGAAAAGAAGAGAGAGTATTTAGGATGAATTCAAAGAAAAAGATAGAAGAATTAGCAGAAAGATTTGATCCTGATATCTATTGGCTTCACTCGGTTACTTGGGCGGCAAATGCTTTTGAACAACAGATGATAAAATCAAAAAAGAAGAAGGTTCTCTTCTATCATACTCTTGTTGAAGAGTACGGAAGACTTTATGCTGGAGATATGGGTGCTTTTGTGATGAGAAAAAGAACAGAATCGTTGGGGAACAAAGTAGATGCGATTATGACACCAAGCGAAATGATGAAAAAAAGGCTCATTGAGTGTGGAGTGAAGAAACCAATTAATGTTATTCCTACTGGTATTGATGTCCCCAATAAATCTTTCACTAAAAAAGAGATTCAAGAGAAATTCAATATTCCTGATAAAATGAAAATCCTTCTTTATTTGGGGAGAATGTCTAAAGAAAAAAATCTTGATGTTTTGCTTGATATGATTAAAGAGTTAAAAGAGAAAAATTATAATGCGATTTTACTTTTTGTCGGGCCGGGGGATATCGATGAAGTAAATAAGGATGCAAAAAAAATGAATGTAAGCGATAGAGTAATCTGTACAGGTCCTCTAAAGAGAGAGGAGGCTCAAAGAGTTTATGGTGCATGTGATGCTTTTGTTTTTTCTTCACAAACCGAGACACAAGGGTTAGTAGTTGGTGAAGCGATGCTCGCCAAAACACCGGTGGTTGCACTTGTATCTCCAATTCAGAGAGAAGTTTATCCAGAAGGGAAAGCGGTTGTTGTCAAAAAAGAAAAAGATTTTGCACAAGCGGTAGTTGATATTTTAGGAAACAAAAAAGAAAGGGAAAGAATGGTTAATGATGCGAAGAACTTCGTCCTCCAAAACTTTTCTAAAAAATCAATGATCGAAAAGCAAATTAAAGTTTTTGAAGAAGTACTTAGAAAATAATTATTTAAAAAATGAAAGACGATATTTACAACTTTTCACAGCAGTTCCTTTTTCCTGCAGAAATCGAGAACAAAGAAAAATGGGGAAGCTACAATAACTATCTTTTAACTGGGATGGGCGGTTCTCACTTGCAAGGAGAAATTTTGCTTTCTATTTTTAACGACATACCTCTTTCTGTTTATAGCGATTATGGGTTACCGAACATTAAAAAAGACACGGGAGTTATTGTTGCGTCTTATTCCGGAAATACAGAAGAAGCGATAGATAATCTTAATACAGCACTTTCTTTAAATATTGACGTTTCTGTTATCTCTAAAGGAGGGAAGCTGATTGAAATTGCTAAAGAAAAGTCTCTTCCGTACATTAAGCTTCCAGACGGAGACGTTCAGCCAAGAATGGGAACAGGATATGCCGTTAAAGCAGTTCTCGAGATGATGAAAAAGGAAAAAGAAAAGAAAGAGATAGAAGAAGTAGTAGAATGTCTTGAAGAGAGGAAAGACTTATTATTAGCACAAGGAAAAGAGATAACTTCTTTAATCAACGGAAAGGTTCCGATCATTTATTCTTCAAACAGAAACCTTATTGCCTCTAAAGTCTGGAAGATAAACTTCAACGAGGGCCCTAAAATTCCCTCCTTCTATAATACAATTCCAGAGTTAAATCATAACGAGATGACCGGCTTCGATACAAACTCTTTTACAAAAGAGCTTAGCGAAAAGATGGTTTTTTTTCTTCTTACAGATGATGAAGATGACATAAGAAATCAAAAAAGGATGAAGGTTTTAAAGATCATTTTAGAGAAAAATGAGTTTTCTGTTTTTGAAGTAAAGATGGAAGGGATTAAGAGAGCGGAGAAGATTTTTTCTTCAATTATTCTTTCGGCATGGACCGCCTACTTTATAGCAGAAATTTATAATAACGATCCAAACAGCGTGCCAATGGTTGAAGAGTTTAAGAAGATAATTGCTTAAAATGAAAAAAGAGTATTATTACGATTTACATTGTCATACCACTCTTTCTCCCGATGCCCCTCTCACTGTAAAAAAGTTAGTAAGAATGGCAAAAAAGAGAGGACTTGATGGCGTCGCAATTACAAATCACAACAAAGTTTATAAAGGACCAGTAAATATTGATGGAATAGATATTATTCCGGGAAGTGAGATTGACGTAAAAGAAAGAGTTCATCTTTTAGCATATTTTATTGAAAGTAAAATAGACGAAGATAAGAACTTTAGAGAAGCAATTGAAGATATTCATCAACAAAAAGGAGTTGCGGTATGGGCACATCCTTTAAGAAAAGAAGGTGTCCTAGAAAACAATAAAGAAGTTTTTAATATTATAGATGGATTAGAGTCTGGGAATGCGATGGATTTAAAATCTCATCAAAAAAAAGTAGAAATGATTTGTGAAAACGAAAATCTTCTTCAAATCGCTGGATCCGATGCTCATGTAGAAGGACAAGTTGGTATGGCGGTTATTAAGGTTAGGGAAAAACTGACCAAAGAGAACTTTAAGGAAGTTGTGAAGTCTGGAGAAATAATTATAAGAAAAGAAGTTGATGACTTCAGGACGAGTGACCAGGTATGGAAAAAAAGATTAGATTATTTTTTCCAAAAAAAGAGAATTCAAGAATTTAAATTTTTTAAAAATATCTGCTCTAAACTTATTTTAAGAAATTATCTGAGAATTAATAATATTCATTTGAAGAAAATCAGCTTTAGTTACAAAAACGATGGAGAAGAGATTTAAGAGAAAAAAGGAGAGTTTTTCTTGCAATAAGTGTAATTTTTTTGTAGAAGGAGACGGGTTTACTGATCATTGTCCAAAGTGTCTTTGGTCTCAACATGTCGATATCAATCCAGGAGATAGAAAATCAAGCTGTAAAGGAATGATGGAGCCGGTAGGGGTAAAAAAAGAAGGAGAAAAATATATAATTTACTATCAATGTGTTTCTTGTGGTTATAAGCATCGGGTAAAAAAGGCAAAAGAAGATGATTTTGATGAAGTTATAAAAATTAGCAAAGAAGTTTTTTAAAATGGGAAATAACGAAGAACTAAAAAAGAAGATAGAAGAAAGGCTTAACGTTCCACGGAAAGCTATTGAGGGAGATGAAAACAAAGATATCGAAAAACGACTAGGTTATTTTTTGGTGGATTGTGGATACATCCAAGGAATTGAAAAAAGAGAAGACGATTGGGGTTTTGTCTACTACAGTATTACAAGGAAAATTGCTGTTTCACAGAAGGAAATGCCTCATTCAAAGTGGGAGCACTGTATTTTTAAAATGGGAATTAATGAGAAGACAAAGGAAAATCTTTTTCCAAATCCGGGAGAAGAAACCCAAATGTACCGTTTTTTACATGAAGCTAATCATGCATATCAAGAGTATTTGTGTTTTAATGAATGCAGTTATGATCCAAAACTTTGGTATGAAAAAGTATTAAGCGGGGAAATTGTTTCTTGTTATGGAGATCTTTTTAATTTTTGTTTTCAAAAAAGATTAGAAGAAGATTGCAGAGAAGGAGAACGAAAAGAGAAAGAACGAGGACTTTCGATATGGGGGAACGCCCCAAATTATAGTAGTAAAAATGATGAAAATATTCCCAACAGAGGCTCAGAGATTGCAGTGCGTGCACAAGAAGATGCGAATGAACTGATTACAATGTTTTTGTGGCACCCGAAATATTTTGAGGTTTATTTAGACTATTTGTCGTTAAATCATGAAAACTCTCAAGTAAGAGAGAAAGAAATTACCAAAGAAGATCTTGAGAAAGAAGGTCTTCTCCAGTTAAAAAAAGGAGAAGTAGAACAACTTAAGGAAATGGTTTCTTTGTATGTTAACGAGATGAAAGGAAAACTTGAAATACATCACGATACATAGTATGGTAAAGGAAAGGAGGGATGAAGATGGAATGTTTTCTTATCTGTGATAACTGTCAAAAAAAGACAATTTACATCAAAGGATTCCAGAACAAATGTACCTTTTGTAAAAAAGAAATTCAGATTGAAAAAGGTGTTGAAGAATTAGTGATTGTGCTAAACAACGTGGATGTTATCACATCTTCTTCATGCGCCGGGCATTATGATGGTTTCGACATAGGAAAAAGAAGTTATCCATGCGTTGTTCTTTCTAGCGATAAAAAAAGCTACATAAAAGCGATGGAGATTATTGGAAAGTATAACAAGACCAGAAAGAAAAAGGATGAACTTTGCTGGACGATTAGACACGAGAGAACGCTGTTAGGGTGGAAAAGGTTTGTTTTACCGGAGGAAAGAGATAGAAGTTTGGGAGAACTTCACGAAGAAGCTTTATTACTCGCAGAATACGTCAAAAGACTATTTTAAAAGAGCAGAAATGCTCTTTTTTATTTGTATTTCTTCTAAATTGTATTAAAATTAACAATATGAAGATAGAGTATAAAAATCCAGAAAGAAAAAAAGGAATTTTTATTTGGGAGATGGATGTTAATTTTCTTTCGAGAGATAGTAATTTTACATTCAAAAATGCTACCGAAGACGAAATGAGAGAAAATGCGAAAAAGATTTATGGAAGCGACAAAGTCTTTTTTCCTGCGTTGAATCGTCCGAGTAGTTTTCTTTTGTGGATTTCCCAAATGAAGGATTGGGATAGTCAAAAAGTTACGTACTCAGATTATAGTGAAGGAAAAAAAGATTACCAGGATAAGGAAAATGAAAATCTTATCGGTTTTTTTGATTTTTCAAAAAATATTTTGGGCAAAAAACAGATTAGAATTAATTTTACTTTGGATGAATATGAAGTTAAATTAAATGCTGATAATTGGGAAACGAAACAATACGATAAAGCGTCTGCACTTTTCAGAAGATATACAAAAAGTGAAAGACAGCTTGGTCAAACAGACAACATATTAAAGGTTGCAAAAGAAATAACAGTAAACGGATCAAGCCATTTTGCAAAGGCGAAAATGATATATAACTGGATTTGTGAAAATATTGATTATAAAGAGTCGGAGAGCAAAAGGGGAGCGATTAGGGTTTTTGAAAGTAAGAACGGAAATGCCGCAGAAATAAGCTTTCTTTGTATAACTTTGATGCGCTCTGTTGAGATACCAACAAGACTTGTTGTTGGTGCTTGGGGAGAAATTGAAAAAAAACAGGATTTTCATTTTTGGATGGAGTTCTACCTTCAAGATGTAGGATGGATTCCTGTAGATTGTGGAAAAAAAATGTTTGGAGAAACAGACAACAAAAGAATAATTTTTTCTAAAGGAGAGAACGTTCTTCTTGAAAGGGGTCCAGAACAAAGTGAAATCTTTGGAATAAATTATAGAAGAGTGTTTTTTATGCAACCCGAAGCGGTATATTTAAACAAAGAAGAAGATGGTATTTTTGCTGTAAAACAAAACAAATACCTCCTTATCAAGGGATGAAGATATTAAAAATTATTGTTGTAGTTCTTTTTTGCGGGACGCTGCTTCTTCTAGCAAATAATCAAAAAAAAGGTGTTTTTGATATTCAACTTGGAGATGAGCGGATTAAAGTATGGATTGTGGAAAGTGAGAAAGAACGAAGCAGAGGACTTTCGGGAATAGAAGAAATGAGCGTAGATGGAATGCTTTTTGTCTTCCAAGAAGAAACTATTCCTCTTTTTTGGATGAAAGAAATGAACTTTCCGATTGACATTATTTGGATTAATTCACAGAGAGAAGTTGTAGAAATAACCGACAATATTTATCCGGAAACCTATCCTGAAATTTTTTCTCCGTTAGCCGCTGTTCAATATGTAATCGAAGTAGACGCAGGGTGGTGTAAAGAGCATAAAATTAAGAAAGGAGATAAACTAATACTATGAATACAAAGAATAAAATTTTTTGGACATCTCTTTTAATAGGAGATTTTCTTATCTTTTATTGGTCACTTTACCTGGCGCTTTTTTTAAGAAAAATGGGCTTGCCAGATGTAAAGATATTTAACGATTTACAAGAACCTTTCTTGTATCTTTTCTTTATTTGGGCTTTTATTTATTTCATTTTAGATTTCTATGAAATATCTCTTTTCAAGAAGAAAATTTCTTTTTTAAGAGGAATTGTTGTTTTTATTTTTTTAGCGATTGCGACCGGAACAGTTTATTTTTATTTCCAACCACAACTAGAACTAACTCCGCGTGCTATATTATTTTTGACGGTTTTAAACTTTGTTATTCTTTCTTCACTTTGGAGAGTTCTGTTTTTGCGATTAACGGGATTAAAAAATTTCAGAAAAAAGATATTTTTTATTGGTTATTGTGAAGAGATGGGCGAGATACTGAGAAGCGATCTTTTTGACTACGAGATTATTGGTATTTATACCCGGGAAGAAGTTCCATCAAGCATGATGAAAGAGATAAAAATCTTTGATGATTTTGAGAAGGTAGAAGAGATTTCCGAAAATATTGAAATACTTGTTTTTTCTTCAGACTTAAAAGAAGACAAAAAAGTCATCAAAAAGGTGTTTTCTTCTTTTCCTTTGGATGTAAAATATATGGAGTTTTTTAGCCTTTATGAAGAAATAACAAGAAAAGCTCCTTTGAGATCTTTAAATGAATGGTGGTTTTTAGAAAATATTTCAAAACCGAAAGATAAGATTAACGAGGTTATTAGGAGATTTTTTGAGGTTACAACCTCTTCTGTAGGGATTATTATTTTACTACTTATTTTTCCATTTATTGCACTTTTAATTAAGATTGATTCTAAAGGAAAGACTTTGTATAAACAAGAAAGAAAAGGAGAAGGGGGAAAGAAGTTTACTTTGTACAAATTTCGAACTATGTATGATAATCCAAAAAAAGAAGGAACACCTTGGAGAGAAGAAGATGGAAGCGAGATAACTCGAGTGGGAAAAATATTAAGAAAAACGCATTTAGACGAACTACCACAACTATACAATATATTGAAAGGAGACATTAGTTTTGTCGGTCCAAGGCCAGAGATTATTACACTAGCGGAAGAGTTCGAGAAGAAAATTCCTTTTTACAGATTGAGATATCTTGTTCGCCCGGGACTTACTGGCTGGGCGCAGATTAACTATCCTCCTTCAATGAACGTCAAAGAGGCTGAAGAAAAATTTAAATACGATCTTTATTACATTAAGAATCGTTCTTTTTTTCTTGATATTATTATCATTTTAAAGACGTTACGTACTATTTTCTAACGAAAAAATTTGTTATAATTAATGTTATGATTATATTGAAAACAATCCAAAACCTATTGATGCCCAGTGCTTTTGTTTTTTTATTTGCTGTTATCGGGTTTTTATTGTTGAAGAAAAAGAAAAAATGGGGGAGAATTTTTCTTTTTTCTAGTGTTTTTCTATATTACATTTTTTCGATAACCCCGGTAACTGATTTTCTTTTAATGTCCCTAGAAGAGAAGTATAAGGTTCTTTCAACAGAAGAAATGGGGAGAGCCGAAAGTACGGTACTCCTTTTAGGAGGAAGAGAAAGTGATGTTTTACGTGGAAATGAAGCTTTACGTATCTGGCATCTTTCAGAAGGAGAAATGAAAATAATCATTTCGGGGACAGATCCAATTATTGCGACAAGTGAAGACGCACAGGCGGTGAGAAGTTTTTTTATTAATCGTGGAGTTGACGAAGAAGACATTATTATTGAAGGTAAATCGCGCAATACACGAGAAAATGTTATTAATGTCCAAGAGATTGTAGGAGAAGAACCGTTTTTCTTGGTAACTTCTGCTTTTCACATGGAAAGATCACTTGTAGAGTTTCAAAGACTAGGTGCTAATCCAATACCGGCTCCAACAGATTTCAAAAAAAGAAGAATACCGGTATATCGGTTGTTTGATTTTTTGCCTAATTCTCAAAATTTAAGAAATTCTGACCTTGCTTTTCATGAGCACCTAGGATCGGTTTATTATCGCTTTACCTACCTTTTTGGGAACAAAAAATGATAAAAAAAAAGATTATATTATTTTGTTTGTTGTTGCTTTTTTCTGCTACTCCTGTTTTTGCAAGAAGTAATGAAAGGCTTTTTGTAGAACCAACACACGACATTGAAAAAAGAAAAAGTGTTGACGCAAAATTAGAATTAGTGACTAACTATATCTATTTTTACTTTGACCAAGTTTGGTGGGAAACACTAGATGAAGAAAAAAAGAAGGAGTATAAAAATGTAGCCTATAATCTTGGGAATGAATTCGAAAACAAAATTTATCCCGAAATTAAAAAAGATTTTGGAGAAGTACCAAAGCATAATATGGTTGGTTATGACGATCGTATTTCTGTTCTTTTTCATCCGATGGAAAAAGGCTCTGGAGGATACTTTCGAACAGGGGATCAGTATTCGATATATCAATACCCTCAATCTAATGAAAAAAATATTGTTTATCTAAATACTGACCTGATAGGGAATTCTGGTCTCCCAGGATATCTGGCTCATGAATATATTCACTTGATTACGTTTAATGAAAAAAACAAGAAGCATGGTATAGATGAAGAAGTTTGGCTCAACGAATTACGGGCAGAAGCGATTATTACTATTCTTGGATACGATAAAGAATACGAAGGAAGCAATCTTCAGGGAAGAGCAAAGAATTTT
>Ga0208648_1002767_pt1 | contig 11741 bp, 16 predicted proteins | sample AntAceMetag02UKL_FD_184772 | JGI IMG/M metagenome (GOLD analysis project Ga0208648, IMG submission 184772) | Saline lake microbial communities from Ace Lake, Antarctica - Antarctic Ace Lake Metagenome 02UKL (SPAdes) (version 2) | ecosystem: Environmental > Aquatic > Non-marine Saline and...
CCCTATGTGTCAGGGTAGTTGTCGCCTCAATTGAACAAAAAAGTTTATAATTTGATAGGGCGATAGAGAGGTCACATGATCACAGAATATTCACCAGAGTTTAAAGAATCAATGTTGCAAAAAATCTTTTTCAATCCAGATCGATCTGTAGTAAGCTTTGCCAGAGAGGCAAGCATCCCGGGCTCAACTGTAGCAACCTGGGTGAGAAACTACAAAAAGAAAAATGGAAAAATAATGAGCCAAAAGAAACGGAAAAAACAATGGTCAGCGGAAAAGAAGTTTGAAACTGTATTGCTGACAGCGCCAATGAGTGAAGCCGAAAAGAGTGAATATGGCAGGGAACATGGCATTTACCCGGCACAACTTAAGGAATGGAAAGAAGACTGCATAGCTGGTTGCAGGAATGCTCCAGATAAAAAATATATCAAAGAAGCAAAGGAAAAAGAGCAACAATATAAGAAGAAGACGAGGAATCTTGAAAAAGAACTGATGCGAAAAGACAAAGCATTGGCAGAAACTGCAGCACTGTTAGTACTCAAAAAAAAAATCCAGGAGATCTGGGGGGAGCCAGAGGACGAATGATATCCATTAAAGAAAGAGAAAAAGCAGTGTCGTTAATTGAAGAAGCTTGTAATACAGGAGCCAGGCAAAATAAAGCATGTGCATTATTGGGGATTACAGAACGAACTTTACAGCGATGGAAGAACACTCCTGATCAAAATATTAAGAAAGATCAGCGCCAATACAGCAAGAGCACACCAGCGAACAAGCTATTACCAGAAGAAAAACAGGAAATAATCAGGATTTGTAATACTGAGGAGTATATGCACAGTCCACCTTCTCAAATAGTTCCTGCACTTGCAGACCAGGGGGTTTTCATAGCTTCAGAATCAAGTTTTTACAGGGTTTTGCATGAGAATGGCCAGCAGCAGCATAGAGGAAAAAGCAAAGCCTGTAGTCGGAATAAACCAAAAGGGTTTACAGCAACAGGCCCCAATCAAGTGTGGACATGGGACATCACATATTTGCCATCATCCATCAAAGGGATATTCTTTTATCTCTATATGATCACAGATATCTACAGCCGCAAGGTTGTTGGCTGGGAAGTTCATGCTAAACAGGGTGATGATCTGGCTTCAAGTCTTGTAAAAAGGACCTGTTTATCGGAAGGTGTAAGTGGTAAAGATATTGTCCTTCATTCGGATAATGGTTCTCCCATGAAGGGAGCAACTATGCTGGTAACCCTTCAGAACCTTGGAGTAATTCCATCCTTCAGCCGACCATCCGTAAGTAATGACAATCCATATTCAGAAAGCTTATTTAAAACCCTGAAATATACCCCGATCTATCCTTCAAGACCTTTTGACACCATAGAAATAGCCAGGGAATGGGTTCTTACATTTGTACGCTGGTACAACTACCACCATCATCATAGTGGCATAAAGTTTGTTACACCCCATGCCCGGCATAGTGGCCGAGATAAAGAGATCCTGATGGATCGTAAAAAAGTATACCAAGAAGCCAAAAGGCGTAACCCCGAGCGTTGGACAGGAAATATCAGGAATTGGGATTTGATTGAAAAGGTTGATTTAAACCCTGATAAAGAAAAGAAGATCAATCAAAGAAAGGTCGCATAACCTGAAAGCCACACGTAAATTAATAGTAAAGGGCTTGGATCTTGGGCAATAGAAGTGTACATTATCAATATCTGGAGAAACGGAGTCAGGATATCCTGAGGAGGAAACCTGACAAGGGATATTCAGATGCAGGTAGTATAGCAAAATACTACATGGGGGGCTGCCTCTCCGGTGGCTCCCCAGCTCAAATTTTGCTAACTATCCTGCCCATGCCTTAAAAAACCTAAAAAGAATGAGCGAAGCGAATTAAATGAGTATTTTAAAAAATATTATTACAAAAAGATAATTTAAGTTTAGGCGACAACTTGCTTGACAAACACCGACATCTTCCTACGCATCCTCTTGAACTAAATAATGGGATTTGCACATCTCTAATAAAATAAGATGAATACCCAGTCAGTGATATGTTTGACCAGTCAACAGAACTCAGACTTGAAAGATCTGGTAATGAGGGCTTTATAATCTTGATTTCGGGGATCTGACCATTTCTTAAATTATTAATTAGCTGAGGAAAAATTTTATCCGCCTCTCCAGATATCACAAAATCAGCACCTGAATTAATAGAAGCATCTGGAAACATAGTGGGGTGGATACCACCATGGATTATATACATAATTCCTTTCATTTTAAGAAATTTTGTAAAATCGTATGCTTTTTTTGATTCATTAGTCATAAAACTAATACAAATAATATCTGCTTTGCTGTTCAATATTTTATCCCTTTGATCAGCAGGAGAAATTCCTTGTGAATCAACAATCTCAATAGGAGTATTTTTAATTTGAGATGCTAAATGTACTAATGTTATAGGGGGTGTCTTTTTCTTCCCAAACTGCACATTTGTGAGTATAATCTTATCAGATATCATGGTACGGAACCTACTATTCTAAGAAAGAATTAATTTTTATATACTTATTTTCGATAATATCATTTTGAGGTAATATTTTATTTATATCTCCTATTATATCTGGAAGTGAATCTAATATAAACTTAAGACATTTGGTAATTCGGACATCAGATTTATCTTCTCCAACGCTTATCAGGATACTACAGGATTTTACCTTTCTGAGGCTAGACACTATATAGAGACATGACGTTTCCATATCTGTGGCAGCAACGCCAGCTTTTTTCCATTTTTCCCATTGTTCTTTATGGAAAACTGAGGATATTTGTAACTCAACTTTTTCAGAATAAAATGAATCTTTCGTATGAGTTATTCCGCAATAGTAACCTCCAGCATAATTACATAATGTTTTTGAAAAAATATATACCAATTCAAAATCAGCAATAGCAGGGTACGTCTGATCAATATATTGACGACTTGTACCCTCTTCTCTAACAGCACCTGTTGATATAATTATGGACCCTGGAGACAACTCATCATTTATGGCACCGCATGTACCTACCCTCAAAAAAATTTTTAAACCAAGCATGCAAAGTTCTTCTACTACAATCGCTAAAGAGGGGCAACCAATACCAGTTGATATAACTAAAACCTTAATATCATTAATAATGGTTTCCGAAATCAAAAATCCTCTCTTTGAAGATAGCTTTTTATTACGACCAAAGTGGTTGCAAATAATATCAACTCTGCATGGGTCACCAACGAGAATTGCAACTTTACATCGTGTTTTATTAATGCCGACATGCTCCATCGTTGTCATATTATTTGCACTCCTTTGTTAATAAGGGCACACTCAAATTCAGCCCCAAAATCCTTATCGCCCAATATTTTATTACCAGGTACTGCGACATTGCATATACAATTCTCTGGCAATCGTCGAATTGCTTGATAGATTGCATATTTTACGCGGTTGTCATTTTCGAAATTTAAATAATTTGAAATTTTTCTTATAACTTCAGTATTAGGAGATTTTTGTAAATAACGACTTAAAGCATTTATTGATTCATACCTTATTAAAAAATTTTGATGTTTTCTACTTGCATTCATTATTTGGCTTAAGGGGAAATTATAATCCTGCTCTTCATAAATTCTACCTAAACACCAAATTGCTATGGAAATAGTCTTTTCATTAACTTCTTGAGCTTTGATAATATCGCATATAATTGGAATGGTGTCCAAAATATAATCATTGGAGGCTATCTCACCAATAATGTAAAGACTTGTTATAATATCCTTTTTTATAGCATTTGATAATAAACTTAATAAATAGTTGATTGCTTTTTTTTGTGCTGAATTTGATTTAGAGGCACCCAATATAAAGGCACTAAATAGTTTTTCTTCGCCTGTTGAAGTGTAAAAAATATCAGAAACCAAATTTAAAGAATGGGGAAGCAATTTTCTAAGTGACCAGGCTGCTTCATTTCTGGGATAAAAAGATGAATCAGACAGCGCATTGGTTAGGTATAAAATAGAGCAGTCATTTGGAATGTTACCCAAAGTTTGCGCAACCCTCCAGCGGACATCAAAATCATAGTGATTTATTAAGTGTTTTCCTAAAGAATCGATAATTTCATTGCATATCATAGTATTTGGAACAGTATTGCAAACTAAAGATGCCCACATAATATCACTCCAATCATCAGTGCTATTTAGCAACGATTTAGCTTTATCCAAATATTCAGATTCAGAGTTGGGTGGTATATTTGGGTACTTTCGATCTATTCTGGCGTTATGTCCATAGTGATACACATATGCATCTGGATTAAAAAAGACACATCCTTCCTCCTTGGCTAAAATTTTTTTAGTCCAGAGGTGATCTTCTAATTCGTAAACGAATTCACAAAATTTATTTTCTTCCCATGTATTACGCTCAAAGGCTGAATTAGCGTTCCAAAAATCAGTATCATTACGTTCAAAGCGGCTTGATGCAAAATTAAATATATCAAGATCTCTTTTATCTAAAAAATCGGAATAATATGGATATATCTGAGCACCATAGGTCGCAATTAGTTTTTTACTGCTGCTATAAGCAAAAAATGGAGCAACTAACTTTTTCAACCAAAATTTATCTCCAGGAATTGTATGAGCACTTAGGACTACAATTATAGTTCCGTTCGATATTTCAATTGCCTCATTTAGGGCCTTACCTGGTTCATAATGTTTAACATCTATTAGAATGTCAGAATATAGGGCAGCTATTTTCCGAGATTCATCAGAGGAGTTGTTATTGACAGAAACAATTTCAACCGGGATTTCTGTTATTTGTTTTTGTACTGCTTCAAAAACAGCAGGTAAAAATTTTGCTTCATTGTAAAATCTTACAATTATTGAAATCAAGTCGGGGCTGGTCATTAATTTAAGTACTGTAATTCTGATTTAGAATTGGCTAAACTAATCAATTCCATAGGTTTATCAATAATTAAATCTGCTTTAGATTTTAAAAGTGTTTGCTTTTGAGTGAATCCCCAAGTTGCTGCAATAGTGTGGATCATAGCATCTTTGCCGCATTGAATATCTTCAAAAGTATCACCAACAAAATATGTCGTTTTGCGATCCCACTGATCATTTTTTGTAAATATTAAATCTATACCAAATGGTGAAGGTTTGACAAAAGGCTTTACATCATCTTCTGTAATTATAATATCAAAAAGATTAATCATGCTATTATTTAACATTTCATCTACTCTGTGCCGGGGTTGGGCAGTAAACAAAGCAATTCCTTCAAATAAATCCTTAAGGATTGTTAAATCATTATAAGATATATGATGGGAAATTTCATTTTTTCTAAGAGAAGAATGCATCCGCTCATGCCAAGCTATTACTGGCTCACATTCTGTAAAATATTCTTTGAATATGTCATGAGGATGTTCTTGCAACATCCTATAGCTATTTTCACAATCAAGAGTAATATGCTTATTAAACTTTTTAAATGTTAACTCAATTGATTTTAACTTTAATTCCGAAGAATCTAATATCACACCGTCCATATCCAGTATCAAATACATATCAACTCACTTCTATTTTTAACAACAATAAAGTCACCATAATTAGCCAAACATGGTGAGGACGAGTACATTTAGCATTTAACGATCAAAAATTAATAATTTTTTAGTGTCTTCACAATTTTTATCAAAATTGAAGACCAGCACTTCATATTTTTTTACTACACAAAGGGTTAGATTTGTTTAAAAGTTATGATTTCTTATATTTTTCAGTCTCTGTTCTATATCCCAATCTCGGCCATCTACACTGGATTTATAACCAGATCCCATTTCTTTTAGGAGATATTTTTCATACTCTGGAGAGGCTTTAAGAATATCAGATGCACGAGCTAATACTCGATGAATTGCTGAAGTTGCAATAGCTCTTTGTTCTCCACTCAACATGTCACGACATAACCCTTTGTCCCTCGCAAGAGAAGAATGCCTAATCGCATGATTTGAGAATAGCTCCCAAAAATCATCTTGCTTTTTCCAGCCAATAATAAAAGACCATGCAATTGAATAATCAATTTCACTATGTCTATTATCTGCATTAATAAATCCAGACAACTTATTTGCTACAATATCAGAAATTTCTTGAATTTCCTTGTTAGTATACGGATATGTCATCTTTCCCCTCCCTCTCCATTATGCGGATTGAAAAAAAAATTATTTGTTAAACTCACTGACTATTATAAAAAACACTTTAATTCTATATTAAAGGCTAAACATGCGATCATCATAATCCGCAACAATTGCACCATCTGTTTATATCTTTTTTAGCTGTATATAATCATTTAAAACCCTTTTAGCATATATTTTTGATTCCCTTGGATAAATCCCCTTTTCAATATTATTCGGACCTGCATTATAGGCCAAAAGAGCTTTATACAGATTGCCATTAAATGTGTTTATCATTTGTCTAAGATACCTGCTGCCACCATTAATATTTTGTGCCGGGTTAAACGAATTTTTAATATTTAACATCTTTGCGGTATCAGGCATCAACTGCATCAGGCCCTGGGCATTTTTATGGGAAACAGCATTGGGATCAAAATTTGATTCGTGTTTTATTACACTATAAATGAGGTATGGATTCAAATTATGTCTTTTACCTGCTTTTAAAATCAGATTCCAGTATTTGCTGTGTGGTTTCCGGGTTGTGTTCTTTTTTATGTTGTAACTGGTAACTTTGCTTCTGAAAATCATTGCCAGGGTTTCAAAATCTTTTACCAGATCTGCCTGGGCATGTTTACAGGTGAAAAGATAGCAAATAATTATTAAAAAAAATACAAGTTTTTTCATTTATAATCCTTTCTGCGTTTCCACATAAAAGCCTTATTCAGCCAGTTCTGTTAATGCCTTATCTATTGTTCTTATCCCCGCATGGATTGTCCCATGGACCTCTGCTTTTTTTATCTGAAGATCGAAGTTTCGTGTTGAAGAATGGGGTTTATTATATTCTGAAGTGGGTTTTGTAACAGGTTGTTTCACCCGAGAGCCAGTTCCCTGGTTCCCAATACTGAAAATTATTAATCCTAAAATCAGCATTGCAATGATTAAAAGAATGGCCGCATTTCCATTTGTATTTTTCATAAAAGTATCTCCCATAACTTAAAATATAAAGGTTTGACCGACATCAAACTTGCGTTCTCCTACCAGGACTTTTTCAAGTTCAATAGCCAGTTGTGAATTTTGTTTTCTGTAGTTGATAAAAAATGTGCTGATTTGATCTGATTTAACTTTATTTATTCTGGTTGCTATCCGGACAAGGTTCTGTTTCAGTTCTTTTTCAAGGGTGTCAGGTATAAGAAGGATTATTTCATAGCGCCCGGAGCCATAAATCTTTTCTGCACTGTTTATAATCTTTACAGCATCCGGATAATCATCTGTAATTCTTCTGCTGGTCTGGCTGTATGTTTTATCTATCCTGTCTATTTTTGTTAGCTCATTTTGTTCAGATATTCCATATAGTTTTCCCTTGCCTCGTTCATACAGCACAAGTTTGGCACCTTTTTTTTGCATCTGATCGATATAGAATCTTACATCGCAGGTGAATTTTCCAACAATCTGCACATTCCCCTTGAATGCTTTTTCCCTGACCTTTTTTTCCGCCTTGTTTGGGGGAGAGAATATTTTTTTTGGCTTTTCAGGCCAGGCAATACTGGCAACTTTTACCTTAACTGCATTTTCAGGCTCCTTGTGCTCCTTTTTTTCAGGCGGAACGATTTTATAAAACTTGTCCCTGGAATAATCAGGAGCAAAATATTGTGAAAGAAAGAAGACTGATAAAAAGATAAATAGACACCCTGAATATAGCAGAACGCGCTTCATATCATCCTCCGTTTTTTTCACTGGTTACAAGATAAGAGATTATGCCCTGATCCTGGCAGGTTGTCAGGAGTTCTATTGCAATGCCGGTAGGTATATTCCTATCAATACGAAGGTAAATTTTAGACGGACTTAATGTGTTAAGAATCTTTTCAAGTTCCTGTAAATCCTTGATCTGGTTGTCTTGCGGGATCATTTTTCCTTCAAGGGTCATAATTTTTTCCGCATTTACCGTAAGATAAAGGATTGTTTCTCCTGAGCCCTCGATGTTGTGTTCGTTTTTAACTTTTGTTTTGGCCAGATCAACCTGGGTTAGATTTTCCTTGTGTGCCATCTGTACAACCAAAAGTACTGTGATCATCATAAAGGCAATGAGCAAAATAGCCATTAGATCAACAAAACTGGTCATGCTGTTATCATGATTCATATTTATCCTCCGTACTGATCTGCTGGAGTTTTTCATCCAGGTAAACAAATTCCAGACGTAAATTTTTAAGGTTTTTATAAAGCCTTGTCCTGATATTTTTAATTTGCTGTTGGAAATCAGGATCTGATGTGGATGGCGGTATGAGAAATGTGGCAAGAACATAGGTCTCTATATCCTGATGCAGACCACTGATTAAAAACAGAGCTTTGTCCCCATTTTTTTCATGCCAGACCGGGCCTGTTTGGGAATCAATTAAAAGGGCCATCTGCATGAGGCTCTTCATCCCATTTACCTGGTCACTTCGGGTAAAGGCTGTGTGCCTGTTTGAGTTTCTGCTGATCTTTTCAAGAAAGCTATCCTGGATTTTAATCAGTCTAATGGTATGAACCACTACAGTCTTTACATGATCAGATCTTTGCTCAATGTATTCCATTTGAAAATATCTAAGCTCATTGCTGTTCCTGCTCTGCCTGACTTTGATGGCCGCTTTTTTTATACCTTCTCTGCACTGGCGATCCATCAGTTTAAAATTAAGGAGAACTCCCTGTTGCTCGCTGTATTGGTTCAGCTTGTCCTGAATTTCCGGTATAAAAAGCGCTGTCTCTGCTTTTAGCAAGGAACTGCTCATCAATACTGCAACGCAAGCATATAAAAAGATGATCAAAAGTCTGGCTGTAAATTTTGGCATCTGTTTTTCTCCTGTTGGTCTATAAAACTCATATCAGAACAAATTACACTGGTTTGTCTTTATGATCCTTGTTTAAAACAAGCAGCACAATCATGGCACATAAGCTTAAAACCATTCCATAAACAGTAGTGGAAAGGCTTATACCCAGGGTTGTAGTGATTTGATTTATCGCGGTCTCAAGATCCACACTCCCCAGGTGAAGATTTTGGAAACCGCTTTGAATACTGATTATTGTTCCCAAAAGGCCGACTGTGGGGCCTGCATATTGAACCAGAATCAGTGAGGTTAGAGGCATTTTTTCATCTGGCTTTCGAAAAAATATTCTTAGCAAGCTTGTAATATAAAGTATGGTCAGGCCCAGCAACCCTATAAAGGCCGGGCCAAATATATTTCTGAAATGACCATAGACAATACCTATCTGACTGCTGAGGAAAAATATGCTCAGGCTGATGAAAAATATCATTCCGAGTGGGATTAAATATTTTTTGGATATTGCTGACTGTATTTTCATAATCAGGCTCCTTTTAGTAGGTATTACCAGTCAAGATTTGTCTTAATCAATCCAGTGTTGTAAGCTTTCTGTGACGTAAGAATGTTAGACTTGCCGTAATTCAGTACCTTATCGTCCATGCGATGATACTTCTTCAAACCATCTGAGATACCAATTCCACTTCCAAGAATAGCCAGTTTGATCTTACCGAACTGTTTTACAATATGGTTGGAATCGATGTAGTATAGCCTGGTTAAAAGATAATCATGTTCTGATCCCAGAAGTCCTTGAAGACTTTTTGAAAAGCTCAGAGATTCAAGGATAAATTTTTTCTGGAATTCCAGGGAAATATTTGATGAACTTGTATAAAATGATTTTGCCATGGAATTCATTACACCGAAAGTATCATGCAGGTTGCTGAGATTCGCTTCAGGATTAAGGCTGTCCACCATATTCAAAACAGATTGAAACCCTTTAAGCATTCCTTTAACTGCCTGTTTGGCTTCTATATCATTCCGCTCTATACCTGCTCCGATACCAAATTTATGACTGTCATTTCTTACCTGCTCCAGTTGGGTCATATTTTTGATTGCAGAAATGAGCTCTTTTTCAATACCTACTAATTTGTGAGCCTCTTCTTTAAGACCCTCTGCCCGATACGCCAGGTATTCTTGTTGAATGCTGTAGATATGCTCTTCGTTTTTTGCATTCTGGAATTCCTGAACAATGCCCTGAATTTGTGTTTCAAGTTGTTTTGTTTTAATGTCGTATTGATGATTGATTCTTTTGATGTTTGTAAAGCTTTGAATAATTTTTTGGGGAAGCTCGACAAGCATAGAATTCTCAGTTGCGAGCGCAAACCCTGTCAGAAAAAAAGGATAAACGCAGATGAATACAATTGTTTTTTTAAATAATTTTTTCATTGATAATCTCTCCTTTAAATTATCTTATTTAAATTCAATTCCAACAGTCTTGTCGTAGGAATTGAAAAAACGCAGAAAGTGTCTACCGCTGAAGGGTCCATCAAATGATGAAAGTTCATATCCCGCATTTTTAAGACGCTTTTTAAAAACCCTGTAGCCAAACAGCGGATATGATGTGGGGGAAAGATCGCTGGCCAGGTTGCTGTATAATTTGTCAGACCTGTAGCTGACACCATAATTAATCATACCGATTTCAGCTGCGACAAGATCCTTGAGAGCCTTTCCCCATTGTTCTGTTGGAGCGCCTTCCCTGAAACAAGTAAGGACATTTTTAATCGCTTCTTTTTGAGCAGTTGCAAAAATTGGAATCAGTTCTTTACTATTGTCCTCTGCACATACTTGAGGCGTAAAAGATAAAATCAAACCAAACATTAATGCTGAAAAAATAAGTTGTTTCATGCCATTTCCTCCTCTTAGTTACGGCCAAGAATTGAATTCATTTCTAATAGAGCTCTTTGTGCCCGCTCACCTGATACCTGTGCTTTGGAAATCCATTCTTCCTCAGTTTCATAATCAGCTACATCTACTTCTTGATTTGGAATATCTTCAATAAAAACGTCATTAACATCTGCAGGATCATCTACCGGGGCTGTCTGGTTTGAGTTTTCGGCTAAAAAAGTTTCTATCTTTTCGCGAGCAGGTTTTGTAACTGTTTTAATCTTCTGAATTGACTTATTTACATTTTTGATAAACTGCTGACTTACATCTGAAGAGACATCTGAAGAGACATCTGAAGGTTCAACAGAAGATTCAACGGAAGGTAAGACAGAAGTATCCTTTTGATCATCAGTATTTTGACCGATCGAAGGATCAGTTTTGACAGCCATCCGGTCAGTAGTATCGTTGGAGACAGCTTTAGCTTCTTTTGGCAATAGTCTCTCTTTGAGCTGGTCAACTGAAAAATTACCACTATTCATCAGTATCAGGCCCATCCATGCCAGAATACAAAAGCTTGCCAAAGAAAATAATGTTTTCATTTAAAAGTCCTCCTATTTTAAATAGATTGCCTGATTAACTGCTTGATTAAGCTGGGAATGGATACGCAAATCTCTTTTATTGATATCTTCAGTCATTTCCATGCCGATAAGCAGAACTATCTGTGTATTTCTTGATAAGTCATTCAAATTTGCGCTTGTACGTTTCAACCGTTCGATTACACTTAAAAATTTCCCCCGATCTCCACTCTGCAGAGAAGTTATGGCTAAATTCGTCAGTATGGCTGTTTCAAAAGAACGATTTTCAGATTCATATGTTATGAGCAGATCTTCATATATCCTTTGGGCCTTTTCGAATTCCCCCTGTT
>Ga0208648_1002769_pt1 | contig 11736 bp, 9 predicted proteins | sample AntAceMetag02UKL_FD_184772 | JGI IMG/M metagenome (GOLD analysis project Ga0208648, IMG submission 184772) | Saline lake microbial communities from Ace Lake, Antarctica - Antarctic Ace Lake Metagenome 02UKL (SPAdes) (version 2) | ecosystem: Environmental > Aquatic > Non-marine Saline and Alkaline...
CCTCTCATACCATTTGCCCCACCTTCGTAAAAACCCTTTTCAAAAGGAAGAACAGTAGAGTTACCGTAAGGAATTCCAATTCCGAATAAAGTGCGAAAAACTATAGTTTTGTTACGGTCAATAATATTGTAATATCTAAAATCAATATCTGCGCGAACATATTGTGCGTATTGAATATTAAAAAGCGTGTAATTATCATCCAAGTTCTTTTGGGCTTTAAAAATATTGTCAATTAAATTCAAAGTGTTTCCGGCAGTTTCAATGTTTCCCCTAAAATAGAAAAAGTTTTTTAAGTTATTTATATCCTGATTATTATATATAAAACTATAATTAATGGCTGTAATTAAGTGGTCGGTATATTGTTGTTTAAGCCTTTGATCTTTTAAATCGTCAAGCTCTTTTTGAAAGGCCGAATCAGGGAATATTTTTATTGAATTAATATCAAAAGGAAAAAGAATATGCTTCTTATGATTCGATTCCTTCCAGTTATAACCAAATGAAAAATTCCAAATATAGCGACGATAATTAGGCCTTTTTTGATAATTTAAACCCGTACTGATAGTAGTTTTCGGGTTGTAATATTTAGGAATTTTTTCCTGATGTACAGGCAATAAAAATTTCGGAAAATGAAGACTGATATCAAAACCTGTTTCTATCGTATTAAAAAACAGGAAAGCATCAGATTGATCGGATTCGCCGGTAACCTTTTGAGCTTCTGCCGATCCTTTAAGTTTAAGATAAAGTGTTTCGGCACCTCTGAAAATGTTTTTATTTTGATAAACAAAGTTGCCTCCAATTCCGAGATCGCCGCCTGAATTGGTTCCTTCGGTTTCAATTGAAAATGATTGAACATAAGCTCTGGTCATTTGAATCTTACAATCTAAAGTTGAATTGTAAGAATTATATTCGGGAGTGGTTTTTGGTGTTAAAAATGAGATGTTTGAATGCCGATATAATTGTAAACCCGATAAGCGCTTATAGGTTTTTTTAACTTTTGACAGGTCAAAGGGATCACCATGGTTAATTAATAATGATTGGGTTATGGTTCCGGGTTTTATCCTTAATTTCTTATTGTAAATAAAATGATAAGTTGAACTGTCTTCTGAATTTTTTCTTTGTGCCATATCGACCAAAAGAGTGTCGTATTTTATTGTATCTGACTGAAATCCCATGTAATTGGGATTAATAATTATATTATTTATAAAATATCTTTTATGGTTTTCCTCAATTAATTTTCCCGTATCTGATTCTGATGGGATAGTCGGATTTGTAATATCAAGGCTTATATTAAATCTATTGGAATTTAGTGAACTGTCGATCTTGAAAAAAATATATTCTTTTGAGAAAAAAAAGTAGCCGTTGTTTTTTAAATAGTCTGAAATTCTTTCGCGCTCGTCATCAAGTTTATACACATTATAAATGTCCCCTTTTTGCAATAATGAATTTGAAGTATCCGTAAGAATATAATTTCTTAATATACTATCCTTAATATTATAAGTAACTTTATTGGTTCTGTAAGGATCAGATAATTTGATTTTATAATAAACATTTATTTTTTTCTTATTGGTTTTAACAGAGTCTTTTACAATTGAATTAAAATATCCTGTATTATTAAGATAAAGTTTAATATCATCAATTGAATTATGTGTGAGATTTCGATTATAAACGACAGGTTTTTCACCAAAAGTTTTTTGAATCCAATGCCAAAATTTCCACTTTCGCTTACTTGTCCAAGTGTAAATTCCGGGTTTCACACGAAATAAACCTATAAATCGTTTATTTGGCTTTTGTTGTATTAATCCTTCAATATTATCGGTATTATATCCTTTTGGAATATTTTCAATAATGACTTTATTTTTGTTTAAAAGATAGGTGTTTTTTTGAAGATTGGCAGTCGGACTACACGCAATTATTGTTATTAAGATAACAAATGATAAATATTTTATTAATTTTCTTTTTAATTTCAATTTTTGAATTTAGCTAAAAAATGCAAAAGTAATGAAATTTCTTTGGAAAATTGTTATATTGTTACATTGTTGTACTTTAACAATTTAGTACTTTATTACAATTATTAAAGTGCATTTTAAATCAAATTAATAATTCTACAATTTTCACGATATCTGATTTAATTACTCGTTTGTTCCATCGTTTGAGTAATTGCACCATCGGTTTTATAATTAATCGCTTCGCCGCTAATAGTGTAGGGGATTATTTTAAAATAGTAATTTGTGTTTGGAGATAAATTATTAAAGATGCATAGCTGAACACCGTAATCAATATTTTTTGCATTATTGTCATCTGGAATCGAAATATTATCAATTGGATTCTGTATTGCATCAAAACTGATATCGCTCATCAAAATTAAATATGCTTCCGGAAGAACACCATTGACGGCATCAGACCATTCAAGGATAATATTATGCGAAGAAAAGTTGTTAGCATAATTTGATGGTTCCGGTAATAAACCTATCCAAACGGCATCAACAAATTCAGGATGGTCAATAAATGGATTTCTATTTCCCTGATAATTCGAATAAATTATATTATTTCTATTGATTTCCCATTCATCAACAGGGTCTAGGGAATGCCATTGCAATAAAGTTGTGAGGTTTCCATAATAGGGTTCATTATTGGGGGAAGAATTAATGTATTCAACTAATTCAAGGTCGGGTTCCCAGCTATAACCTTCGTATCTGGCAGCCATATAAAAAATCATTCTTGCAACATCACCTTTCACCTCATCTCTCGGTTCCCAGGAATAAGTTGTATAATAACAATTGGTTGCACCCGAATTATCAATATAATGTGTGCCTCCGTTATCAAAGTCTTTATTACCTTTGGTTGAGTTTACACTCGCATCACAGGGCCTTAAGTGGTGAATATCGGTTCCTGCGGGTGGATCATATCCGAAATTCCCATGAGATTGCGACCATACATGTTCACGATTCCATTGATATGTGCCATTTCCAAAATCATTTTTTCCATACGACCAACCTGTATATAAACATAATACATTGTTTGAGTTTTCAGGATCTTCGTCTGTAACTTTCAGAGCTTCTTTTGCATCATCATAAGATAGCTCATTATGATTGTCAATTATTGAATAAAGCTTTGCTTTTAATGCCTCGCCGGTTAAACCATCTGTCCCATCGTAATACCCTTCGGGAATCTGTCCGTATGTATAATTAATAAATATTAAACATATACTTATTAATCCAAGAATTTTTTTTATCATTATCACTATTTATTACAGGATAGCCTAACGAAGATTTTTATTTAATATTGCAGAATGATAATATGATGATTGGATGCTTGTTATACGGTTTTAAAGGGGGAGGCATAAGTCAGATCTTATAATCATAGGAAAGTTTTTAAGTTTTTTAGCATTAAAAAATGGTTATTTGCGATTTTAGTGGAGAAATAGATAAATGCGAAAATGATTGAATATAATATTATAATGTTAAGTTAATTTATTATCAAAGATTTAATCGTTATGAAATATTAAAGCATTGTAACATTTTATCATTATAAATAAATTTATTAGTAGAACCATAAAATTATGTTACCCCTAAAATTGCAGTTGAACAAAAAAAAACAGAAATCTTTCAATTTATTTTTTAAAAAAAATAAATTATGAAAGTGACAGATAAACAGGATGAAATCAAATTTATTTCATTAGAATTTTCAGGAATTTTAATTTTTTAAAACTTTTTTTTAATTTTTATACAATAAAATACGAAAGCCTTCGTATTAGATTGATAAATTACGAATTGTTTCGTAGATAAAAGTTTTTTATGAATAAAACTATATTAAAACCAACCGAATCTGAGCTGAAGATTTTAAAAGTCATTTGGGAAAAAGGCCCGGTAACGGTTAAAGACGTAAATGAAGAGTTAAGTGTCGAAAGCAAAAAAGATGTCGGATATACAACAACTTTAAAATTAATGCAGATAATGGCTGTAAAAGGCCTGCTTACGCGATCGAAAAAAGGGCGAATGCATGTTTATAATTCAGTAATTCAGCAAGATGATACTCAAAAACTTATGCTTGATAAATTGGTTCATAATCTTTTTAGCGGATCAACTTCAAGTTTAGTGATGCAAGCACTTGGAAACCATAAAACATCTAAGGAAGAACTTGATAAAATTAAAAAATATATTGAAAAACTTGAGGGGGGTGAAAAATGAATTTAATCGAACATTTTATTTCTGACCGTTTTATTTATGCCATCGGCTGGACAATTGCCCATTCTATATGGCAGATTTTATTAATCTCAATTGTCCTTTGGGGAATTTTATATCTCTTAAAGAATTCTTCAGCTAACATTCGATATATTCTGACATCTTCGTCTTTTGTATTGATTATTATCGCTGTTATTTCAACTTTCATAAACCGGTATAATAATTTTCAGCTTGAATTGCCCATTTCGGGTGAGCAAAATGAAGGCCTTTTTAGAACACTAATTAACGAAACAGGTATTACCGACGGTTTTACCCTAATGTCAGTCCTTTACTTCTTTGTTGAAATATTCGAGAAAATCAGCTTCCTGATAGGGAATAACCTTTCTATAATTGTTTTACTTTGGCTTATTGGCTTAATAATATTTTCAATCAAACTTACAGGAAACGTAATTTATGTTCAGCACCTTAGGAGGTTTGGACTTCAGCCCGTTTCATCGGATTTCCAAGGCACTTTAAAAATCCTTTCTAATAAAATTGGAGTAAAAAGAAGTATTGTGATGGCTGAATCGCTTGTTGCTAAGGTACCAATGGTGGTCGGATATTTAAAACCTATTATTCTCTTACCGGTAGGGCTGATTTGTTCAATACCAACCGATCAAATTGAAGCAATAATTGCTCATGAATTGGCTCATATTCGCAGAAAGGATGTTTTAATAAATACCTTAAAATCAGTAATAGAAGTAATATTTTTCTATCATCCGGCAATATGGTGGATGTCTGCTGTTTTTGATCAGGAGAGGGAACATTGTTGCGATGACATTACATTAAATGCTTCTATAAATCCCATAGCTCTTTCTAAGGCCTTATTAGGAGCTGAGGAATACCGTATAAAGTCGCCAAAATTGGCGGCAGCTTTCAATGGAAATAATTACAAACTTTTTAATCGAATTAAACGTATGAACACAAAAAAAACCAACACACGAAAATTTAACGGGCGAGCAATTGCCCTTACTATTGTTTTTTGCGGAATGATAGTATTAGTAGTTAATTCAACAGTTTTTCAAGCACCGGTATTGGTGAACTTAGAAAATCCAGAATCATCGATGGTCCAATCATCTATCGGGCAACCTTCTATGAATGCTTTTGAAGAACCTAAAGATGACAAGAATCTAAACATGATTATTCCTGATAAAGATGAAGAGATTAATGCTTTAAAGAAAAAAGTGCAAAAACTTTTTGTCTTATCAAAAAATTTAAAAGAAAAGCTTTTAGAGTTTAAATCAAAAATCTCAAAAAATAGTGAAGCTTCCGAAAAAGAGATTGATCTTTTAAAGATAAGCATGAAAAAGCATGAAATAGCTACAAAATATCTGACTATTGTTAAAGAAAAAATATTTGCCGATAAACAAAGTAAAGATATTAGTGATGAAAAGATGGAAAAATCTCAAAAAATGGTAGATGAATCTGCTATAATGTTGAAGAAAGTCAAAAAAAACATAGTTCAACTTTATGGAGAAAAATCATCTAAGATTACATCTGAAAATGAAAAAAAGATGAAGTTGAAGGATCCGAAAATGCTTCAAAAGAAAACCAAAAATGTTTTTTGGAAAGAATTACAAGCTGATGGAATTTTTAAAAAGGGATCAAAAAATTCTCTTACTCTTACAACACAAAAATTTATAGTGAACGGAAAGGAACAAACAAAAAAAATTCATGAAAAATTCTTAAAAATATATTATAAAATAAATGGCCATTCCTTGAAGAAAGGAGAGGTTTTCGAGTTGAAAAAATAATTTTTCCCATATTAATTTATCTCGATTGTTAGTAATCAAGGTAGCAAAGTTTTATTTTCCCCCCGAAACTTTTGCTACCTTTTTTAATAAGTTTCTAATTGGAATATACGTGTACACTTGTTTGAGCTGAAGGCAAATAATTAACTCCAAACCAACAAATCAGAAGGATTACAAAAGCGAATGATAATATCCAAAGAGAGGATTTAACATTCTGCTTTTTATTCACCCTGAAATGTATATAAATCAAATAAACCATCCATGTAAGAAATGCCCATGTTTCTTTTGGGTCCCATGTCCAGTAATGGCCCCATGCTTCCTTGGCCCACAAAGCTCCGAACAATAAGCCGAAAGTTAAAAATGCAAAACCAATGTAAACAATATTATCTGCCAGAATTATTGTTTTTTTAATATTTTTATTTAATCGTAATTGATAAAGGCCGAGCAAACCAATCAAGGAAGAAACTGCCAAAAATGCATATGCAATTATATAAACAACAACATGAGGAATAAACCAGGGGCTTTGCAAGGCAGGCATCAAGGTTTTGTCGAAGGTATCGGGATTAAAGTAATTTATAAACAAAAAAAGTATTGCCATCAATAGAGAATAAACCAGCATCCAGAAAAGTTTCCAACGGTAATAGATAACAAGGCCGATTATTGAAATAAAGATTCCGTACCAAAGTCGAGTTTCTCCCAGCGTTCTGAAAGGAGGCCTCTCAAGTTCTATCCACAATCCAATTGTAAAAATCCCAATAAATACAATTCCGGCAATTAGAAAAATATCAGCTATCCATTTTATGCTTTTTTTTCTGAGTATATAAATTAGAATAATTCCTGTGATCCAACTTCCTGAAGCACAAAATATATATGTGGAGTAATTATACCATGTCATTGTTTTTTATTTTTTTAGTTTGTTTTGACCGCCCCATCCATACCAAATATAGTGAACCTGTTAAAAGCATGAAAATCCCAATATAAACTGCCGGTAACCAAGGATCTCGGACAAGTTCAATGATACTAATTTTTGACCATTTTCCCATTTTTTCGTTATAACCGGTTTGGTAGATAGTCCAGCCATGCACTTTTAATGGTTCATTTACTTTGATGGTATAATCTTGATATTCCTTCATTGATTCAAATACTCTGATATCGGAACTATATTCCCGTGTAGCCGGTATAGTCATTACAAGTTCAATATCAGAAGTAAGGGCTAATGGTTTCATTAATGAATTGAAACTTCCACTACTTACCCAGCCGCTAATCTCCTTACTGCTGATTTGATTAACGGCTTTAATATAAGCAGCCGGTGCGGCTCCAATGGCATTCGAGGTATCATAACCCAGGGAATCTTTTTTGCTGCCATTCAGGTACTTTTCAATAATGATATTCCAATTGCCCAGTATTTTACTGTTCCCTTCTTTAACTTCGACAAGTTGTGTCTTTTTCTCAATTATCAATTTATTATCCTTCAAAGAATAAAATCCTATATTAGGCGGATATTCTTTAATTTTAAAATCAAGCAATTTGATGGCAAACGGTAGATTAAATGATTTTCCATTATTATCGTAAGTTGTAAATATTGCCCTTCCCTCAACTAATTGCATATTCAATCTCCAAAGATCCGCAGTACCGAGAGATGCAGAGACAATTACAATAAATAAACCTGCATGGTTCAGGAAAAAGGCAAAGTTTTTTATTGTAAAAGGCAAAAAACGCCTAACAATAGTAAAGCCAAGAATAACTATCAGGTAAAGAGAGCAAAGCAAGTAAGGCCAGCTTCTTGTAACATGAGTTAACCCTATCGTTTTTGCAAAACCGGCTGTGGTTTCATCGTTTTGAGGAATAAAACCCATAAGCAATATCAGAAAAGTTAAAATACTTATTGCTGAAATAGCAGCCTGAGGAGATGAAAACCACTTGACAATTGAAGTCTTGAAAAAATTTTGAACTATAATAATGTAAGAAATAACTATCAATATCAGGATAAGGTTAACCGGCCACCCAGGAAGTTTGATAATTGTATCACCGGATATCCATTCAATTATAAATCCGATTAATAATAAGGATATTGATATTATAAAACTTTCCAAATAGTGCCAGGGAAATTGCCAGGTTTTTCTTTTCTTCTCTTTATTCATTATAATGTTTTACTTTCTTGCCACAATTTCAATAATTCTAAATAAAATTATTGATAAGAAATCCTAATTGCTTATTCATGCCACCCATTCCACATTGCTTTAAAATTACTTCCGGGAGTTGTTCCAATGGTGCAAAAATATATGTGCACGAACATAAAAACCGATACAAAAAATCCCATAATAACATGTAATAAATCTGTAAGAAGAATGCCGCTTATGCTAAAAACATTATGGACTATAGTTTCAGGGAATATTAAGGCCCATCCTGTTATGAAAATAATTGGAAGAAAAATATACATAACCAATAGGTATGAGAACTTTTGCAATGGATTGAATTTTCTTTTTTCCGAAATAGGAAATGGAGGTTTTTCGCCTTTGAATATCCCTATTGAATAATACTTAGATTGTGTAAGCAATCTGTTTGTAAAGCCTTTTAATTTAATTTTATAGTATTTAATATTCCTTGTTGTAATATTGATTATTATGAAAAAGAAGTAGCTTAGCGTAAGTGAGATACCGCAAATATTATGAATTGTAACAGCTAAATCGAATCTCATAAACGGATATTCAGGATTTGAATATTGCATGCTGATACCGGTAATAATTAATAATAAACATAAAACTGCATTTAGCCAATGCCAAATTCTTATCGAAAGAGGATATAAATATATTTTTACTCCCATAACTTTACTTTTTAATAATTCTTAAAATTGTGTGTGTACAAATTCCCAAAATTACAAAACCGAATATAGCAATACTGGCCCAGTTAAGATAAATGTTTCTGTTGGCTCCAATAATATAAGCTTCTTTAAGAATTACAGCATTGATAAAACCTGCAGCGTTTCTGTTTTCTTTCCTTTGATATTTATATAATGAAGCCATCAATAATGAATTGGTAGAATGGCATTCAACACATTTTTTAACGGCCTGGTCTTTTGGTAGTATTTTATGGGCAACTAAAATGCTGTCGTTTATTTCAGTATGACACTCAATACAGCGAACACTTTTAAAATGACTTGATTGATTTGGAAGCCAATTATGTGTATCAAAAATGTCTGGGTTTTTATTGTCAGTCAGGATTTGAAATTCCTCAACATTTGTATGGCAATTTAAACAGATATTGTTCGCATATTCAACAACATCAACAATAGACTCATTAGTTCTTGCATTAATTTCATAGGTATGCGGATCATGACACATCCAGCAGGTGAAATTTTCACCATGTTTGTTTGAATGAATACTATTAATAAAATTTTCCTCAATTTGTTCAAAATTGAACTCGGCTGAGTTCTCATCACCCCCATGGCAATCCATACAGGAATATATTGGCTCCATTCTTAAGCTTCCTGAATGGGGAAACTCTTCGTATTCATATGAATGACAATCAATACAAGCAAAAGTTTTATGATTTGAGCTATAAAATTTTGTTGAATCAACTACAAAATGAGGATTCATTCTTTCCCGAATATCTTTTTCCACCCAATCATTATAATAATAATAAAAATGTCCACCATGGCATTTAAAACATTCTCGGTTTTCAAGAATCTTTTTTTTTATTGGCTCATTTATTTTCTGGCAAAATGATGGTAAATTAGATAAAAACAGAAAGCAAATCGAGAAAAGGATTAAGCCTTTTTTAAAATATGGTTTCATTTTTCTTTTTGAGTATTAAGTTAATTAACTAAGGATTAATAAATTTAGATTGAAAAAAACCTTTATCCTCAATGCTTATAAAAAATCAGTTAGTAAAAATACGAAAAAAAATCCCTGAAATTAATTTAAGTCAAATCACATTTTGTAAAAACGATTATTTCTTAAATGTCCTAAGGAAATTAATTATTGCCCAACGGTCTTCATCATCAGTAATTTTTTTTTCATAATTGGGCATTTCATCACGTCCGATAAATGATTTATAAAAAAGAACACCATCCGATTGGTTCTGAAATTCCTCTGATGAAAAATCGCCTGAAAAAGTTTCAAGATTCTTTGCCATGGGCCCGTCACCAAGTCCACGATTACCATGGCACGATTTACAATGCTTGGCATAAAGCATTTTACCTACCTTGTTTAAACTAACGTCATCCTTATAAGGATTTTCCATCTTTTTATACATTTCAGGTATTTCCCAAGGCTCGCCTTTTTTTTGTTCTTGTGGAACGATCCAGGATATTAGAAATAATCCTGCAGTAATAATTGTTGTTAAAACCAATAATTTTGTTTTCTTCATTTTTTATCTTTTTATTCATAAAATTAAAAACTCCATAAGCGAGTAATAGTAAATCCGAACATTAAATTGCTAAATCCTTTCGTCCAGTCGTTTCGGTTAAACATATAAATTTCCTGAGGAAGAATTCCATCTGCTGTAGTAATATATATTTGAAAGGCATGCGTGCTTGTTGAAATTTCCCATCCAATCGCAAAATTGGGTTTTGAAGGGTTAATAAATTCATGATGTTCTGAAATACCTTTGATTTTCAGGGGGGCATCATACTGAAAAATAATAGAAGATTGAGAAGAAATTCTGGCACGGCCATTAATACCTATCCCAATTTTATCATGGTCGGATATGGAATCAATCAGATTATAATGAGTAAAGCTTGCTGTCAATTGTATAGAAAGCCAATCCGTGAATTTTCTGCCTACTATTAACTGACTGAAATAAGATAAACGATTTGAGAATTTATAATTCACACCCCATATTCCTTCATTTTCTTTATCTCTTCCGTCGATGGCAATATTACCATATAATGTAACAGCAACAGGAATGGTGTTTTTTCGTGTTTGCTGTATGATATTCCATTTCACCTGAAGATCACTTTGCATTTTTCTACCGGTTAGTCCATACCCGATCATTAGGTTGTCAAGTATGCTATAATTAAATCCGATACGAATGTTTGCTCCTGGGCTATAGATACCCCAGATATCTTTTATACCGTTATCCATTTTTCCGAACCTGTGTTGAATGAGCATTTCAAGTGTTTTGGCTGTCGGGATTTCACAGGTTTGGTTATCAATCAGGATTCCACTGCCAAAAGGTGATCTTACAGGTTTGTCTTTCTTTTTTTCTTCTTCCTGAGTGTAGGCTGAATTAATAGAAAATATTATTGATATTATGACGATTATAAATTTTTTCATCTTTACAATGTTTTGGTTATTAATTTTTTTGTTTAGTTATCATTTGCTCCCTGCAGTATCCATACCAGAATAACAGCTGACTGGTCGAGTGTATATACTTTGGGATGACTTCCTCCCGGGCTGGGTTTGGTATAGATTATACTTTGTTTAGGATTATCTAAATCGACCATGCTATTGTTAATAATACTCTGGTAAGCATTAGCAAGTGATAAATCAGGGTTAGTAGTTCCGCTATGACAGACTAAACAACCTTGTTCTCCAAAAATAGGAATTAGCTCAGTTTTAAAACTGATGGTGTCCGTAGGATCAGGTGGAACAGGTTTGGGGGGTTCGATGAAATCGTATTCACAGGCATTTAGAATAAATATGCCGATCAAAAGTATAATTAAGTGTTTAATCCTCTGCATTTTCTTAAGGGTTTTAATTTTTTTTGTAAATATACTAAAAAAGGCTTTCAAACGAAAGCCTTTTTTGATATTATAATAAAGA
>Ga0208648_1002770_pt1 | contig 11736 bp, 7 predicted proteins | sample AntAceMetag02UKL_FD_184772 | JGI IMG/M metagenome (GOLD analysis project Ga0208648, IMG submission 184772) | Saline lake microbial communities from Ace Lake, Antarctica - Antarctic Ace Lake Metagenome 02UKL (SPAdes) (version 2) | ecosystem: Environmental > Aquatic > Non-marine Saline and Alkaline...
AATACGGAGATAATCATTTGAAAGAAAAAACCGTACAAATTGAATAATTATTTTTTAAATTTATAGAAGTAAAAAAATAACATATTTAAAAATATTGTAATTAATTGATATTAAATCAACAATGAAATTTTATTCAAAAATATTATTATTGTCGAAATAAATGGTAATAATGGAAATATAGAAAAAATTAGGATAAACACTTATTCATTAATTTCCATAATTTCTATTACACCTATTTATTTCCCCCATATCAGTTTCTTACCAAATCCTAACCTATTATGTGTCATTTTTAAAAAATCAGGAAAAATCCCCCAAAGAGTTGTGTCTTTTAATAAGGCAAGTGGAAATTTATTAATATATGCTTTGTTAGCAATTTTGAGATCATTTTCAGTTGACAATTTCATTACGCCTGTAAATTGAATTCCCTGAATTTTTCCGATCATGGTTGTTTCTAAAGCTATAGCTCCTGCAACAATGTTTTGTTTTTCAACATCTTTTATATGCTTAGTCGTGAAATCGGAAGTTATTACAAACATATTTTTATCTTCAATGTAAACATAAAAACAACTGGCACAATATGGTTTATTATTGTTTGCCGTAGCTAAAGTTAAAATATGGTGCTCATTTATAAATGAAATAATTCGTCTGTCAATAACTTTCATGCTTTTTAGTGATTTGGTTTATCGGTTTTAGAGTTTTATAATGTACTGCTAATTAAAAATCAAGGCTTAGGGAAATGTAAAAAATATGAGGCATTATTTCGTAATCCTCAACTCCCCAGGCCAAATCTGCCCTGATGAAATATCCGAGGAGCCGGCTTCTTACTCCACAACCAAAACCACCAACTATGGGTTCACTTTGAACCTTAACTTCGATTCGTAAGGGACGATCATTTATGGTCTTAGTGTAGAGGAAATTGTCAGAAGAATATGGAGAAAATCCGGTCCAAGCTGTTCCGACATCTGCAAACCCGACAATTTGAAAATTATTTAAAAAATCGGAATTGATGGGCCGATTGAAGAAATATTTGAAAACCGGAAATCGTAATTCACTATTTATAACAAAAAAACTATTTCCGTTTCTGATATTTTGTTTAAATCCGCGTAAATTAGTTGCAAGTGTTTGGAAAGCATAATTTTGGGAAAAATCAATTGGTGTATAATTATCAAATTTAGGAATCAACCATGTGTCAACCCCTCCCATATAATAAATTAACTTGTTAGTTCCGAAGGATGAACTGATTGCAAAACGATTCGCCCAAATAAAGGTTCGGTGAATTTTTTGATAATTCCTAAAATCAAAACCAATAACCATTAAATTTTTCCCTTTGCTTTCTATGTTTTGATTGTACTCTAAAAAGAATTTATATCTCGTCCCGTGATACAAGTTTAATCCGATTTCTCTTGTATCATCGTAAACAAATTCACCTTTTATGCCTAACCAATTTTTTATTTTGTTAGGTTCTCGAAGTGAAAATTCATCGGTTGATAAATAAACAGCAACATCATTTCTAAATGATGCTGTTCCCCTTACACTCATAGCCTCATTAAAAGGCCATTTTAATATATAGTGTAACTCATGTAAATGATGACGTATAATTGAGTAATATTGAACATCTTCTAAGGCTTGTTTATGAAAAATAATTTCTTTATCAAGTCGTTTTTTCAGATTGCTGTAACTAAAAATATACTCATTGTTTTTGAGGTTGACATCTAATTTTACTCCGGCTACTAATCTATAGTCTTCAAGCAAATCCATCACTCCAAATTTCAAGAAAACATTAAAAGTAGGGTTTAAGAAAATTGGAGAACCACCTCCTGTAAAAGGCTGGTAAGATGTATTTAAAAATGTAAAATCTATTTGTGTAACTAAATCACTAATAAAATATTCTACATTATAATTTCGTTTTTTGGGAATAAAAAAAGTTTTTGTGGTATCTGATTTCCCATATAATCGGGTAATATCACTCGGCGACAAATTCCCAATCTGAATAAATTGCTTATTAGATTTATTGTCGTTCTTTTCAATAATTGTGTCGGTAATGATTTTATTTCTCGAATAATTTGCGCGAACATTTATAAACCTTTTTTTGCCGATTTTTTTTTCCTTCTCAGGCCTTAACAGCTGATTATCTATCAATGTGTCGATAATTTCAATCTCATTTTCTTCGAGTAATTCTTCCATATAGGAAGTGTTTTTTAATGTAAGAGGTGAAATGTTTTCTGCCAAAATCAAATTATCAACATATAATTTATATGAATTATCATCAAAAATTATTTGTGATATTTTTCTTGATTTCGGATTAATATTTTGCTCAATAATATTTCCGGAAAGATTGGTAGCCGGAAAGCTATGTGAGAAATATCTGTAGTGAGTTGTAGTGTCGATATAACTTATAGTACTGTCGAATCTTCCAATAAAACGGTTATAAATACCATTTTGGTCGCTCAAATAACTAAAGTAATTTTCTTGATATTGAGTTGGTTGAATTTCATTTATCAGAGGTGTGTTAGTTATTCTTCTTAAAATATTGCTTTTTGATGAATAATTATATAAAAACAGATCATTAGTTTGCGGAAGATTAATTGGAATTTCTTCGGGTGCATATCTTAGTGTGTCACTTATTCGATTAGAGCTAAAAATAATTCTTTTAGAATTATAGAGAAACTTTGGGAAGAGATCATCATAAATATCGTTTGTTAATTGCTCATAAGAAGCTGCTGCAATATCGTAAATATAAATATCTGATTGGCCTTTACGTGTTGCTGAAAATACAAAATATTTTCCATCGCCCGAATATGAAAAACTTAGTATTTTTTCGAAATTATATAAAATAACTTCCGTAAACTTTTTTGTTTCAAGGGTATAATATTTAAGGTGAATTTCTCCATGTTTTTCAATGATAATGGCTAATAATTTACTCGTTGGATGCCAAGCCAGAAGCGGGTAAGAATAATCGGTTTTCTCGTCAAGCATGAAACCCGATTTCATAATCTTTTTTGATTTCTTGGTTTCAAAATCATAAATCCTGATTTTATATTTTCCTATTTCATTAGAAACATATGCTGCAAACTCTCCATTGGGGCTGACTGTTAATTGACTATAAACATTATCCTTTTTTATTTTTTTTATTAACACATTATCAGGCAGACTTCTATCAGCATCTGGTTGATTATATTTTTGCTTGTAATATTCTACCCATTCATTGCATAATGTTTTGAAATCAATGCCAATAGGATACAAAAAACTACTTTCAACATTTTTTGTGTTTTGCATAACTCTCAAAATTTCCGTAACTGTTGACTTTCCATATTTATTGGCAATAAATTCCCAAAAAGAATGTCCGGCATTAACAGCATCTTCACCGCTTAAGCGATTGAATTTTTCAAATTTTCCACTTAGAATACCATCTTTTACTATATTATCAATATCGGTATTCCATCCTTCAGAAATATAAGCAATTAAACCATGCATATACCAATCGGGTATAACAGTTAAAGTTGAATTTTTTATTTGTGAACCCAGACTTTGTCCATATAACATTTGATTAATTATTATATTTGTAATTCCGGCTCGAATTTGTGTTTCAAAGTTTGTATAATTACCATCAAAATATATAAAAACCTTTCGGCCAAGGATATGAGTAATGCCACCAATATTATATTGCTCTTTATTTATTAATCCGATGTTGCTTTGTTTTAAATCGGTTAAGTTGTTGAAAACCAAAAATTGAATTTTTTCGTCAAGGCTTGCCTCGAGTTTTTTTTCAATTTCAGCTATTTGCGAATCGGCATATTTTGCTGTAAAAATTGCCAACTCTTTGCCATTTAAATAAAAATAAGTATCAAATTTTGCGAAGCGGTAATATGTCCAAAAAAATTCTTTGTACTGAACCCTGTTTTTCCCAAAACTCATTTGCGAACCATTATAAAATTGCGAATAAATATCAGTAATAGAGAATAATAATAAAATAAATAAAATTGCTTTCACAAAGTTTTTTCTATGTTTTTGCAAGCTATTTATCATTTACTACCAAGGGTTTTATTTTGAATGCTAAATTAAGATTATTTTGTTTAAGACGAATAATGATACTTAATTGTTGTGTGTCAATTTGATTTTTATGTATTTTTGACAAGCAAATAAGAACAATGAAGGATAAAAAAAAGCCACAGATTCACAAATAAAAATGTAATGATAAATATTAAGAAATTTGTTTTTAATCCGTTTCAAGTAAATACTTATGTTTTATGGGATGAAACCAAGGAATGTTTAATTATTGACGCAGCATGTTACGAAGAATATGAAAAGTCGGAATTAATTGACTTTATAAAAGAGAAGGGATTGAAACCGGTTTTGCAAATCAATACACATTGTCACATTGATCATGTTCTTGGAAATAATACAATTTTTGATCAATTTAAAATCCTCCCGACTATCCACAAGGATGGAATTAATTTCTACTCATTAGCTCACAAACAAGCATTGAGTTATGGTTTTCAAACAGATGAATTATATGAAACCGATAAGTTTTGTGCGGAAGGTGATATTATCAAATTTGGAAATTCTACACTTGAAATTCTTTATGCTCCCGGCCATGCCGATGGAAGTATTTGCCTTGTCAGTAAAGACCAAAAATTTGTTATTGTCGGGGATGTACTTTTTAGAGATAGCATTGGAAGGACAGATTTTCCAACAGGAAATCATACTCTTTTAATTAATAATATTAAAAATAAATTATTCACGCTTGGTGATGAGTTCAAGGTTTATACCGGACATGGGCCGGAAACAAATATTGGTTATGAAAAGGTGAATAATCCGTATTTGTCATAATTTTCAAAATAAAAGGAATTGATTACCGATTGTCTGAATTATAAAAAAATTCCCGCAAATTTTGCTGATTTTTTCTGCGAAAATTAGCGAAATCTGAGGGAAAATAAAGCTTATGTTTAACGACGAAATTTTACTCTATTCCTTAAAAATAACCTTCCTATAATTCTTATTATTCCAGGCATTCATAATTTCCCTGAAATCATCATAAACTTCAGGTCCGAATATTTTTGTATCGAATTTGATTTCTCTTGTAATTAGAATTTCGTATTCCGATTTTTCAAACTTAATTAACAAATATCCGGCTTCGTTTTTAATTTCAATATTCTTAGGTTTTGAAACCGGTTTCAGCTCTTTCGGAAAAATAATTGCATATTCATATTTTTCGTGTATGCTTTCAGGAATTTCTAAAGGTACTGATCGTTCGGCAGGTAGAAGAGTAATGTGCCAGCTTTCCACTCCATTACTTATATAAGGAAGTTGAAAGGTCATATAATTTTTTAGTTTGTCGAAAGGGCCTGTAGTTTCAAATTCAAAATGAGTCCTGCTCATTTCCTGCGATAATTTTTCAATTTCGCATGAAGTGAAATCTTTAGATGAAATCCCTCTAATTAATGATTTTATATTTGAACTGTCGTTATAAATTGTAAAATATGGATTTGCTTCGGCTTTTAGTTCTAAAAATAAATTTCCGTCCATTTTATCAGTATTTTGGAATTCAAAATCGCCACCTGCAAATATTTTGCTTGTCGAAGCCTTGCTTGAAAAAGTTTTTAAACTTTCAATATTTTTGTCAAGCAGCAAAGCTGTTTTTCCCTCAAGGCTAAATTTTTGATTCTGTTTGTTTATTTGATCGGCTGAGATAAATATCTCACCATATTTTTTCAGATTAATTTTAACCGGAAAATCATCAAAGCCTAAAAGGTTCCCGATATCTTTATTATAAAATATGTTTGGAATTACCGTAAGCGGTTCGGCTTTAATAGTTGCTTTTCGCAATAAAGCTGTCAACAGCAAAGCTTTTTCAAGTTGAGTTCCTTGATTTGAGTTCCATGTTTCAATGGCTGTGCGACATTTAAATCCGGTATAAACTAATGGAATATGTAAGTTTTTAAGGTCGTTTGAAACAAGCTTTTGTAATTTTAAGGCAATTGTCAATTGATCAGTTTCATCGGCGATAATATTATCAACGGCTTTATCCATACTTTCATTTGTGTTAAAAACAAAAGCCTCCTGATTGACAAATTGGTCGTAAGCAAATTTCAAGTCTTTTGCTGTGCTAAAAATCAAACGGGGAGCAGATCCATGATCAGCCTCCTGATAATAATCTTTTGAATTTGCCGGAATTGAATTAAATTTCCATGTAAAAACTTTCTTCCCGTTTTTACTGCTGATGACAGGCTCAGTTGTAAAATTATATAATTTATAATTAAAAGTTTTTGAAGCAAGTATGTTAACTTTTATGATTAGCTCCTTCACCGGCGATGATTCTGATAAAACTTCATCTGCCATTAATTCAGGATAAAATCCCTTTTTTGAATTAATCGTATAATCTAAATTAATTATAGTGTTTCGTTCAAGGCCTGTGTGAGTTACAACCATTTCTCTAATATTGTTAAACGCTGCTGCGTTTGCAGAAAATCGCGGCAGAACCTCGTTAAATGCATTGTCGGGAGTTACAACCTTTTTTCCGTCAGCCATGATTGTAAATGCCGAATTGATTTTTAATTTTTGGAAATCAGTATTATAAATAATAAAAGTTTCACCATACAATCTATGGAACGAATAATGGGTTAGAAGTTTCAATTGTTTTGAATAATGAAAATCAATACTTCCGTCATCGTTTAAAGTATATTCTTTGAGAATTTTTAAATATTCGGCATCTGAATTTTCTTTTTGCGAAAAAGACAGGTTTATTATAGAAAGGCAAAATATTGCTAAAATAATTTTCTTCATTTTTATAATTTTTTAATGTTTGCTTCTAATTAGTAATATCAATAATAACCGGAGTTTCGGCAAATTTTTTCTGAGAACTTACAACTTCCCTAAAAGCATCCCAATCTTCGGCTTCGTAAACTCGTTTTGAAAGTTTAACTTTTTCCTTGAACTTAAATATCTTGCCTTTTAATTCAAGACTTCCATTAAAAGAAGCAATATCATTACCTGCTTTTTCGTCAAATTCAAATGGAAGCAACTTCCCTTTTTTAGGAATTTTAATTGTTTCCTCAAGCTCAACTAATCGTGAACATCTGTCGCGGAATGCATGTTTTCTTTCTTTAAGATCAGTACCGAAATACATATGAGACATACCTCTTCTAAACAAGTTAGCCGCAATAAAAGGAATAAAAATTATTTCTTCATCCGTTACCATGGCGTAATCCGGAATTGTATATTTAACACTTATGTGGATATTATCAGATAAATATTCGTAAGGTTTACCGAAATCCATTTCTATGATTTCTGCCTGAGGCGATACTCTTAATAATTCTCGTTCAACCGACTTCTTCCATTCCGATTTATAATAACCCGTAAACATTCGTCTGATCGAAGCATCGGATTGGCCTTCGGCTGTTAGTAAAAATTCACCGTTTAAAGTTCCGTCGGGAAGTATTTCGGAATTTCCTTTTATTTTAAAGAAATGGTTTTCGGGTGCCGAAAGCGGAGTTATCATAAGGTCGGATCCTTCGGGCACACCCATCAAATAGTTTTGTTGTTGCTCGGCACTTGACCAAAGTTCACGCAGGAAGGGAACCCAGGTTGGGTCGAGTAATTTATATTTTCCGTTTGATAACTTAACGATTGTTACGCTATGATTAAACTGATCGGCGGGTATATAATCAATTCTTGAACCTGCCATAGTCATTGCAGGATATGATTCAAAACCGGCTGCTCTCAACATTGTAATAAGCATTCCTGCTTTATCTTTACAAACCCCGCATCGGTCGGTAAAATTCATATCGCCGCTGTGCAATGTAAAACCTTCGCCAGGCCCCATCGAAATACCGGAATACCGAATTTCATCAGCACACCAGTGAGTTAGCAAGGTGATTGAGTCCATTTCATCTTTTGCGGAAGCGAGTATTTCGGCAACTTTTTTGTCGATTTCTGGAGTAGAATTAAAACTGCCGAAATCTTCATTAACTTTATGAAACCATAATGATTTTGCATACCAATCGGGGCTGGTCGAAATCAGGAGTTTTGGGGCAACATCTGAAAAAGCCACCATCCCACGATTTCGTTTCATAGGCATAATATCCTTTTTAATAAAAGTATAAATCATTTTTCCGTCCTCAAGAATTGCCGAAGATTCGGCTTCACCATTATAAAATCTATATTGTATCAGCTTTTCTTCAGGGACGCTTACGCTATAAAATTTCAAAAGCAAAGGATCGCTACTCCAAAAAGGAACAATATCGTAATAATGGCCTCTCATCGGGGGAATGTATCTGTCGTCATCGTCTTGAAGAAGAGCATATGTGAAACCTTTTTTGAAAAGAAATACTTCGACTGCATCGCCGGGTTCAAGCCTTCCGATTTCAATCATTTTTTCCATAGCTCCCCAATAAATCATTCGGGCAGGAGCCGGATAATCTAAAACCTCAGACACGTCTAATTCTTCAATGCTTCCGTTTTTTCTATAAACGATAACATTTTTGATGTCAACATAAGCCGAAAGAGGATCGTAACCATATTTAATTACGTTTAATTCTTTTGCTCCATTAGTCGTCAGAACTTTGTACAATGTGTGGGTATAAACAAAGCTTAAACCGCTTTCCTGCACATCAACTTTTGTACTGTCAAATATAATTAACAGGTTTTCATTTGGATAATCTTTACTACAACCCGAATTATTTATTAGTTCGGGAATAGAATTTGAAAATGTAAGCTGTGCAAATATTACACAAACTGCAATAAAAAATATTTTCTTCATCATATTTAAAATTATTTATAAAATAAGTCGGTAAAGATAAAAAAATACATAAATCAAAATTTGAAAATTATTAACATAAAATAAAGGATTATGAATAAATACCTTACTCAAAATCTAAAACTTAAATAATTAATTACTGATTTTTAAAAAAAGTATTAATTTTGACATATTAAATTCAATATGAAATAATATTTCAAAATAATGAAACAAAAGGTTTTACTCTTAGGAGACGAAGCAATTGCTCAAGGTGCAATTGATGCCGGTCTTTCGGGGATTTATGCTTATCCCGGAACACCGTCAACAGAAATTGCAGAATATGTGCAAAAATCAAAAGAAGCAAAAGAAAATAATATAAGATGCGATTGGTCGGCAAACGAAAAAACGGCTATGGAATCGGCAATCGGTATGTCTTATGCCGGGAAAAGAGCAATGGCTTGCATGAAGCATGTAGGATTGAATGTGGCCGCCGATGCATTTATGAATTCGGCTTTAACAGGTGCAAACGGTGGTTTGATAATTGTTGCAGCTGATGACCCTTCAATGCATTCATCACAAAATGAACAAGATTCCAGATACTATGCCAAGTTTGCCATGATTCCGGTCTTTGAGCCCTCAAATCAACAGGAAGCTTACGATATGGTTGAAAAAGGTTTCGATTATTCCGAAAAGTATCATATTCCTATAATGATCAGAATAACAACAAGACTTGCTCATTCAAGATCAGGTGTTATCAGAAAACCGTTAAAAAAACAAAACTCAATACACCTTCCTGATGATCCCAAACAATATGTTTTATTACCTGCAATTGCCCGAAGAAGATATAAAGAATTGCTAAACAAACAAGATTTCTTTGAAAAAGATTCGGAAGAATCGGAGTTTAACAAATATTTTAATGGAGAAGATAAAACTAAAGGAATTATTGCTTGTGGGTTAGCGTATAATTACTTAATGGAAAATTTTCATAATAAAATATTTCCTTATCCTTTGCTCAAGATTGGACAATATCCTGTTCCTAAAAATCATATAAAACAATTATATGACGAATGCGATGAAATTATTGTTATGGAAGATGGGTACTCATTGGTTGAAGAAATGCTAAAAGGAATCCTCAATAACGGAAAACCTATTCATGGCCGCTTGGACGGAACAATACCAAGAGATGGCGAATTAAATCCGAATATTGCAGGTGTTGCACTTGGATTAAAAGATACCTGTGGTGAAGATATTCCTGATTTCATGGTTGGAAGGCCTCCTTCATTATGTAAAGGCTGCCCTCACATTGATAGTTATAAAGCCTTGAATGAAGCCTTGGAAAAATATTCAAAAGGTAGAGTTTTTTCCGATATAGGATGCTATACTTTGGGTGCTTTGCCACCATTCAATGCCATAAATTCATGTGTTGACATGGGAGCCTCAATTACTATGGCTGTCGGGGCATCAGAGGCAGGTTTAATTCCTTCGGTAGCTGTCATCGGCGATTCAACTTTTACGCATTCTGGAATTACAGGATTACTTGATGCAGTTAATAATAATTCGGCAATCACAATTTTAATCCTTGATAACTCAACAACAGGAATGACTGGTGGACAAAAATCTTCAGCTCTCGGAAGAATTGAAGGGATTTGCAAAGGAGTTGGTGTTGATGAAAATCATATTAAAGTTATTACTCCTTTGAAAAAAAACCATGTTGAAAATCTTAAAATTATTGAAAAAGAGCTTGAGTACAACGGAGTTTCAGTTATTATTCCTTCACGAGAATGTATTCAAACCCTTGCAAAAAAAATGAGGATGATAAAGATAAAAAAATTGGCTATTATTTAACTGGGGAGCAATAGGAGTAATGGAAATGGGGGAATAAGGAAAAAACAACCGTATAACTATTGAATGACTGCTAAATGTCCCCCAATGGCTTAAACTTTAATTTCACCTATTTAAACTTTAATATTATTATAGAGTCAACTACCAATTATAAAAAAAATGAACAAAGCACTAAAAACAACTAATTATAAATTTGATAAGCAGAAAAGTGTTTATCATGGAAAGGTCAGGGATGTTTACAACATTAATGGCGATCTGTTAATAATGATAGTCAGCGACAGAATTTCGGCTTTTGATGTCGTTTTGCCAAAGGCGATTCCTTTTAAAGGACAGGTTTTAAACCAAATTGCAGCCAAGTTTTTGAAAGCTACCGAAGACATTGTTCCAAATTGGATGATAGCAACACCTGATCCTATGGTAACGGCTGGAAAATATTGTGAACCTTTTAAAGTTGAAATGGTTATTCGCGGATACTTATCGGGGCATGCCTGGCGTGAATACAAGCAGGGAAAAAGAAGTATTTGCGGTGTGGAAATGCCCGATGGAATGAAAGAAAATGATAGGTTCCCTTCACCAATATTAACACCCACCACAAAGGCCGATGTCGGCCATGATGAAGATATTTCAAGAGATGAAATTCTTGATCAAAATCTTGTTGAAAAACCTGATTACGAGCAGTTAGAACATTTTACTCTTGAATTATTTAAGCGTGGGACAGAAATAGCTTCTAAAATGGGTTTGATACTGGTTGATACAAAATATGAATTCGGAAAAATTGGTGATAAAATTTACCTGATCGACGAAATTCATACACCCGATTCATCAAGATATTTTTATAAAGAAGGTTATGAAGACCGACAGAAAAAAGGTATTTCTCAAAAGCAACTTTCGAAAGAATTTGTTCGTGAATGGCTTATGGAAAACGGATTCCAAGGATTGAAAGGACAAGAAATTCCTGAAATGCCCGATGATTTTGTAAATGAAGTTTCTGAACGATATATTGAGCTTTTTGAAAAAATTACGGGAGAAAAATTCCAAAAATCAGATATTTCCAATGTTTCTGAAAGAGTTGAAAAAAATATTTCGGACTTTTTAAAACAATGGTTAAATGATTGAATGCTTAAATGTGAGAATAATAAATAATACACATAATTAAATGA
>Ga0208648_1002771_pt1 | contig 11731 bp, 10 predicted proteins | sample AntAceMetag02UKL_FD_184772 | JGI IMG/M metagenome (GOLD analysis project Ga0208648, IMG submission 184772) | Saline lake microbial communities from Ace Lake, Antarctica - Antarctic Ace Lake Metagenome 02UKL (SPAdes) (version 2) | ecosystem: Environmental > Aquatic > Non-marine Saline and...
TTTCGGCGAGATGTACGGTTGTGAGCAGTTCTAAGAGTTTTTCATCATCATTTCCATATTCCTCTAAGGCATGCTTAAGAGGGAGGTGTTTGGATTTTCCCTGTCTGTTCAACCTTGTGGCGTAGGTCGCCATAAAAGCAAAGGGATATTCATCATCCCGGTTTTCCACGAGATGAAAAAACACCCTGCCCACAAGATGGACATTGGGGCTGTAGGTCCGGAAAAAATCCTCAACAGATCCCTCGTAAGATTGAATGGCTAAGGAAAATGCTTGGTTTAATCTCGTCCATAGCGCTTGAAGCATTTCCACCCCTAAATATTCGGCGCCGGTCATCATTGGGGCCCGGGTCAGATGGGTCTCCAATTCCTCTGCCACTATGGGAATCTTCACTCGATGACGCAGGGCTTCCAGGTCGGGGGTTTGGTACAATTTTTTGGCAAACGATCCGGAAAAACTCCGCCAGTAATCAAGGGAAGGGGGCAGCGGAACCTGGGAATCGGAAAATCCCAGGAAGAGAAGCCACAGGTCGGTTTCGTTGGAAAACTGCTTGTAGATTTCTTTCTGTAACAGCCCGCTGTTTTTGGTGATGGCATCTCGCGTATCCATCCATTCCAGATGCAGCGTGCCGTTTGGCAAAATAACAAGGTTCAATTCCTGGGTCGTCTCTTGTTCCATGGGAAACGCTCATGTCCTCATCCGGTAAAGCCGGAATGATCTTAAGTCTATTGCGCAGGTAAATGCGGCTGAATTCCTTCTGAGCATACCATTTCCACAGATAAGGTCAATTCCAATTGAGGGAGAAGATGTGGGGAATCTTCTTTACTCAACGGAACATTGGCTGTAGAATCTTCCTTAAATGACTGAAATGGTAAGGTGTTCAAGGGCGATTTGCCCCGAAGAAAAACAGGGAGGCCATATTGAGGGCTCGCGCAAAAATAACACATTTTCGCATCCCATCTTCAGGTTAGATTTGGGCGCCAATTCTGGGAACTTATTTTTGCGCGAACCCTAAGGTTCATCATTATGAAATTCATTCCTGCCCAAATTGTTTACTTTACTCAAAGCAGAACAACTAAGAGGAACTTCAAACTTCTATTCAAGTTCCTTTTGGCGTTGACAATGCTGGTGGTAATATACAGCGTATTGTTTCATTTCATAATGCTTTTTGAAGAAAAAGAGTTTAGCTGGATTACAGGTTTCTATTGGACACTCACTGTGATGTCCACGCTTGGTTTCGGTGATATCACTTTTACAAGCGATTTAGGCAAAGCCTTTACATTGGCGGTCCTTATGTCCGGGATTGTTTTTTTGCTCGTCATGCTCCCTTTTACCTTCATACAGTTCTTTTATGCCCCATGGCTTGAAGCCCAATCAAGGGCTAAAACTCCACGGGAATTACCGGAAAGCACAACAGGACACGTGATACTGACAAGCTTTGATCCCATAACCATAAACCTCGTAGAGAAACTGAAGAAATATGATTATGAATATGCAATTATCGCCACTGATTTCCAACGTGCGTTAGAGCTTTATGATTTAAACTTCAAGGTGGTCGTGGGAGATCTGGGTGATCCGGAAACATATAAACGTCTCCGCATACAAAGTGCTGCCATGCTGGTCGCCAACAACGATGATATGACCAACACAAATATATCCTTTACGGTCAGGGAGATCTCTGAAAAAGTACCCATCGTTACTAATGCAGATGCGGATCATTCCATCGATATTTTGCAGCTTGCCGGCAGCACTTATGTCTTTCAGTTTATGAAGGTGCTTGGAGAATCCTTAGCGCGAAGAACGCTCGGAATGAGTATGGGGGCAAATGTTATCGGAAGATTCGATCAACTTCTCATCGCTGAAGCAGCTGCAATGCGAACACCACTTGAGGGAAAAACCCTCATTCAAAGCAATCTGCGAGAAAAAACCGGCGTAACAGTTGTTGGACTTTGGGAGAGAGGCCGATTTAAAATACCGCAGCCACAGACTCGAATCGATTCCACAACTGTGCTCGTGCTTGCCGGCTCGGCTGAACAGCTCAAAAAATATGATGAGGTCTTCTCCATTTACCGTGTTTATCACACCACCGATGCTCCTGTTCTCATATTGGGTGGCGGCCGTGTCGGGCGTGCAGCGGCACAGACCTTGGAAGAGCGACAGATTGTTTATAAGGTTGTGGAGAAGAATCCGAAATTCATTCAAAATAATGAGTATATTCAAGGAAATGCTGCCGATCTTGATACCTTGAGACGGGCAGGCATACGGGAAGCTCCATCTGTCATTATTACCACTCATGATGACTCCATGAATATTTATCTCACCATCTATTGCCGTCAATTGCGATCCGACATACAGATTGTCAGCAGGGCAAATCTGGACGGAAGTATTTCCAAACTGCACAGGGCTGGAGCAGACCTTGTCATGTCACAGGCTTCCATGGGAGCAAATACCATAATTAATCTTCTAAAACCCAATAAAATAGTGATGTTTGCAGAAGGACTGAACATTTTCCGTGCGTCGGTACCCTCAGCCCTTGCGGGTAAATCTCTTGCTGAAAGTCAAATCCGGAAACAAACGGGCTGCAGCGTAATAGCTATTGGTAGAGAGAATAAATTGAATATCAACCCCGAACCCTCGATTCTTCTTGGGGAACATGATGAAATGGTCTTGATTGGGACGAGCGATGCGGAAAAGCGTCTTATGGACATCTATCAATAACCATCGAACCATTTCAAGGGTGTGGACGTCAAAACATGGGTATGCAAGAAAGAAAATGGATGATTTTAAAATGACATTGAAAGGTGGTGTTATGGAGAGGGTTTCGGATGGTCTTGTCGTGTTTTGCAAACGGGAATGCGGGACTTGCACTATGGTCGTGCCGGTCATGAAGGAACTCAGGGAGGGTGATCTGGCGCTCACCATCTATACTCAGGATGACCCTGCGTTTCCGGATGGGATACCGGGCGTGATAGACGATACGGAGCTGGAACGATCCTATTATCTCCATATCGAAACTGTCCCCACGCTGATTCGTGTGGAAAATGGTGTGGAGGTTGCACGGACAGTGGGTTGGAACCGGTCCGAATGGCGTGCATTGAGCGGGATGGAAAGCCTGGGAGAGAGCCTGCCGGATTTCCGTCCAGGGTGTGGTGCGAAGAATGTTGAACCCGGAATTGCGGAAGAGTTAGCTGTTCGTTTTGGAGGGGTCCTCCTTGCTGCGCGGCGCATAGAATCCCCACAGATGGAGGACGACGTTGAAACCTGCTTTGCCCGCGGATGGACGGACGGCCTGCCGGTGGTCCCGCCGACCGAAGTTCGCGTGGTTCGCATGCTTGAGGGGACAACGCGGCCTCCCGATGACGTGGTGGGTGTCATTCCGCCCAACCAGGCGCCGTGCACTCTTGAGAAAGTGGCGATCAATGCGGTCATGGCCGGCTGTAAGCCCGAGTACCTGCCGGTGGTGCTTGCCGCGGTTGAAGCGGCCTGCATGGATGACTTCTGTCTGCACGGTCTCTTGGCCACAACCTATTTCTCTGGTCCCGTGGTGATTGTGAACGGACCAGTTTCGAAGGCCGTTGGTATGAACTCGGGTATAAACGCCCTTGGCCAGGGAAACCGCGCCAACGCGACGATCGGTCGAGCCCTCCAACTGGTGGTGCGAAATGTGGGAGGAGGTCGTCCGGGAGAGATTGATCGTGCCACGTTGGGGAATCCCGGCAAATATACGTTCTGCTTTGCAGAGGACGAATCCGGATCACCCTGGGAACCTCTCTCGGTTGAACGGGGGTTTCAGGAAGGAACATCCACAGTGAGCCTCTTTGCTGGAGACGGGGTTCAGGCGGTGTTTGACCAGCTTTCACGTACAGCCGAATCCCTTGTTCGAACCTACGCGCTTTGTCTGAAGAACGTGGCCCATCCCAAGATCCCCATGGCTGCCGACGCTATGCTGGTGGTATCCCCTGAACACGGCCGGATCTTCCGTGAAGCCGGGTGGTCGAAATCAAGATTGAAAGATGAATTGGATAAGCTGCTTCAATTCTCTGGTGCTGAGCTGGTGTGTGGGGCGAACGGCATTGCCCAGGGCATCCCGGAAGAGATGAAGGATGCGACGCTTCCCAAATTCCGTCCGGGCGGGCTTCACATCGTTTATGCCGGCGGTACGGCAGGACTGTTCTCCGCAATTATCGGTGGCTGGGTTGCCAGCGGGCCAAGAGGGAGCCAATCTGTAACAAAGGAGATACAACCATGACGACAGTAACCATTTTACTGGATCCCACCGCAGAAAGTTCGCCGGACAGGCGAGAGCGGTTGTCGCGCCCCAAAGACCTGTATGGGCTTACCGTCGGGTTGTTAGACATTTCAAAGGCCCGGGGTGACGTCTTCTTAGATGAAATAGATAAACAGCTCACCGAGCGGGGCCTGAAAATCAGGCGGTATCAAAAACCGACCTTTGCGAGAGTGGCTCCCATCGAACTCAAACAGGAGATCAGTATACAATGTGACCTGGTGATTGAAGCCCTTGCAGATTGAGGATCGTGCACGTCATGCAGTGTGCATGATATCGTTGATTTGGAAGGGCGGGGCGTGGCAGGCGTATATGTTGCCTCATCAGAGTTCAAGCAGGCGGGAGAGTCACAGGCCCGGGCACTTGGTTATGATCCGGCAACCGTTTATGTGCCTCATCCCATTCAGGACAGGACGGACGATGAAATGAAGGAGATCGCCAAATCTGCAGTCGGAGAGTTAATGAAGGCGATCAGCGAAGCATAGAAGGGGCTGTAGATAGTGAAGAATCCAAGCCCTCAGGACCTGGTTTTGCTTATGCCCCCTGGAAGGGGGCTGGTCAAGGGGAATTCAACTCACTGGGTTTATGCCTTGCCATTTGCACCCCCTTTAAGATGCTCAAGTTTCGTCAGCCAGTTGTCAAAGTGGGGGCATTGTCTCCGTATGGCTTGAATTCCTATGGCCTCAGAGACTGTTTTGCCCATGGCAACCTTTCGGTATCCATCTTTTAACGCTCCAAGCCGTTTGAACGGCGCTTTCGCAGGATTGTCGTCAATTTCTTCCGGGTTAGTATATTCCTCAAGTATTCCCCGAATCTGCGATATATCTATCCCTACTTTTTCTGCCAAGATATCGGCATCGCTGAAAAGTAACGCTTCGAATTCGTGCATTTCAATATATGGGACAAAGCGGTTTCCTGAATCATATTCGGAAAAGGCCCTCACGATCTCATTACGAGTTGCGGTCTCAAGTATTTCGGCTTTATGGATGGCTGTAAGAGTAGCTCCGTTTCGTATTCGCCGGCGAACCTCCGCTCTTCCCGGCCACTTAGGATGGATCCTGAAATAATCGAACATTGTGGATATATAGGTATCGCTGCGTTGTCTGAGAAAATTGCCGATGTCGTTCTTCGCCCTGACGAAACGAACGTCGCCGCCTTTATGACCAGGCTTGCCAATTAATACCGGATGCAGATATATCTCCTCATGTGACATCTGTGGCGCCAGCACATCACGCACGAAAGTCTGTTCCGTTGGCCCTTCCACGACGATATAGATATCAACACTATTCATGAGCAGGCCCTCCGGTGATGATATTTTTTCGCCAGAGGTCGCCTAATGAATAATCTTTAAGCCAGGAAGAAAGCTCGTTTTTATTCAGTCGTTGAAAAACTGATGCCCCTTTCTTTCGGTTAACGATAACAATATCTTTCGGTGCGAAATAATCGACGAGAGAGGGCGACTGTGTTGATACGATAAGCTGTGTTTTCTTGGATGTGGCCTCAATCAACTCGGCCAAGATCTCGATGGCGTATGGGTGTAATCCCAACTCCGGCTCATCGATAATAATGGTTGATGGCGGATCAGGTTGCAGCAAAGCCGTTGTCAAACAGATGAATCGAAGAGTGCCGTCGGACAGGTGGTGTGGTTTAAGAGGATAGTCGGAACCTTTCTGTTTCCAGCGGAGACGGACCTTTTCCTTTTTGTTTGGCTTCAGGATAAAATTATTGAAGAACGGGGTGACCAAACGAATTGTATCTACGATTTGGTTATAAGCGCTTTTTGCATTATTCTTCAAATCGAGCAGGAACGGAGCGATATTAGCCGCATCAAATCGCAAATAATCACTATCGTCAATCGTCTCAAAACGACGCATCGGAGCGACTTTGCTGGTATCGTGAAAATGGTAGATTTTCCACGAAGAAATGGCGTTATAAACATAGGAGCCAACGCAGCTGCCTCCAGCAGCACCTCTTCTATCCTTATCCCTAAGCAATTCCGGTGTTGTGTGGCCACTTCCCAATTCCCACCACCCGGTGGTGCCTCCTTCATAGAACCTTGCCTCATCATTAATAATAAACGTTTCATCTGCGGTGGGAGCAAGTTTAAAGCGGTAGCCGTTTGGCCCGAATCTTGTTTCTACCTCGATCAGTTCTGTTATCTTTGGGCCGTTAAACAGAAAATCATCACTGCCACCGCCATCGGCGATATAGGCCTTCAAACTTGCGCTGGCAAGACCCGGCAAGGGTAATTCCATCATGGCCCGTAACATACGAAAAAAGTCGATAAAGTTGCTTTTTCCCGCGCCGTTCCCGCCAATGAGAACGTTCAAGTTTGTAAGCTCAAAATCTTCAAGCGCTCGAATCGACTTGAAGCCTATTATCGTTAGACTATCTAATGCCTGTGCCATATTTATATGCTCTCCATTTTCATTACATGACAGCATGCGTACAGGAATGTATCCTTAACTGCCTGCGCATAACCCTCTGCTCTCATTCCAGAAAGAAAGAGTCAACAGCAGACTTGACGCGCCGCCGTCGAAATATTCAATATATCCCTGTGGTTAGTCCCACTGATAGAGGGACGCCTTCCCCCGCTCAAAGTCCGAGACCTTCGACTTTACCTTGGCCAGATAAGCGTAGACTTCGAAATTGAGCATTTTTCAAAGGTATCGTAAACCCCAACATTCCGTTGACATGGGATTTTTTCTTGACTTATCTATCTCGAAAAGAACAGCATGGACTCGACGGTTTCCTATCTCTAAGCAGCGGCGAGCTGCAGATGCAGTAAGAATTCCTTCTCCTGCACCAGCATCGAGAATGTTTACCAACTCAACGTTGTCAATGGAGTGGAACATTGATGCCATATAATCGGCTGTTTTAGACTCCGTAAAAAACTGTCCCAGCTCTTTGCTTTGTGACCTGGACTTGAGATCAAATAAGCTAAGTTGTTCTACAGCATTAATATTCAGCACAATATCAACTTCCTATCCATTTCATTATCTGTACTACCTGGTTTGATTGCGCATAACCAAGCTCACAGGCTGCCAAAAAGTGGTGTGGCCGTAGCGAAGCGGAAGCGGTGCCACTTTTTGGCAGTCCGAGTGCAGCACCTTTTAGTTCAATGAGTGCTCCATACATTTAGTGTTTGTGTCATTGACAACCGGATTCAACTAAGGATTATTCCAGCTAGTACTGAAATTCATTTCCTTAATCATTTGGAAATTGTTAATGCAAAGTATGTCAAAATCCTTGCACACATCTGGGACATGACGATTAGCACCCTGTCTAGACGGCTTTGAAGTTTCTGTTGTTACAATACAACGCTTTTCCAGGTCTTTAAGTGCGTATGACAATAGAAATGGATCTCGGCCAATCCTTTTCAACGCATCATCAGTCGGATTAGCGACATATCCTCCATAAGTTATCCGAGCCACCAAGTCTTGTTCCGCTTCCTCCTCAAACAATAGCGCGTCTTTAACTTCTACTTGTTCCGCCCACGTAGCAAGAGCATCCTTTTTACCATTTTTATCTTTAGTGTCAGAAAATTCTTCATATACTTCAATGGGAATTTTTATTTTTCCTTGTTGCCCTTGAAAAACAAGCCAGCTCCAGAACTCAGGCACACGGTCGATCGGATAGTAATCCCGCTTAGCATCAATCAGCGTGTTAGCATCGAGCAGATATAACAATGTCTGATCCCTTATGTGAGTTGCCTAGTTTGAAATAACCGATGTACCTTAAGCGGCTTCACTTCCAACAACATGCCGGCTTTTGTCGTCGTTAATGCGCCGGAATAGGTCAGGCGCTGAACCAACTCGACCAATGCGCCAAGCTTGTAGTGTTTTACCACGTAGTAGCTAGGCCCACCCTCTTTCTGACTATTTTTCTCCCTAACTATTTGGCGATTCTCAAGCCACTTGCTACGATAATATTCACGCAAGTTTTCCCATAAGGGCTTATCAATATCACCGCGCCGATAAAGCCGGTAAGCCATATGGGAGCTACTTAGCTTTGTTGAATATGCATAGTCGAATATTTCAGTTTGCACCGTCTCAAAATCAAGGCTAGATAGCTGGAACTGATCAAATTCAGCTGTTGGAAGCATAAATTCGCTAGCTACGTTATTACAGAATTTCTCGATCTGCTTTTCGCCATAGGTCCCGCTAATGCCCGTTTGTCCTAAGATTAGATGGGCCATCTCATGTATCAGGGTAAAAGACCAAGCTGCTTCGGCGTCCCGATCATTTATTACAATAAAGGGAGCTATATCGTCGGACAGGGCAAACCCTCTAAAAGCTGTGACCGTTATATTGCTGTGGTATGACCCTAAATTCCCTTTAAGCAGAACAAAAATACCGACCATTTCTGCCCTCTGGCGTAAGAAACCAAAAGCCTCTTTATAGCTGGGTTGGCTGCGATAGTCATCGAGACTAATATTAAGAGCTTCTCGAATCGTTTGGACAATGCGCGCTACACCATTGTGAATCGTATACTTGCCAATAAAATCCAACCGGTTTTCTTCATCTGCATCAATGAGAGTTTCGCGAACGGTACTTTGACGTGCCTTGACATCCCGAATTAGGACATCCACATACACATTTTCTACCTCTTCAAAATGATTAGGCAAAGTTCGAAAATCCTCGCCTCGATCACCTATGCTGGGTGGTTTGTCAAGATAAAAGGTCAAGAGTGGCCGATGATATTGCTTGGACATTCGAAGCAGCAAAGACCTGGAAGGCTCCTTCTCGCCACACTCATAGGCAGCAAGTTTTTCTGTACCACTCGCTTTTTTAGTATCTGTCAAGTTGAGCTTATGGGCAGCCTCTTCGATGGCAAGCTTTGAGGTTTCTCTCGCCCATTGGAGGATAGTGTGTTTAATTGTCGGCATTTTCTATTATTAACCTTGCAGAATTTATACAAATATTAATATTGATCCGATTGTGCATAATGATCTAATTACGAGTATACAAGCGCTGCAAAAATACATAACGGTTAAAAGGTGGGCATGATACAACTCTGCTTGTTCAACGGGCACAATGAGCGGTGAAAGGGTTACGAGGCATAGGCAAAAGTCAAGGAGTACTCTAAATTGCGCAAATGCTCAGAGCGCGCTAGCCTTTGCATCCGCCCCCTTGGCATTGTTAGGTTTTTTGCTTTTCTTATCAATCTCAATTATCGTAGCTGTTAAGTCATCTATGATTTGCTTTTTTTCTATAACAAATTTTTTCAGTTCGTCTTTGCCAATATCCCTTTTTTGTATTATTTCAGTTAGATACTTCATGTTGAGAATATACAACTCTAAAGGGAGGATTGATGCTTTTCTCTTTTGTGCAATAGCTAAGTTTATCGATTCTTTAAAATTTTCGATCCCAGCATTAAATGAAAGAGAACTAAGGTGTTTTCTTTCTTCTGATCTTTTATTTATATACGTAACAGTTATGGTTCCAGCAACACCCACAATAGTACCAAGAATGACTGACAGAACGGGTATAATCGATTTTATCAATTCAGTTGTTTCTGGAGTCATTAGATTGTTCTCCTTATTTATAAAGGGGGTCATCCATGAAAGGGCAAGTCAAGAGACAGAACACCTCTCGGATAGGCCTTCAGTTCAACCATCCAGTCCTCACCTTGCTGGTAGACCCTGTACTTCAGGTTTATGGTGTTTTGCCAGGTCTCTGATTTTCCCTGAACATGCTTTCCCTTTGAGTCGACACAGATAAACCTCGCCTTCAAATCCCTGATCTTGAATCCGTTAAATGCCTCCACCCGCATGGAAGATTTAGTCGGGCCTGTGTCGCCGATCTCGTAGTAAACCTTATCACCGTGGACAGGGGTTATTTTCAGCGTTGCCTCCCCGTTGTCGTCGTTGCGGCTGATTCGCTGGATTTTCACATCGGTTTCAGGGGGTGGGAATGGACCTTTATTGATGTAGCCGCCCTCATCTCGCCAGATGTCCTGGCTGATGGCAGTGTTTCTCAAATTGGATAGGGCATCAGGGCGATGGAATTGCCAGGTGGTAAGGGTTGCGGCCCGTCTTTTAATCTCCGACCATGGAGCGGTTTGCTGACCCCCAAATAAACGTGCTTCACACTTCTTCCGGAAGGTATCGCTGGATATATCGTTGGTGAATTTCTGGAGCTTTTCCAAGGTATCCCGGATCAGGGCCTCTCCATCGAACTGATTATCGTGAAACTGAATACGACAGTCCGTGGATCGGAACCCGTCTTTGGATGGGTAGGAAAGGGTGGTAAAGGTTTCCTGGATGGAGCTTCTCAAGCTGAGAATTATTTTGTCCTGACTGACAAGGGCGCGTTGCCGCTGGGGATCGTTATCAGGGAGCCTTTCGGCATCGAAATCCGCAAGGATGGATTGAATTGCTCGATATTGGGCTGCCTGTTCAACAACCCGGGTGAGGGTGTCATGACTGCCGGTGAGGAAGACAATCCTGTTCTTGTACTCAATATCATTGGCAAACTTGTCCCATTCTGAGGCGAGTCTTGATTTGCTGGAGGGCATTGATGTGGGCTCGGTAATGATCAGATTGACTTTTTCTGCCTCCACGTCCACCTCGTCCAGGCCCGGGAGAATTTCAACCTTCTGGTAACAGTCTTTCAAACTTGGATTGAAAAGAGAAGCGAGGTAGATCCGCAATTCCTTAATGCAAGACTGTCGGTTGTAGGATTCGGCAAGGGAATGGAGTTTGGCCGCCAGATTCTGAGTATTCTTGAAAAAAAGACGACCATCCTGGCTAACATGTATATACCAGGCCTGAGTAGGGAGATAATCGACGATATCTTTTTTTATCTTGGAGATATCACGACCCGGCATGCAAAGATACCCTATGATATCGCTTTCACGAAGGCCGTGGGTGGCGCCCGGGATATTGGCAAGAGAGGCAACAAGGATGAGTTTTGATACATCCTGGGCATCTGACCCTGAACCCAATTTTGCGTCCAGCTCTTCAGCAACCGAATGACCCTCTTTGGCGATATCGTGGGTAATGGCTTCGCTCAGGGTAGGATTGATTCCTTTTATCTCGGACAACACCTCATCATTGTTAAGGTCGATATCGTAGGGATGGATCAGCTTAACCTCTGAGGCGCGGCCTGCATCATACATCCTCGATACAATGACCCGCATCATACGGATCAATCCCCTGGTTTGTTGAAAGCCTGGGTTTTCCTTAAATCTGCCGTAGAGATCTCTGAGGGAAAAATGAAAGGGGTAGGATTCTATGATCTGTGCGGCGTAGGAATCGGGAGAGGCACTGGTAACGTCCATCTCCTTGGCATCCCGGACGGCCTTGGCATATTCATTCGCAATACTCTTGATGGTTTCCTTGTCAGGCAGGTCTTCAAATAGCCTTGTCCGTAAGATATGATAAAGTTCATCCCCAAGGGGATTTACCGGCTCTATCCGCAAAGCCGAACGATTGGTTTCCCCCT
>Ga0208648_1002773_pt1 | contig 11722 bp, 5 predicted proteins | sample AntAceMetag02UKL_FD_184772 | JGI IMG/M metagenome (GOLD analysis project Ga0208648, IMG submission 184772) | Saline lake microbial communities from Ace Lake, Antarctica - Antarctic Ace Lake Metagenome 02UKL (SPAdes) (version 2) | ecosystem: Environmental > Aquatic > Non-marine Saline and Alkaline...
CATCCGGGCAAGCTTCCAGCAGCCCTCTGTACTTCTCCTCGCTCTGCCGAATCTCCTCTTCTGCTTGCTTGTGTTCGGTAATATCGGTCAGCACGGTCGAGAGATAGGCGGGGTTTCCTTGCTCGTCTCGGACCAAGAAACTGTTTTGCAGGACTACGATTGGTCCGCTACGGATTGAAAACACTACCTCACCCTGCCAATGACCATCTCTAAGGATACTTGGAAGGATTTCCTTCTCCCGCCTCTGCATGTAGTCTTCCGGGTAGATCGTGGACAAATGTTTGCCAATCACATCCTCCAACCTTCCATCGGCAATCAGGCGACTTGTCGCCGGGTTGACGTAGGTAATAATGCCATCCAACGTGGCCATGCCAAAGAACTGATGCGAAGCCTCGACAAATCTGCGAAACACAGCAAGGTCTTCATTGGCCTTGGTCAGTTCAGCGATACGTTCCTCGACCCGACTTTCCAGTTCGTCGTGGGCCTTCTTCAACGCCTCTTCGGCCCGCTTGCGTTCAGTAATATCTCTAACGATGGCCCACATGGTACAGGGCTGGTCGTTGTCGTCTTTGATTAGAAAGGTTCGGAGTTCCACGGGGAAGATCGTGCCATCTTTTTTTCGGTATTCCTTTTCGTAGATGTCGGAATGACCCTTCGGCAGAATCTGCTTCTCGACGATCTCGGCCTCGTAGGAATGCCATTTCTCGGGGGTCAAATCTCCGTAGCGGAGCGTCGAGAGTTCTTCCGCTTCGTACCCGAGCATTTGGCGATAGACATCATTGGACTCCCGAATGAAGCCGTCCATATCGACGCTCACGAAAGCGTCTATCATGCTTTGGTGCAAGCGACGATACTTGGCTTCCGACGCACGCACCGCCTTTTCGGCCCGCTTCCGTTGCGTTATGTCCGTCATCTGGCCCTCCAAAGCCTCCACCTGGTCGCTGTCAGAATAGATGGCGACTCCCTGTTCCCATACCCACTTCTCGTCCCCAGATGCTGTGATGATGCGATATTCCAATTGGAAATGCCTGCTTTCGGCAATCGCCTGCTGCACCTCCTCCCAAACCCGCTCTCGATCATCCGGGTGGATAATGTCTCCGTAGGCAACCTCATGGTTTCCCGTGAAAGCCAGGGGCGTGTAACCTGTCAGCAGGACGCACCCATCGCTAATGAATTCCATCGTCCACTGTGAATCATATCGGCATCGGTACGCCATGCCGGGAAGGTTCGACATGAGCGTGGATAACCGCCGTTCACTCTCTCGGAGTGCCACATCCGACTTCCGCTGCTCGGTGATGTCTGACACAACGGATACGAATCCCGTGACCTGTCCCTGCGAATTCCGAATGTAATTCCAATCGATACGGGTATCGAAGACCTCTCCGTTCTTCCTGATATTTCTGGTCACAAACGGCGTTGGCGGCGGCTGATCTGACACCAGTTGCTTCAGGTAGGCGGGCAGCGAGTCCTTCTGAGGTCCTGGCTCGATCCGATCCCAGATGTACGTGCCTACCAACTCTTCCGCTGTATATCCTGTGGTTCGTTCTTGACATGGATTTACGAATGTGATCCGACCGTTCGTATCACATGCATGGACTCCAAGGGGGGCTACCTGTAGAAGTAATGCGGCTTCTGCCTCATTTTCCTGCGATGCCCTTTCCAACTCAGCGACTCGCTGACGTAGTTCATCTATGAGGCGTTGCTCGGACTTATCCTGATTCTTCATGGCAGACCTTTTCCATCGTTTGGAGGATTCGCACTCCGCTCAGGGTATTGTACAACGCCCCGCTCGACCGTGGAAGGAACCGAATACGCCCCACATCTGTCCCAGGTGGATCTGCCTCATATAACAACTGCTTGCCATTTGAGAGCCTCATTCGCTAGCGCGGCTGCGTAATTTTTTCACACACGACCACTGTCGCGCACTTCGTCGGGATCACCCAACCACGGCCATCGAGGCCCAACTTCGCGTCTGTGGCCGCCGTGTTGCGCGACGTGGCCAAGATATCACGAGCAGGCGATTAAAGGTTCGGAGAGCCATTATCTTGGCAGATTGCGGCAGATCGCGGCAGACTGTACCTATACGCGGCAGACTTGTGGGCACCAGTATCGGCACCACGATTTCTGAGATAGACGTATCTCTAGCGACACTCAAGAGATCGGGAAGATGTGTTCCAGGCTACGGAACCGGAGGTTACAGGTTCGAACCCTGTGGGGTGTACTCCCAAAAGGCCGCCTACGAATCGACGTAAGTGGCCTTCTCTATTGCGCTTACGTCGCGCCCCGTCAAAGCGTTATGGCGATCCGTGTAAGACGGCACGGCCGGGTGGTTTTAGCCATCTTCGTTGCAGATCGCGGCAGATCTTACCTATGAGCGGCAGATTTGCGGGTACCTATATTGGCACCCTTCTGAAATCCTCGGCACCATAGTGGGCACCTTTGGGTGTGCAGAGTTGGGTATGCAATGCTGGTCAAGAACCTCCTGCCGCCACGGTTTTACAGGGTTTTGTTTCACGAGATGGCAATATCGAACTCACCGGCCTGAAGTTACGGCTGGAAACCGCTGGGGAATATTCTGCACCGGCAATCGAACGTTTTTCGAGTCGTAATCTGGCGGCGGTTTGGCCTGGCTTCCACCTTTGCACTGGGGGAGCTGCCTACCGCGTCACTGAGCCGCTGTAATCGTGGGCGTCGGCATCTATCCGAAAGCCACACCCATGAGCGATGTCACACGAATCGCGCCAGTCAAAATTGTCAGACCCCGCCGATTCGCCGTCCAGAATTCAGTCCGTCGGGCGATCCCGATGCTCTAAGCCCCCCCGTATGTAACACCAGACAAGTCGCTGGCAGAGGGCCGGCAAGGTGATACAATGGAAACTACTTTCTATCGGCAAAGCGGCAAAGATTTCGCGCTGGTGAGATCGGGAATCGCGTCTCGCAACGTACAACTCGCAACCATACAGAAAAGCCATGAAAAGAACCTTGCTTCCATTGTTCTGTCTGCTGTTTCTGCAGACGTATTTGTATTCCGCTGAACTGGCGAAGGACGGCACGACCACTTGGAAAATCGTTCTGCCCGACGAACCCACGATTGTTGAGAAGACAGCCTCACGCGAACTGTCCGAGCATCTGAAACTCGTTACGGGCGCGGATTTCAAGACGATTGCCGAAAAAGACGTCCCTGTCGACGGGAAGTCGTTGATTCTCGTCGGCAATACGGCGAAGGCCCCGAAGAAGGACTATAAGTTCGACGAAATCCTGATCAAGATGGACGGCGGGAACCTGATTCTCGCCGGACATCAGAAGCGAGGCTGCCTGTATGCGGTCTATTCGTTCCTGCAGGACGTCGTCGGCGTTCGCTGGTGGGCGCCCGAAGATACGTTTATGCCGAAGAAGCCGACGCTTGTCGTCGCGGACGGGCTGAACGTTTCCTACGCGCCGCAGATAATCTCGCGCGAAATGTACCATCGAAAGGCCCAGCCGACCGTTTTCTCCGCCCGCATGAAGGGCAACGGGTCCGTTACCCCGGAATACGGCGGCGCGGTCAGGATTATCAATTTCGTCCATTCGTTCTACAAGTATCTCCCGCCTGAAAAGTATTTCGACGCCCATCCGGACTGGTACTCGGAAATCGACGGCAAACGCAAGCATAAACGCGCGCAGCTTTGCCTCACCAACGAAGAAATGACCCAGGAGTTAATCAAGAACGTCCTGGAAACGCTACGGAAGAACCCCGGCGCGAAGATGATAGACGTTTCCCAGAACGACTGGTACGGGTTCTGCACCTGCAAGAAGTGCAAGGCGATCGACGACGCGGAAGAAAGCCACGCAGGAACGCTGGTTTGGATGCTCAACAGAGTCGCCGCGGCGGTCGAGAAGGAATTTCCGGACGTTCTGGTCGAATCGCTGGCGTATCAGTATACGCGCAAGCCGCCCAAAACAATCAAACCGCGAGACAACGTTCTGATTCGTTTATGCACAATCGAATGTTCCTATATCCAGCCGCTCGACGGCGATCAGAACCAGAAGTTCGCCGCGGACATGGAAGGCTGGAGCAAGCTGGCCAAGTACCTGTTTGTCTGGGATTATACGACCAACTACAGCGACTATCTGGGGCCGCATCCCAACCTGCGCGTTCTCGCGCCGAATGTTCGCTATTTTGTGAAGCACGGCGCAATCGGCCTGTTTGAAGAAGGAGAAGGCGACGACTTCTGCGAACTGAAAAACTGGCTGCTCATGCGCGTTATGTGGGAGCCGAACCTCGACGCTGAAAAGCTGATCGACGAGTTCGTACGCGGCTATTACGGCGAAGCGGTCGCCCCGCTGATCGAGCAGTATTGGGACACCCTTATCGCGAGGGCGGAAAAGGAGAAAATCTATTTGGGCTGCTTCGGCATGAACTCGGCAAAGTGGATTGATCTGGCGACTCTCAACCGGGTTACCGAAATCATGAACGAGGCGGTCGAGACGGCCACGAAAGTCTACGGTCCCGATTCCGATGAGCTGCGGCGGCTAAAGAAGTCCAAGATGGGCATCGACCACGTCTGGCTGAGCCGATACTTTCAGCTTCGCCGCGAATCGGGCGAAAAGAAGCTGCCCTTCCTCGGTCCGAAAGACCCGCTCAAGGGGGTGGAGGAGTTCGTGCAGCTCTGCAAACGATTCAAGACGAGCGCAGCGGTTATTTCGCAGGAAAAGAATTTCGGACGATACCTGGAAGGCCTGAGGGCGGGATTCGTCGCGCAAAAAAATCCACCGGCAATTTGCAAAGGCTTGCCTGAAGACGGCTGGATCGTTTTCGACGCTCTGTCGTTCAGAAATGTCAACGACGCGGCCACGATCATCGACGATACGAAAGGCTGGAACGGCAAGAGCGTCCGCATGGGAACGAAGGTTGACTGGAATACCCAATGCAGCCTGCCTGTTGGCGGGAAGTACCGCGTTCTCGCCTCGCTACGGAGCGAAGGAACAATCAAGGAAGGCAATCTCGGCACGTGGGGAGTCTATGACACACAGGGCAAGAAATCGCTCAAGACAATGCCCCTCGACTCGAAGGATTTCGCGACCGAAGACGGCTCGTTCGACAAGACGTTCCGCTGGATTGACCTGGGCGTTGTCGACTTCGTCGCCGGCGCGTACGTCTGGTTCGCCCACGGACACAGTCCCAAGCTGGACGCAATCTTCGTCGACCGCGTCGTGCTCATCAAATCGGAGTAATCTGACAGAAGGAGAATGTGCTCAGACGCAAGTCTATTCGGGACGGTGCCTCGAACCGATCAAGCGACTTGTGATGCCACCCGCGGTGTGTCGATCCAGTCAAGAAGCCCCAGTTGGGCAGAAGTACGAAGAGGTTCTTGGCGAGAGCGACGGGCAGTGCATACGCATAGCATAATGTCTGGAGCTGCTCCCAGAGCTTACGGTACAGGTCGCAACCTAACACTGTGCTCCAGCCGACCGCCCAAAAAGCAGGCGGCGGCTGAGTCCTGCCCCGTTAGCCCGTTCCGGCCTCGAGCCGCTGGCGCATCAAGTCATCCCTTTCTCGGAATCTCAATAAACCACCCATTTTCGAATAGCCGTCAGTGACAGCCAGCCCCCTGGAACGGGTGGATGATTCACCGGCAATTGACACTGGAGAATAAAACGGTCGGGCGGAGGTTGCTCGGACACGGCGCAATACCAAGGATTTCTGAATTGGCCCGATTGTGCAGCATCCACCCTGTGTCGGAGCGACGCGCGCAAGGAGTCGCTTCTCCGCGATTGTGCCCGCCCGTGGTTATCCTTCCGCTCGACGAGAGGCAGGTCACCATGTTAACTCTCCATTTCCTTTTTTCCATTTTCGACTTGAATGCTAGTGACCTTACAGTTTTACCGGAGGCTCTTTGAGGTAACGCACCTCGTACGCGTAGCGTGCGGTTTGTCCCGCTTCAAGACTCTGAATCTTGGTCGTCATTTCTAGATTGATCTGTCGTCGCGCCGGCTTCCAAAACAGCGACATGCCACCAAAGTCTTCGGGGTCGAAGCGTTGCTCAACACCAAACTTCGCGGCGTGGTTATAGTAGGCGTAAACACCGCCCACGACATTCTTATGGATGAGGGCCGTCTGGTCCTCGCTGGGCTTCGCTTCTTGCCAGCCCTTATTGGCATGCACCCAAGCTGAATCTTTCACATAGATGCCAATCTCATCGGGATCACCCGAGTTGCTTGCGGTATCGTATTCGGGGTGTACAATGAAGTCAAAAGTTCGAGAGCCCTTGGCGGTCATCGCCGTTTCAAATCGAATGACATCGCCGTCGAGCGTGATAGTTCGCTCAATACGCGCACCGTCACTCGCCGTCACGGTGAGCACGGCCTTGGTGTCTTGCGCCTGCGCTTCATAGGCCATGATCTTGCGTCCGGTGGGACCTTCGCCTTGTCGCACCCATTCTTCAAAGCGGAAACGGTTAAGCGCCCGCGTCGGCTGAACAATGTTCCGACCCGTGGGTTTGTATGTCATTTCGACAATCTTGGCGTTGCTATCGGGCAACAGAATTAACCGCCACGTGTCGTTCTCCAACTTGACCGCCTTCATGCCTGCATGCAGCGTGCGCATGTTGTTGATATACCTTTCAGATCCCATATGCTCCGTTTCCATGCTCACGCCGTGGCGTTTACATAGGGCCGCATAGCGTTCCACGAAACTCGGACCAACACCGGCGAGTTGCGATTTACAGACACCGTCCTCATAAACCAAACGCATGCTGGACGCGCTGAGTGCTGCCCGCATCGCGCAGAGAGATGCTTTCTCAACACGCCCACGCACTTCGTCGGACTTCGCCAAGGCGAGGGCTGCGCGAAAATACGCGTCGATGCGCAGGGCCGAATCTGGATTGACCGCCAGCTCCGCTTCAGTGGGAAAACAACCGGGATGAAGGCCTTCGCTTTCCGCCAAATCGTGGTAGTACGTGAGGTAATTCAGGATGGGTTGGGCCGCCTCTTTATAGTGGAGACGGACGAACTCTTGCGCTTCGTCCCAACTGTCGCGACCCGGCTTCCACAGGCAACGGGACATCACATAGTTGCGCAAGTCGCTCAGCTCGGTGGAATAGCCGTTTCCTGCTGCCTGCATGAACACGCCGCGTCCGTTGTTCTTCGCGAAATAGTCTACACTCTTTCCGATGCTCCGCAGATTGGGGAAAGGCAAGAGGTATCCAAAAAAGTTCGTATTGTAGTGCCAGATAAAGATGTGGTCCGCTTTCGTTTTCCAACCAGCCATATCGTCGCAGAACTCCCGATTGGTCGAACACGACGGATCGTCAATGGCATGCAGGGTGCAACACTCAATGCTGCACAACTGAATCATCACGTTGCGTCGCGCTCGCAACGTTTTGGGCGGCCTGCGTGTGTATTGATAGGCATAGGTGCTGATCAAAATTTCGGGGTGGGTTTTCTCGATCTCTTCGGCCACGGCGTTGACCAAGGTCAGCGTTGCGCCCGCGTGCGACTCCTCTCGCGCGTCGATGGCCGCACAGTTTGCACACGTGCAGTAGTGTCCGTTGTCCATCTGTGCAATGTTGATATTGCGTACCGACGGTTTGTTCTTGATTTCCTCGCGCACCGCAGCCACGACAATGTCAAGGACTTCGGGGTTGGTCATGCACAATTGGGGGCCGCCGCCCTCCATATCCAAAATACGTCGTCCATTGACCAACGCGTAGTATTCAGGATGTTCCGCCCCATATTTGGCGGGCGGAACGAGGTAGGCCACATTGTGGCTTACGAGTTTGTAGCCTGTGGTCCCGCCGAGTTTCGCGTCGCCGCCAACCGTGTTCGTACGCAGCCGTGCGGCGAACTCAGGATGCCGATTGGTTTCGCCATAATAGGACCAGCGAAAGGCGAAGGCAGGCGTAAAGGTATGTTTCCCCAAAGGGATTTTCAAGGATGCCGCATTCTCGGGATAGTAGGTATGGTCGCGGGTGAGGTAACGGACACCGCACATCTCCTCGAAAAACTCGTAAACACCGTAGAGTGTGCCGCGTGGCCGCCCGCCATAAATGCGCACAGCCTTCTCGGCCACGCGGATATCCAGACCTTCCTCACCCAGGGGATCTATACGCACGGGTTTGCCCGAGGCGGACACCGCATCCGGCCCAATGAACACGGCACCCGTACCTTGCGATGCCTTCGCCACAATGGGCAATTTCGTTCCGGTCATTTTCTTGAAAAGAAGTTGAAATTCAGCGGCGGCGTATTGCTCGCATTCCGTCGCGGCGGGATTGCAGACAATTTCCCAAGAAACCATCTCCGCGGGCGGGATTGCCTGCTCCGCGGCACCTGTTATTCCTGTCAGCATAATTAGGATAGATACCACCAACGTAGTACGCATGACGAACCTCCCAGCTTGCGATTGAAGTTTTTACAAGATCTTTTGATTCTACTTAAACGGAGAGTGAAGATCAACGACGCCGACGCTACGATTCTGGCCACCAATTGGCAAACCGCCTCCGGGGCTACTTTGACCATGGGCGACTTTAACTCCGATGGCACTGTCAACGACTCCGACGCTACGCTGTTGGCCGCCAACTGGCAAAGCATCTCAAGCGGCGCCTCGCAAAGCGTCCCCGAGCCCGGCACCTTTGTCCTCGCCAGCTTCGGCCTATTGGGATTGGTCATGTTTCGCCGTCGCCACAAGTGGTAGGTCGTCCACTAAATCTCAAAACACACCCGCCCCATCGACCGCCCCGGTGGGGCTTTTCCCGCTGGCGAGTCCAATCAACCCGTGCGGCGTGAGACACGCCAGAAATCCACCCTTTTTCGCGACACGAGCCGCCTCCGCACACACCAAATTCGATGAGCAACCTTCACCCAGCAGCCCGCCCACCCTTCTGCCCAGAAAACCCCGGCAACTTCGAAATCGCCGCCGATTGATCTTCCAGATCAACGTGGCTATAAAGATTCATCGTCAGCCGTATATCACCGTGACGGGCCAAAGTCTGCACCGTCTTGGGCGAGATTTCAGCTTTGCATAGGTTGGTGATGAATGTGTGCCGGTTGGCATGAAAGTCGGCGAAGCGTCCGTTGGAATCTTGGTATTTGAGGAAGTCGCTGTTTTTGCGACGCTTTTGCTCCTTGGCGTCGTCCGATTCCGCGATCCAGATTCGTTTGGCTGCGGCAAGGTCTTCACGCATCATCTTGGCCGTCTTGCGATTGATGCCGCAGGTGCGTTCGGAGATTGGGAAAAGGATCTCACCGGGCTCGGGGCGCCGGTGCTTGAGCCACTCGCGGAATTGGCGGACCACTTCCGGGTGCAAAACTTGATTGTCCTCGCGGCGGTGTTTACTGTATGCCGCCTCGACGGTTACGGTCGGCGGGTTGGCGTCCAGTTTGAAATTCTTCAGCGTTAAGCTCCCAAGCTCACCTCGACGCAGGCCAGTCCATGCCGCCAGTATATAGAGCATGGCCCGATCGACGCCACAAATATATTCTATCGGCGGACCCGATTCCGCAACCTTCACCAGCCGCGAGAATTCATCCTGCGAAAGCGGCCGTCGATCGTGACGGCGGTCGACACTCGTGTTGAGCATCGCCAGGCTGTCCAGTGGGTTGCTTATCAGCCGCTTGTTGATTACCAGCCAACGGGTAAAACTCTTGATGGCACGCAGGTAGTGGTTGCTGGTCTGTATACTCATTCCATCTTCTCTCAAGTCGGCCAATAAGCCCTGCACGTCAGTGGCTTTGATCTGGCCCGTACGTTTCCAATTGCACGCATCGACAAACCTTCGAATCTTGGCCACTATTTCGACAACGTATCGAGGCGAATTATTCTTGCTCTTCTGGCTCTTCTCGAAGTCGGCCAGGTGGACATCGATCGGTTTAATCATCTCATCTTCAACCGGGTCGTCAAGACCCGCCTTCTGGCGTTCCACCTTATGCACCAACTCCTTGAGCATGGACTGCGCCACCGCCTTGTCGGTAGCAAGCGGCACACGCTTTTCGCAGCCGAGTGAATCCGTGTAACGTCCCCACCATTTCTTCGACCTCGTTTTCGCCTTTTTACCCGTCTTCGGGTTGCGCATGATAATCGGTTTTTTGTAGATGCTTGCCATATTGGCTCCCTTTCGATGTTTTTAATAAAAAGTTTACAAAGCGTCGGACAACGAGTCACAGTGAGCGCGTCTTTGGGAATAAGCTCAAGCGGAAACCGCCCAATCGGGCGAGAATTCCGAAGAATTCTCACCCTTCCCTCCAGCCAGGCGACCCGTCTTAATCATCTCTCTGGACGATCCATGCCGCCCGATCGGGACACCCGGCCTCAACCCAGGCGGCCAGTTCATTCGGCCGCCAATAGAGTGAGTGGCCTATGCGGATCGGCGGTGGCGTCTGGCCCGCCCGGTCCCAAGTCCGCCAAGTTCTTACAGAACAGCCAAAGCGCTCTGCCGCCTGGGCGGCTTTGAGCAGGAGCAGGGAGTTTTTATTGCTTGCTACCATTGTTATTCCTCCAAATTATCAAAGAGTTGCTCTTGTATCCGAAATAGGCCATTTGTGGGCCAGAGAGGGCCACCGTCATCGTCTGTTGGGCGGTGTCCCTGGTTCCCGACGCGGGTTGCCGGTGACAAGTTTCCAGAATTCTGGGAACTTGATTTCGGTGTTAATTTTCTCGATAGGGTTTACCAGATCTGATAAACCCTATTCCGCGCAGACCGGGTTAGACAAAACTGCCGAAAGCGATATTCAGTCATTTCAAGTTCGACAAAATTGTCGAACTTGATCGGGCGACGGCACTACGTTTGAGTTCGAGGCAATGCGCCACCCGATATCTGTAACACACTTACCGACTGCCCACTGTCTTTTGAGACAGATAGTCAAGTTGTATGATCGGTTTCACCGAATTCTTTGAACCCGAAAGCCGGCTGATAAACTCCGGAAATACCCCGGCCAAATGGGCCACATAGCAGTATTCATGGGCCCTCCAAAAAACGTCACCCTCCCAACAAACTGTGTGCTATATAGCGATCCATTCCCGTGCCATTTTCCTGTCAAAGTGGCGGGAAGTACCTATTCCCTAATGCCCTAAAGCACCCAATATCAAGGCATTTTGCCATAATGGCAGTTGTTGCTTTGGGCAGAAAAATCTCGCGAGTTTTCACGTTGTATTCTCCGTGTTTTTGTGTTCACATGACATCTGTCCCATTATAGCGACTGCCATTATGGCATGCCTTTTAAACCTCCGTGTTGGCCCGCTGTTGCGCTATCTACTAACGCGAAGTCGAACATTAAACACACGACAAAATGCCAACACCGTGGCCGTCAGCGGCAATAAGGCGACATGGATTGCGGTTCAGGAGTTGCCTTTGGCGTGGCGAACTACAGATCTTTTTTGTGCTGCAATAGAACACGCATATTTGTGTTTTTCGACGTGACAATCGCTTGAGCATCTCGCCGGCGCGAAAGCCAAAAAACCACGGATCACAAACCTGGCAAGTTTTCAGAATTCTGAAAACTTGGCTGAAGAACCTGTCATCTACCAAGTTTGCCAAACTTGCCCCGAGTATCGATTGTGTCAATGTCCAAAAAACACCACATTCAGTATCCCAGGCAGATCGGGTTTATCAGATTTGTTAAACCCGATATTCAGGCATTTAGGTTTCGACAAATCTGTCGAAAGCTATCGGGTGGTGTCACTGCGTTCGAACACGACACAATGTGACAACCGTTTCAATATGAATTTCAGAATTCTGCTAAACCTTTA
>Ga0208648_1002774_pt1 | contig 11717 bp, 12 predicted proteins | sample AntAceMetag02UKL_FD_184772 | JGI IMG/M metagenome (GOLD analysis project Ga0208648, IMG submission 184772) | Saline lake microbial communities from Ace Lake, Antarctica - Antarctic Ace Lake Metagenome 02UKL (SPAdes) (version 2) | ecosystem: Environmental > Aquatic > Non-marine Saline and...
GCTAACCAGAGGTCATAAAATCCATGTGTTGAAACCAGACGTTTTAAATTTTTGCAAACCATTGAAGTTATTCCCCTGTTAACGCAGTCGGGGAATCGTCTAAAGGTGAAACTCACGGGGTCGCCGACCAACGGGAGGGTACAAGGGGAAAATCTGAGCTGCCCCTTACGGTCCGGTGTGCGCCGGATTATCTTTTGGGTTAATTTTTTTCACTTTCGATAATTGATTGAGTAGTGCAGTAATATTTCCCACTTAGTCGACCAAGAGCATCTAACATAGTAGAATCAACTTCTTTATCATTCCTCAACATTCGATCTTCAATGTGAACTAATTTTACGTGACCAAGGATTAAATTTCCAGCATTAGGCCCTTCATTTACTCTAACAATACGTTCCAAAGAGCATTCAAATGATATCTTTGCCTCCTGGATTCTATGAGGCTTGATTTTTTTTGAAGGAACAAGGTGAATTCCATTAATGAAGGACTCATCTTCCCCATACGGTATTGGCTTTGCAGTTGCTTCCATTACCGACAATTGATCAACAGAAACAATGTTAACAACAAACTCAGGAACTTTTTGAATATTAATCACCGTATCTTTTTTTGTCCCATCTGATCGATTTACCACTGAGAATGCTATTATTGGTGGAGCCCAAGAGACACCAGTAAAAAAGCTAAATGGTGCAATATTTGACTGCCCATCTTCGTTGATTGATGAAACCCAAGCAATTGGCCTTGGGATAATAGAACTTGTAAGGAGATCATGGGAATGTCTGGACTCCAATTTAGTCAGGTCTATTTCCATATTAATTTGTTCCTTTGAGATTAAAAAGATAACGGCTGAATCACACGATGGCCGGGGCTGGCGATGTTAACCACAATCTAAGACGCCGCCGCTGGCCTGATAACTTCAAAAAATGCGCTGATAGACCATTCGAGTGGAATGATTTGTTAGCTGGGTTTTTTGTTGGCAAGATTTTGGTTGATTTAAAAATAGCCTTTATTCAATTGTGCTGAGCGATTCCATTATGCGAGTACTCATATTTTGGTAAGCGATAATCTCAACAAGACTCAAAATATCTTTATCTGAGAATCCTTCACTTCTAAGTTTTTGTATATCGACAGGGCTGCAAGCATCTGGTGAACGAGTTATTTTCACTGCTAAATCTGCGATAAGTTTTTCACGATCAGTCAAATCCGCTTTGGTATAATCTTCAGCAACTTGTTTTGCAAATTCCTTATTTCTAGCCGCTCGACCGAGGGCTTCAAGATGGCTGGCAGTTCAGTGAACACATCCAACAAAGGAAGATGTTACCAAGGCAACAATTTCTTTTTCACGCACTGTCAAACCCGAAGCATTTCGATAAACCGATGAACATAGACTATCCAGATGATTCGAGACTTCTGGAGTTAAACTCGTCAGTCGAGTAAGGTCAGATATTTTGCCTGTCAACGAATTTTTAGTCTTTTTGTAAAGTTGTTTTACTTCTTCCTTTGAAGTGTCATCTTTTTCAATTTGAATCCATGGAACCCAAGGCATCTTTCTCTCCTTTAGCTAAAACTTAATTTACAAAGTACTGTATTTAAAATAGAATGCAAAAACGTTTTTTTTTGGAATTTCGTCAGCTAACGGCTCGCTTCACCAGCGTAGACTGGTGCAAACGAATTGTTGGGAGGCCTTTAAAATATAATTTAACTAATTACAGTGTTTTTGGATGTGGATCATAATTAAGTACAATCTAAAATGCTAATAATTTCAATGCGAGGGACAACTTTCAGATATTATTTATCCATGAGCATATGCAAGATTAAGCTGAGCCTTATTTTGTGATTTGGGATGAATGACAATATCGACATCCTGATCTAATGCTCGTAAAAATGAAAACAGGCGCTCTATTGAAAACCCAGTTAACTTGCCATTTCTAAGAGCAGAAATTTTGGGCTGATTAACTCCTAAAATAGCACCAGCTTTTTTTTGAGTTAACTTTCGTTCTTCAATTATATCGTAGATCATTGATGCAATCTTAGCTTTAGCAAGTCGTTCTTCTGGGTTTTCTAAATCCAAATCATTAAAAATATTACCAGAACCTTTTTTATAATTTCTTTCACTAATCACTTATTCCTCCTTCTCAAGTCTTTGAGCTTCTTTAAGTCTTCTCTTGATTAAATCCAAATCAGGCTTTGGTGTTTTGATTCCTAATTTAGATTTTTTTTTGAATGCATGTAGAACATAAAGTTTTTTTCCAATTTTAATCCCATATACAGCCCTGTATGTATCTGACTGAAAGGAACTAACAATTTCAAAAACATCGTTAAATCCTTTGAGAGGCTTTGCTCTGTGATGTTTTTTCCCTTCTTGTGCTCTGTGTAAAGCGAATCCTACTTCGTCTTTTACAGATTCAGGAAATTTTTTTAAATCCTCCAACGAAGAACCAATCCACACGACCTCTTTATGTTTCATTGTAATCACTCTTAACTTATCCCATATCTGGGATATTATTGCAACCCATTAAAAACAACTTTTTGAAAAGCGGATAAAATATGATGTAAATTTATTTGTCTTAATATCAAACGACATTTTATACTTACTTCAACTGTATCAAAATGACGTTATTTGGTATCTGTCTTGCCAGGCCGATTGCTTTTCCGATTTCCACCGAAGTCAGTCCGGGATTTTTTTTAAACGCCCTTCTTGCAGTGTGCCTTTAACTTTGCGGGAAACCCAGGTGTCTGCTGTATTTATCATCCTATTTGAAACAATAGATTGCAAATGCTCAAATACTGTATAATGCCAATACTGTTTTGCAACCATGAAAAATTCTCCTAGTTAATTTTTGACAGCCTGGATTAGAACAGCGAACGCCAACACGTTTCGCAAGTAAGCTATAGCAAAACAGGTATCCATTTCCCTACAGAAGCGTTCCATAAGCATAGAACCAATACCTAATCCTTGCAGGGATACCGCTTCAAATACTCCAGAATGTATCTGATCAAAGCCTCTCTAAGTTTTAAGTCCTGATTCTTTGTAAGTTTGCCAAAGTCAGGCCGAATCAAGCTCCACATTAATGGGGCTCCCCATCTAAATGCAGAGAGTTTTTCTCCTTTCTCAGATTTTGCCAACCCAATGTCTGCTTTGCGCTCTAATTCCTCTTCACTGTCTCTGCTGCACCGGTAAAGGAAAGCCAGTTGTTCGTCAACGCCAAATCGGACATCCGCAACTGTCCTGGAATAGTTGGGCTTTGAAATGATAAAACGCGCATATAAATGGGACCACCGTGAATTCTCAAGTTGGGTTGTGGCCAGGTCATCAATTGGTTTCAATCGTAGTAATTGTCTTGCCGCCCCTTCGGATAAGGGCTCCCCAACTTCCTTAGATTCCATTGCGTTTCTGACATCCGTTCCCAACTCCAGCAATCTCACTTTCTGTGCGATGTACGTTCGACTTTTACCAACCTGTCGGGATAACTCCTTCTGGGTGATTTTCGTATCAAGCAGCTTCTTAAAGGCTGCGGCTTCTTCAAATACTGACAGGTCCTGCCTTTGTATATTTTCAATTAATGATTCGACCACTGAATTATCCGAATTCCTGATAATCGCGTCAATCTCTGAAAATCCTGATAGTTGATGGGCCCTCCATCGTCTTTCCCCTGCAACGATTTGGAACCGATTGCCGACAGGTTTGACAATAATGGGTTGGAGCAAACCCGTGGCTTTTATCGACGCTGCAAGTTCTACCAGGCCTGCTTTGTCAAAATTGATCCTGGCTTGATTTGGATTTGGAGATATTTGTTCTACTCGAATTTTTTGAATTGTGTCACGTGACACATTTTTTGTTTTCATATTCCTGCTAGTTCGTTTAATCATTTAACGATATCCATTAATGGTTTAAATGTATACATTGCCGGACGTCTGCCTTGGGGCATTAAATAAAAAATCTAAGGGACAATGCGGTTCCGGCGGAACATAGCTTGCTGTTTCAACCCTGAACATCTGCGGTTATAAGCATCATAGAATCCCGGGGTTCGGGATCAAATTTTACAATGATCCTCGGGGCGGATGCAAGATTAGCGGTAAAAAGGGGTTTAGCCTAATCCCACCGTTAGTTGGATAACAGTTTTTGGGGTAACATCAAATCCTCTGCATGAGATTGGAGCTTTCATTTTCTCCCGTAGCGTATTTGTTTAAGGTTTTCAACAGACAGTAATCTTTCACCAGTATGAAGCATGCTATGGCAATTTGAACAAACTAAAGCTATTTCGTCCAGTTTGGTCTTTCTCGTTCCTTTTTACTCAGTTGGATATCATATCTCTATATCTCATCGTCTTCAGCAAAAGAATAATACCCCCTTGCATTAAAGATAATATGGTCCAGAAGGTTCAAACCGAGTATATCCGCAGCCTCTTTCAGTCTTTTCGTAATTTGTATATCTTCTTTGCTGGGGTTCAATTCCCCATTCGGATGGTTATGGGCCACAATTACGGCAGAAGCTCTTTCCGCTATGACATCGGCAAAAACTTCCCTGGGATGAACATGGCTTTTATTGATAAGCCCAATAGTCACCACCCGGACAGTCATTACTTCGTTTGCACCGTTTATTGAAACGCAGATAAAATGTTCCTGTTTTCTGTCTCCATAGTGCTGGATGAGCGGCAGTATATCTGCCGGGAATTTTATTTTCAGCCCTTCCGGTTTAATTCGCCTTCTGACAAATTCAAATGCCGCACAAATGGATGTTGCTTTGGCTTCCCCGATGCCGTCGATTTCAATGATGTCTTTTGCCTGAAAATCCAAACCAATGCTGTCGATGAGTTTTACAATTTTTTTTGACAGAGACAATACATCATCTTTTTGTGTTCCGCGCCCCAGAATAACGGCCAGCAATTCCTGGTCTGAAAGGGTTCTGGCACCTTTTTCCAAGAGCTTTTCCCGGGGCCGTTCCTTTTTGGGCAGATCTTTTATCTTTTTCATTTTTTACCCTCAAGCAGTTATTGCGCCATGCTGAGTGGTTAGTTCCAAAATGGAACTGACCACTTTTTCATCTAATTCCCTGCTCCCGGCTTTTGCTTTTTGACCTCCCCCCTTTTTCTTGCTTCCCTTCAAAGCGCTTTCCATTTTTGCCTTCTCTGCCATAATCCGCTCCAACAATTTTTCCGCGGGTTCATCATTGGGGTCCTGGGGCGTAAGTTCCCCCCGGAAAGCTTTGGCAAGGACGGATTGGGAGAGTTTGTCGATTCGGGTTTTGGCTTTCTGGTAATGGACTTCCAGTTTATCGGCAAGGGTGAAGAATTTGTCTACCTGGCGGACGATTTCTTTTTGTTCTTCGAGGGGTGGGAGGGGGAAAGGGTATTTTTTAATATCTCTTATGTTTATATGTGGCGCAGCACTTCCACCAATTAAATTTTTAACATGCTGTAGGAAGATCGGAGAATTCAAATAAAATGAAAAATACTCAGTTATAATATTTTTACTTGTTCTAAACATCATCATTCTTTGACCAAGACACACATCTTCATCAGAATTTAAAATACAAGCAATACCTAAGATTCCACCCTCTCGGCTATAAAGGACATCCCCCTTTTCAGGCTTTAATCTTTCGATTCGCTTCTTGTAAGTGTCCTTTGAAACATATCTAACTTCACTAAGGTTTAGCTTGTTTGATAGAAAATTAGTGGTGCGAAGGCAAATATGACCACTATCTGCCCATTTGGGAGTTGAATGCGGGCAATCAACAATATAAAGGGAGACTAAATCGATATTGGTTTTTTCCCAACTATTAGGAATAGTTAGAGAAATATATCTTTCATCAATATGAAAATCGGTTTTGAATGAATAACCAGTTTTGTGTTTTCTTTTTAATGATTTTCGCTCGTTTTTTATCTTCTCCAACAACAAATCCGCACTCTCCACCTCAGGATGCTCTTCCCGCCATGTCTCGGTCAGCTTCCCGGTGACCGCAGCAGTGAGCACTGACTGGCGGAAGCGTTTGATCAGGGCAGGAATCTTGTCAAGCCGTGCTTTCAGCAAATCAATGCGGGGAATGATGGCATCCAGCTTGGCGACAATACGTTTTTGTTCATTGAGGGGTGGGAGGGGAATTGGAAGTTTTGATAATTTAGTAGCATTTACATTTGGCACTGCAATTCCAAGCTGTGTATCGCTAATAAACTGCCAATATTGGTGAGATTTAAAATAGTACGCCACAAAAGATGCTGGGTTATAAGGACAAAAGCGTATCAAATAAGACGCAAATACTGTTTTGTACGCCAAGTCATCTTTTGAAATTCTATAACTGATACCAACAGAACCAGCACGTGAAACCAAAATATCATTAACTTTCAAGATATATTTATCAACGTTATCGGGCTCTTTTTCGCAAAAAGGTACTTGCTCCCAATTAATTTTCCCGTTCGAAACATCTGTTGTCCTTAATAATTTTATTGCACCCTTTTTATTTGAGCGACAAGTCCATCCATATTGAGGGTGGGTGGATACGTTCCCAAGTGAAGAAATAATCCAACCCTTCGGAAGCGTCTCTCTCATTCCCCACCCCCCAACTCAGCTTCAATCTCATCAATACTCGGCAGAGCCGATTTAAACTCATCCGGCAGGTTTTGGGTAATGATATATTCACTCACGCCAATAGGTTTATGCACATCTTTAAGGGCGTACTCCACCACCGTCTTGTTTTTTGATTTACAGATAAGAATACCAACCGTTGGATTATCCCTTTCGGTTTTCAAAACACCATCAACTGCTGAAACATAAAAATTGAGCTTCCCGGCAAATTCAGGTTTAAATTTTACGGTCTTAAGCTCGACCACCACATAGCAATGCAGACGGACATGATAAAACAAGAGATCGATGTAAAAATCATCCCCGCCAATGGTCAGTTTATGCTGCCTGGCGATAAACGAAAAACCAGCCCCCAGTTCCAGAAGAAATTTTGTGACCTGCTCCACAAGTGCATGTTCAAGCTCTTTTTCATCATGTTTTTCTCTGATAGTGAGAAAATCAAAATTGTACGGGTCCTTAATGGTTTGAATTGCCAGGTCAGATTGTGGACGAGGCAGAGTTGTCTCAAAGTTGGTAATGGCTTTCCCTTCTCGATTAAACAGATCGCCTTCCATCTGATGGGTCAGTACAGATCGGGACCAGTTATTCTGGATCGTTTTCTGAACATAAAACAGGGCTTCTTCATAGCTTTTCGTCTTGTTTAAAATAACGAGGTTGTGGCCCCATGGAATTTGGGCAACAGCTTGTTGCCCAATTGAAGATGTTGCAAACCAGAATAAATACCATTGCCGGATATACTTCAAATTACGAAGAGAAAAACCTTTCACCTCAGGAAATTCTTCCCGTAAATCCTTACTCATCCGGGGGAGGAACCCATCTCCCCAGGATGTTTGTTTTTGTTTTTCAACTATTTGTTGACCCAGACGCCAATACAATTGAAGGAGTTCTTGATTTACAGAAACAGCCGCTTTTATCTGGGCGTTTTGTACTTGCTTTTTTATTTCTTGAATAAAGGTAAAATATTCTTTGTCTTTCCCGATCAGATCATTCATTCCGCTTCCTCCGCCTCAAGCAGATCCAGTATCGCCTGCAATTCATCCACACAGGCATTGAGTTCGGTAATGGCATCGCCGGCCAGGACCTGTGGTTCGGGAAGTGAATTGGGGTCTTCAAGATTGGCATCTTTGAGCCAGGCGATATCAAGATTATACTGACGCTCTTTTATGGCAGATAAGCTGAACTTGCGGAACCGCCCCTCTTCTCCCCGGTCTTTTCTTTTGGACTGGCCGTTGGGATCTTTGCCGTAGCACTCTTCAAACCCGGTAAACATATCGGCTGTCAAAGGCCGGTCTTTCTTGGTGACCCCCGGGATATTGGTACGGCAGTCATATATCCAGCAGTTTTCGGTCTGAAGTCCCTTCTGGAAAAAAATCACATTGGCTTTTACTCCCTGGCTGTAGGGGGTAAATGTTCCATTGGGCAGGCGCAACAGCGTATGCATATTGCAGTCTTCCATCAAATATTTGAACACATCCCCTGCCTGATCGGAAAACAGCACATTGTCCGGTAACACCATGGCGGCCCGCCCGCCGGGTTTCAGGATAGTCACCACATGCTGGATAAAGTTAAGCTGTTTATTGCTGGTACTCACTGTAAAATCATCCCGCACCGGTGCCTGGTTGGCCCCTTTGGTGCCAAAGGGCGGATTGGTCAGGATACAGTCATACCGCTCGCCGCGTTCGGGTTCATAGATACTGTCCCCCAGATAAATCTGGGGGACAAGTCCATGCAGGAACAGGTTCATCAAGGCAAGCCTGCGGGGGCGGGGCACCAGTTCCTGGCCAAAGTAGGTGTTTTTCTTGATCCGCAGGACATCTTTTCGGTCCAAAGCGCCTTTGGTTTCAGCCATCAACCATTCATAGGCCATCATTAAAAACCCGGAAGTCCCGCAGGCAGGGTCACAGATTTTATATTCTTTGGCAGAACGGGGGTCGGGCTGCATGGCATTGACAATGGTATTGATAAGCACACGGGGGGTAAAGTATTGTCCGGCTCCTTTTTTCCCTTCTGCTGCTGATTTTTCCAGAAGTCCTTCAAAGGCAGCCCCTTTGACATCAACCTCCATGGCAGACCAGTCCTCTTCATCAATCATATTAATGACTTTTTTCAGATTGACCGGGTTGGTAAACCGGGGCATGGCCTGGGTGAAGATATCGCCTAGCAAACCCGACTGTCGGCTTAAGGCCCGCATGATCTGTGCAAAGGCATCAATGAGATCGGTGCCGGACGTTTCTGTAAACGGCTGCCAGGAACAATCGATTTCAACCTTTTTCTTGTTTTCTTCATATTCCATTTTTGAAAGGTCAATACCCCTTTCATTGGCCATTTTCAAAAACAGCAGATAGGTGAGCTGCTCGATATAATCACCATAATCAATACCATCATGGCGCAGGGTGTGGCAGAACCCCCAGAGTTTGTTGACAACATCCGACATTGTTTTTCCTTTGTATCCGCTATTATATTAAGCTGCCAGGGCTTCGTTTAGTTCATGTATCAGAGGCATGTTTTATCATGGAGATAATATCTGCAAGCGGTTTTTTAAATACCAGTTCATACCCTTTTTGCAAGTCTTTTTCCGAAAAGTCATTTTTGCGCAGTTTATCCCTTAAATCATCCAGGGCGCTGGTATTCCAATTCTTAGGTTTTGATAAGAGGATTTCAATGGCGTCTATCTGCTCAGGGTTGTGTTTTACAAATTCTTCAAAAAGTTTGAGATAGTCGCCAGGTTTCTGATAATCCCCGCCTTTTCGGAACATCAACTCATCTTCAACCGTATCTACAATATCATAGCCTTTGAAAAATACTTTTTTAGGCCGGGGATAGTTTTCTAAAAGGTCTTGAAAGTCTTTATCCCGCAGCAATTTCATGGTCTGTGTAAAATTATTTTTAATATTTTCTTTCAGCGTATCCACATAGGCCTTCATATCACCGTCGGGAATGAACTTGGCAAATAGTTCCCGCGCCTTAGCCCCCATATTTTTTTCAATACGACGTAACCGCTTGATCAGCCGGTTGATGTTGTATGCTTGATCTCGATTGTCATGAATCCGCTGAATAATTTCTGAAAGGGAAATAGTTTCCTGTCCAAGGTTTACATTAAAATCCGTGGCATTTTTAAAGTATTCAATGAGCGAACCATCAAAGCAGTCAAAGATGGTGAATTTTTCTTTATTTATTTCATGGCAAAATCATCTCCCTTGCCATAAATTTCTTTGCAGGTGCGGACAACATCATCGGCATGGGAAACATGGGGGAGATCATTTACCGCAAATATCAAGATTTTGGGGAAACGATTATATTCTTGTTCGTGTTGATCCGTATATTTTTTGATGGCAGTGATGATCTTCCAAGTGCTGTCCGGTGAAGTTATTTTTGTCTCTATTTCATTTGCGCCGAATTCTCTTTCATCTTCAAGTTCGTCCAGTTTTTCTGCCCCGGTTGCCATATCAATTTCACCGACGAGTTCCCCTTCCTTGAGAAAAGCCCCGTTGATATGGATGTCAGAGGTGATTTTCACCGCATCATAATCAACCAGATAGCCGTCCAGAACAGCCTTTTCTGTGCTGTAAGTAAATACCTTGTTTTTAAACATGGCTAATGTATGGGTGGCCGGTGTTGCAGTAAGCCCGATTTTTACAGCATCAAAATAATCCAGCACATGTTTCCATTTGCCGGTTTCACTGGCAGAATACCCCCGGTGGCACTCATCGGCAATGATAACATCAAAGGCATTGATGGGGATATCGAGTTTTCTGGCCTCCACATCATATCCAAAATCGCTGACCGCTTCTTTGCCCAATAAATTTATGGCCATCCGCTGAATGGTGGACACATAAATAAAGGTGTGTTTTTCCTGGGGGTTGGTTAAATATTCTTCAGGAAGAACCTGGGGGTCAAAGGTCGTATTATCATCCAAATCCTCCCGTTTGAATTTCTGGCTGTACACTTCATAATCTTTATCAAGCTTTAGATCTTCCGGTGTATCAAATGCACAAATGGCAGAAACCGTTTGAGCTGCCAATGCCCTTCGGTCCACCAAAAATAGAATCCTTTTTGCATACCCCGATTTTAATAACCTATAAATGGAAGAAACAAGGGTGAATGTTTTCCCTGTACCCGTCGCCATGGCTATAAGCATGCGCATCTTGCCTTCAAACAATCCTTTTTCAATAGCTTCGATGGCTTCAATTTGATATGGCCGCAAACTTAATCTCAAAAACCGGCCTCTTTTCGAACCAGGCTTCTGCTGCCTGGGTATTTCTATTAAATCTATCTAACATGGCTTGTGGGGAATGAAAATCAAGGATCTCATAGGAATAGTTTTCTTTTCTTCTCACATCCAGATGAAAAATAAGCTCACCATTTGTGGAATAAAGAAAGGGAACCTTGTAGTCACGCCAAACGCCCACAGTATTGGGCACTCCTCTGGAATACCGTTTTGCCTGCTCCAATACATTCTCAGCACCAACTGCAATTTTTTTTGCTTCAATAATTCCTAATAGTTTTCCATCCACGAATAAAGCATAATCAGCCGGCCCGGTTTGAGTCTGGTACTCTTCGACGGCATGCCGGTTCAGTTTTGATGTATCCTTAACCTTATCATTGCGAATGATTATCCAATTCAATAATGAAGATTTAAGTTTTAAGTCAATTCTATTTTTCCGGGTTACTGCTTCTGATTCATTCATTTGTTTTCATCTCTTTTTTCTCTTCTGGTCACCTTGACCGACGAGCATTAATGATGGGCAGCTCTTATTTTTTCCTAAGCATAACGTTAAGGGTAACGGGCAGCAAGGGTTTCCAGTAAATTTGATTAAAAGTACCACTGTTCCAAAGTTGTTTCAGTATTTAATAAAAAGCAGACCATTGATGTCCGGTTCACCCGCTGGTTGGGCAAAGATTTTATTCATTTCTGAAATAAATCAGAGTGAGCTCCTGTACGTTCAAAAATGATTCGATCTAATTCGATTTTATAAATCAGCAGCCAATCAGATTCAATATGGCATTCCAGTCGTCCCTTCCAATTACCAACCAGTTTATGCTCCCTATGGATATGATCAAGAGGTTCTTCTGCAATCAGAGTAGAAATAATAATTTTCAGCTTTTCAAGATTCTTTCCCCTCTTGTTCATCCGTTTGATATCT
>Ga0208648_1002776_pt1 | contig 11704 bp, 11 predicted proteins | sample AntAceMetag02UKL_FD_184772 | JGI IMG/M metagenome (GOLD analysis project Ga0208648, IMG submission 184772) | Saline lake microbial communities from Ace Lake, Antarctica - Antarctic Ace Lake Metagenome 02UKL (SPAdes) (version 2) | ecosystem: Environmental > Aquatic > Non-marine Saline and...
CCCGGTACTTATAAATGCTATGGGATGGGGGCCTTTTGAATCACACGAAGAACAGCTGTTTATCGATGCAGTTTCAAAACAGTCATTGCCTTTGTCTAATTACGACGACTCCATCATTTACAGCATTATAACGGTAAATTATAATGTGCCGATTGGTTTCATTTCCTTGAAAGGGATAGATTGGGATTCAGCAAAAGCAGAGCTGGCTATAGCAATTTGTGACAACCAATATCGTTCAAGTGGTTATGGTTCAGAGGCGCTTGCTCTGGCCATTGATCATGCATTTAATAGTTTGAAATTAAATTTCCTCTGCCTATCTGTATTTCCCTCTAACACAAAGGCAATTCGAGTGTATGAAAAAATCGGATTTAAACATATTGAAAGATTGGAAGAATCTTGGACAATGCCAGATGGGGAGCTGGTCGATATGCTGGTAATGGCTATTGAAAAGAAAGCTAATGACTAATTATCCTATCTATGACTCAACTTACTACATACCTTGACGTAACAAAATCATAATTGACCTTTGAATGGTCATAGGCGATTATCTACTTGATATTTCAACAAAAAATAGAAATGGAGGTCGATATGAACCCTGACTTAATGTCTCACCAAACAAATTATGAATATGTTCCTTTTCGAGAAAATACTCGCTATCAAAATCATACAACTTTTAAAAAACTTAAGGTTGATCATTATCTAAGAATACTTGATGGTAATGGCCTGCAGTGGCCGATGATTGAACATATATCAGAATTTTAGCCAGTTAGTCCGGCCTTTTTAAATAATTCACCTTGATAAAATTAAATTTTAATTTGTGCCCATGATAAAAGTTTCACACAGAGATCTTTCCGACTATCAGGTGCGCTTACCCATCGCCAACACCACGGTAATACTCCTGGGCACATGCACTTCCATCACGTAGGCCGCTGTACGCATGCTTGCTCATTGGTTTTTGTGGTGGTAGCGGAACGCCACTTTATATGGGCAATGATATCGAATGGCTGAGTCCACAGAGAGCCCTATCATTTTCCCTGTTGCTTACAGTCCACGCATGTATTCAGGGCGCCTGACCGCCGGATCTTTGATACCGGCTTCAACCCTGCATAAAAAGTCTTTTTTATCTTTCCTCAGCTCACCTTTCAAACTCAGATAATTTGAAGCATGATTTGTGTTGAATATGCAGTCGGTCAGGTCATCTGCTGTATTCTCTATCAGGGCATACAATTCCTCTAAAATCTGGGTTGAAGTACATGGCTGGAATTTTTTTTCTAAATTCTGTGAGAGTATCTCTGACCCCGGGGTCATCTCCAGTGTGAGAGGAGAAATATACCACTTCCTGGGCTTGGCCGGGGCCATACGATTTATCAATTTTGCTGACTCAACAGCGTGCCTGCGACTTTTTTCCGGGTCATTCCCCGCAAGGCCCAGCAGGAAAATCCCGGACCAGTCAATTCCTGCTTGGTGACATTTCTGAGCAGCCAAGGCATAATCGTCCTGAGTCGCACCTTTGTTGCAGTCTTTGAGGACCTGGTCATCCCCGCTTTCAATACCCACATAAACCATTGTAAACCCAGCTTCAGCAAGCCGTTTTAAATCATCATCAGACTTCTTGAGGATATCCTTGACATGGGCATAGGAACTGACCTTTCTTAAATTCGGATGCTGCTGATGACAGTATTTTGTCAATTCAATGAGGATATTGGATTTCACAACAAATGCATTACCGTCTTCCAAAAATATTTTTTCAACCCGGCTTCCGAACATTTTCCCGGCCTTGTGGATATCGCTCTTGATATCTTCGATATTCTTACGCACTGAAAATTTTTTTGTTAGATACATGGAGCAAAACGTACATCTGTGAGTGCATCCGTTTGTAACACTTATTAATAATGAATCCCACTCCGAAGGAGGTCTGAATACAGGTGCTTCTAAATTGCCAACATCCAGGTTCATAGTTTTAGTTATCCTCATTAACGATCTTAAAGCTTAAAACTTACTATAAAAACAAATTCCGATTTAATTTCACAAAGGCTACCTTATACAATCGTGAAATCCATATATCCGCAACACAAGCAGGGTGTCAATACAATTTTGTTTTCCAAACCCCAAAAGTGAATGATACTTGCATTATCTTGGCTTCAATTTTAAACGAAAAATTGTTTTGATTTGTATCGGTATCTTTAAGATTTCAACCTGTTGTCTATTTATGTTGCCAGTCAACCCAGGGCTTGAAGGCGAGCAATATTGGTAATAGTCCAGACTTTTCAGGAATCAAAAAACACCCCGGACGATTCCCTGTATTTTTATCTTTTCATGATAAAATTATGGGAAAAAGTTAAACTATACTTCCATCCATCGTCAAAAATTATAGGGTCACTGAAAATGTTTGTATTTTAGTCCCGGGCATCAATATTAAAAAAATAACGAACACTCGTTCATTTTTTATTGACTTTGCTTTTTTAACTGCCTAATAATAACGACCATCTTATATCAATATCAGGAAATTTAAAATATTTATGTGAGACTTATGGTAACAAAGGTTAACCGGCAAATTCAAAACTCAGGATAGGTAAGGCTTATCCCTGGCAGAACACCATAAACAAAAGGAGATTAAAAATGACCGAACAAGCATGGAAAACCCCGTTTTGGCCGGAAGGCGTAGCACATATGATTACTGACTACAAATTTCCTTTGTTTAAATTTCTGGATGATTCTGCCAAAGATTATCCTGATTTACCCTTCACCATATTTAATGGTGCCTCAAAAACATATGGCCAGGTTAAAGATACGGCTGACAAGATTGCCACTTTTCTGGCTGCCAATGGTATTGGCAAAGGCGATAAGGTAGCCATATTTCTTCCGAACCTGCCCCAGTTCCCAGAAATACTTTTCGGTATTCTCAAGGCAGGTGCGGTTTCTGTGAACTGCAACCCGGTTTACACTGCCCCTGAACTCAATCACCAGCTCAAGGATTCCCAATCCAAAATGGTATTCTGCATGGATCATCCCGTGTTCTATCCCAATACGGTAAAAGCCATTGAGGGTACACAGGTGAAAACTATTGTCCTGTGCAATATCAAGTCGTATCTGCCGAAATTCAAAGCAATTTTAGGCGGGCTTCTGGGGAAAATCCCAAAAGCAGACAATGTAGCCCCCGGTCATTTGATGTATGATGATATTATTGCATCCACGCGGCCCAATCCACCTTCCGTTGACATAGATCCGGAAAAAGATACGGCGATCATGCTGTATACGGGTGGGACAACTGGATTGCCCAAAGGGGCGGAACTGACCCACACCAATTTTACCTATGATTGCCTGGCCGTGAGGGAATATGCACGATTTGTGCATGGGAAAAATAAACCCCCTGAAAAAATGTATGGTGGAGGGTATCACAGCTTTCTCGGGGTGTTGCCCTGGTATCATAGCTTTGGTATTACAGTTGCCCTCTTAGCTGCTGCAATGCTTAATGGTAAACTGATCTGCATTCCAGACCCCAGAGCAGGCAAGCCACCTTTTACTGAAGTACTTAAGGCTGTCCAAAAATATAAGCCCACTTTCATGCCGGCTGTTCCCACCATCTATGTCGCCTTTACAAATCATCCTTTGATAGATAAATATGACTTATCCTCTCTGATAGGATGTTTTTCCGGCGGTGCACCATTACCCCCTGAAGTCTGCAAACGATTTGAAGAAAAAACAGGGGCCATTATCTTTGAAGGCTATGGCCTGACGGAAACAGCCCCGGTTGCCACTATGAATCCCACATTTACAAAAACCAGAAAAATAGGGTCTATTGGATTCCCTTTGCCCGGGACAGATATAAAAATTCTTGATCTTAACGATCCTGCAAAAGTACTGTCCCAGGGCGAAGATGGTGAAATTGCCGTTTGCGGGCCCCAGGTCATGAAAGGCTATTGGAATCGGCCGGATGCCAATGATGAAGCCTTTGTCTATATTGACGGGGACCGGTATTTTCTAACAGGGGATATTGGCAACATAGATACAGACGGATATATCAGCATCACAGACCGGAAAAAAGACATGATCATTGTTGGCGGTTTTAATGTATATCCAAGGGATGTGGAGGATATTCTCTATACCCATCCCAAGGTTGAACTGGTTGCAGTGATAGGTATCCCTGATGAAAAATCCGGCGAAAAAGTAAAGGCATTTATTAAGCTGAAGCAAGGAGAAACCATGACAGAAAAGGAAATGATCGCTTTTTGCAAAGAAAATATGGCTGGGTATAAGCGTCCTAAAATCATTGAATTCAGGGATGAAATTCCTGTATCAAATATTGGTAAAGTTTTAAGGCGGGTCCTCAGGGATGAACAGGCCAAGGCTTAATGATTTGAGTACCAAAAAGCGGAAACAAAAAGGAGATAGTAGTGGATTTTAAAATTTCAGATAAGATTCAAACCATTGTGGATATGATAAATGAGTTTGTGGAAAAGGAACTCATCCCCCTTGAACCGGAATTTCTGGCAAAGGATTTTAAGGACCTGCTGCCCATACTCAGGGAAAAACAGGCCATGGTAAAAAAAATGGAATTGTGGGCTCCCAATTTTCCGGTTGAGTGCGGGGGAATGGGGCTTTCCCTGCTTGAACACGGTCTTGTGTCCGAAGCGTTGGGTCGAACCCCTTTAGGTCATTATGTCTTCTGGTGCCAGGCACCGGATGCCGGCAATGTTGAAATCCTGCACCTCCATGGAACCCAAGAACAAAAACAACGCTTTCTCAATCCTCTGGTAAAAGGAGATATCCGGTCCTGTTTTGCCATGACGGAGGTGGATATGCCCGGGTCCAATCCGGTCATGCTGGAAACCACAGCAGTAAAGGACGGGGATGATTATGTCATCAATGGCCACAAATGGTATACCACAGCAGCGGACGGGGCGGATTTTGCCATTGTCATGGCCGTCACCAATCCGGAAGCATCCACCTATCTTCAGGCCAGCATGATTCTTGTTCCCACAGCTACCAAAGGGTTTAACCGGGTCAGGAATATTCCGGTCATGGGCCATGAAGGCAGTGATTATTCAAGTCATGCAGAAATTCTGTTTGAATCCTGCCGGGTGCCGCAAAAAAACCTGCTGGGACCTGAAGGCCAGGGCTTTGTCATTGCCCAGGACCGGCTGGGACCGGGCAGGATTCACCATTGCATGCGGTGGCTGGGCATCTGTCAGCGGGCCTTTGACCTTCTTTGTCAGCGGGCCAATGAGCGGGTGATTTCTCCTTCAGGCAAAACCCTTGGCAGCACACAGACCATTCAAAACTGGATTGCAGAATCTGCTTCCGAGCTTCAGGCAGCAAGGCTTTTAACCCTTAATTCTGCCTGGCAGATTGATAATATCGGTGCTGCCCGGGCACGGGATTCCATTTCCATGATCAAGTTTGTGGTGGCCAACACCATGAATAAAATTGTGGACCGGGCTCTCCAGGCCCATGGGGGACTGGGCATGACCGACGACACCATCTTGGCATATTTTTACCGCCATGAACGGGCTGCAAGAATTTATGACGGAGCAGATGAGGTTCATAAAACCTCGCTGGCAAAACGGATATTAAAAACATATCAGAAAGCAAAATAATTTTTTCAGGAAACCCTGATGGAGTTTAAAGAGTTTACAAAAATATATGGGATCTCAAACCAGGATATTTCCAGGGAGGTGTATCGTAACAATCAGAACACCATAAGGATTAAAAAGGAAATAACCGCTGTCAACAATCTGGAAAAAATTTTTAATGCTGTGTTTTATATTTCCTATAAAAAAGGCTTCCAGGCCATGAGTATGAGGGATTTAAGCCAAAAGACCGGCATGAGCCTGGGGTCGTTATATGCCTATTTCAAATGCAAAAATGACCTTCTGGGGATCATACAGACCCAGGGTTGGGCCATTATAAAAAAAGACATTGAACAGGTTTCAAAAACCCATGAAGCGCCCTGGGAAAAGCTGAAAGCGATTATAAAAGCCCACATTTTCCTGTCTGAATTATTCCGCCCGTGGTTTTTCTTCACCTTTATGGAAGCCCGGAATATTGCTGCGGTCAAATCCATGGAAGATCACACACAGAAAATGCTCACGGATATTCTTGTGGCAGGAGAGAAACAAGATGTTTTCAAACCCGGAAATCATCATCTGACAGCCAGTATCATAAAGGCCATGCAGCAGGAATGGTATTTGAAACAATGGAAATATAAAAAATTAAATGTATCTGTGGATCAGTTTGCAGATCATCTGGTGGGGATGGTAGAAGCCTTCTGCCTTGTATAACAATCCATGAAAACAAAGAAAGGGAAAAGTCATGCAGGCAACAGATAAAGCCGGGAAAATCAGGCCGGGGGAGGAAATTGACCTATCTGCGGTAAAAGCATTTTTGCAGGAAAATATAGACGGCCTGACTGGTGATATGACCATTTCCCAGTTTCCCAGCGGGTTTTCCAATCTGACCTATTTGATTGATATGGGTGGCCGAAAGATGGTGCTGCGCCGTCCCCCCATAGGTGCAAGGGTAAAGGCAGGTCATGACATGGGGCGGGAATACAGGATACTTAAGGCCATACATCCGGTTTTCCCTTACTGTCCGAAACCCCTGGCATTTACAGAGGATACCGCAATCATCGGAAGCCCCTTTTTTGTCATGGAAAAATTATCCGGCATCATCCTTCGAAAAGATCTGCCCAAAGGGCTTTTTTTTTCAATGGAACAGGCAGAAAACCTGTGTAAAACGCTCACGGATCTTTTGGCCCAGATCCACACCATTGATTTAAAAAAGGCTGGTCTTGATTTTGTCGGGAAACCCGAAGGGTATGTCCAGCGCCAGGTGGATGGTTGGACCGGCCGGTACGGCAAGGCAAAAACGATAGATGCCCCGGATTTTGAACCTGTCATGGCCTGGCTGAAAGACAAAATGCCAGAGGATACAGATTGTCCCGCCATTGTACACAATGATTACAAGCTGGACAATGTGGTTCTGGACCCGGGCAGGCCGGAAAAAATAATTGGTGTCCTGGACTGGGAAATGGCAACCTATGGTGATCCTTTGATGGATCTTGGCAACTCTCTTGCCTATTGGGTGGAAAAAAATGATCCCGCTGATATGCAGGTGATGCGAACCATGCCCACCAACATGGCAGGTGCCCTGACCCGGCAGGAAATACTGGATCATTATGAAAAACGAACCGGCCGGAGTACACGGAAGTTTGATTTTTATTATTGTTTTGGCCTGTTCAGGCTGGCCGTCATTGCCCAGCAGATTTATTACCGCTTTTTTCACAAAATCACGAATAACAAGAGGTTTGCGTTGTTGATTTTTGCTGTCACAGGCCTTGAGAAAACAGCTCTCAAGGTCATTGAATCATCTGATTTGTAATTTTTTCAATTAATATTTCAATTTAAAAAATGGAGAACAATACTTATGAAAGAGTTTGACCTGGAAGGAAAAGTTGCGGTTATCACTGGCGCAAGCCGGGGAATCGGCCTGGCCATTGCACATAAACTAGCCCAATACGGCGCACAATGTATTCTGGTGAGCCGGAAGGCTGAAAGTCTGGAAGCTGCCGCCGCCGGGATCAGGGAAAAGGGTCATAGCGCAGAGGCCATGGCCTGTCATATGGGTCACCCGGATCAGATCAAGGCCATGTATGAAACAATAATGGAAAAATACGGGGCCGTGGATATTCTGGTGAACAATGCTGCCACCAACCCCCATTTTGGTGAAATGCTCACGGCAGATGAAGGTATCTGGGACAAGACTCTGGATGTAAATTTGAAAGGCCCTTTTTTCATGATCAAATATGCGGTTCCCTTGATGAAAGGCAAAGGTGCCATTGTGAATGTATCCTCTGTCAATGCCATAAAGCCTGGGTTGTTCCAGGGGGTTTATGCAGCCAGCAAGGCGGCGTTGCTTAACATGACCCAGGCCCTGGCAAGGGAACTTGCCCCAAAGGGAATTCGGGTTAATGCCCTTTTACCAGGGCTTACAGATACTCAGTTTGCCAGTGCCATCATTTCTTCTGAGGAGATCTGCAAGTATGCTTTGGATCAGATTCCCATGGGTCGCTATGCAGCTCCTGAAGAAATGGCCGGAGCCGTGCTTTATCTGGTTTCTGATGCCGCCTCGTTCACCACTGGTGCAAGCCTTATCTGTGACGGTGGTATGCTGATATAATTATTGTCAAAGCCAGGAAAATGGAAATCAAAGAAATTTTATCCGCCCTGGCAGAATGCCATTGATAATAGATAAACATGTAAGGAACCGAAATAAGATGAAAAACATATTAATTATAGGTGCCGGAACCATGGGTCTGCAGATTGGCTTGGTTAGTGCAATCTCAGGATTTGATGTGATCATTTATGATGCCTTTGAACAGGCCCTGGAACAGGCAGAAAAAAGGATACAAAAGCTTGCCGGTCGTCTTGTAGACCAGGGCAGGATAGATGGGGAAAAGGCAAAAGCCGGGTTGTTGCGGATTCAATTTACCAGCAATCCAGAATCAGCAGGTAAATCAGCTGATCTGATCAGTGAATCTGTACCTGAAGATCCCATACTGAAACAAAAGGTGTTTTCACAATTCAACAAGATCTGTCCGGCCCACACCATTTTCACCACCAATTCCTCCACCCTTGTGCCCTCCATGATAGCGGATGCTACTGGTCGGCCGGATCGGTTTGCAGCATTGCATTTCCACGATTGCTCCATTACCAATGTAGTGGATGTCATGCCACATCCCGGGACTTCTGTAAAAACTCTGGAAACCATCCTGGCTTTCTGCAAAGCCATTGACCAGTATCCCATTGAGCTGAAAAAGGAACAGCACGGTTATGTGTTTAACACCATGCTGACGGAGCTGCTGGGATCGGCCCTGGGTCTGGCATCAAAGCAGGTTGCATCCCCGGAAGATATTGACCGTGCCTGGATGGGCATCATGAAAACCTTTGTGGGACCCTTTGGTATCATGGACTCCGTGGGTCTTGAAACCATCTACAAAATTACGGATTACTGGGCTCAAAAAACCAATGATCCTAAACGCAGGGCCAATGTCGCCTATTTGAAAACCTTTGTGGAAAAGGGAGATCTGGGAGTTAAAACAGGCAAAGGATTTTATGCCTATCCTGATCCGGCTTTTCTCAAACCGGATTTTATGGAAGGCATCCGATAAGTTATTGTCAAAGTCTGTTGCCCTGCTCCTTACCATGTGGATGGTCGAATGGGCGGGAAGGCCCTTATAGATTTCCTTTTAACCCGATGTCTTGGGCCACAGGCTGCATTCCCAATATGACTTGTGTGATCAATTCGGAAAGATCCATATCCAGGAATTCAGCACCATTCAGGATCACCTGTCTGTCAACTCCTGCGGCAAAATTCTTGTCCTTAAATTTTTTTTTCACGGATTTTGCCTTGATATCAAGGATACTTTTTGATGGCCTGACAAGGGCTGAACTTGCCACAAGACCTGTGAGTTCATCAATGGCATAGAGTGTTTTCTCAAGATTTGTTTCAGGTTTAACATCAGTACAAATTCCCCAACCATGACTGATGACGGCCCGAATATAGTCCTCAGGCCAATTGTGTTCTTTGAACAATTCAACACATTTATGGCAATGTTCTTCAGGAAATCTCTCATAATCAAGGTCATGCACCAAGCCTATGACCCGCCATTTTTCTTCGTCTTCATTAAACCTGCGGGCAAAATGGCCCATGACAGCTTCAACACAAAGAGCATGGCGGATTAATCCTTGTTTTTGATTATATTTTTTTAATAATGCAAATGCATCTTCTCTGGTGGGAATGTAGGTGTCCATGGCAAATCCTTTAATTAGTGTTTGAATGAAAACTCACCCATCTGCTTCGTTGCTTCAAATTTTTGCAAGCCTCATGTACTACAGTACACTCCGGTTGCAAAAATTCTTGTGCCTCGCATATGGGCAACTTTTCATCCAAACACGGGTTTTCGGTCAGGCACTAATTAATCATTTACAATAATAATCCGGCATTCTTTTAAAAAACTGTGGCGTTCCGTTGTTTTTTCCAGCAGGCTGTAATCCGACATGCTGATAACAATGGCTGTATTGGGTTTGCCTTCCTTACGCAATCCCTTGAAAATCAGTGGATGAATGCCAATCCTTTTGTCCTTTAATGCCTGATCCATACTGCAAAGATATTTGCATACCCCGTTTTGAACGGCAAAGTCTCTGCTTATAAAAGCAGAAGAATATATAGCATGGCCCTGTTCGCTGACAATAACAGGATTAAGCACAGGTTCTACCTCCAGGCCCGTTGCATCGATGATCAAACCCGAGTAGAGAGGTTCCCCGATGATTGCAATATTTTTTTCTTGACTTATTTCCGGATTGATTTTAGGTATCTGTCGGATTTCTTCCGGCAATACCAATTGTAAAAACCCTCCAAACATACTGGTTTCAATCATAATTTCCACGGCAAGAGCCGAGGTATAATATTGCTTTAAAATAACGGCATCCCTTGCAGTTTTTTCTATACCCGCTAAAATGATATCATTTTTAGAGGCATAGGCATCAATGCTTAATGACGGGTTAATTTTTATTTGTTTTAAAATTTCTATGAGCTGCCGATTTGCATCTGCCCTGGCCAGTCCGGGAACCAGCTCATGGGAGGTTTCATTGTTATCTTTGGGAGATGCTTTACCAATGGCTGAAATATTTCCAGTGGTCCAGTTTACAGCTCCGGTTTTAAATTGGGTAATGCAATGATAACCCCTGGTTTGATCCTGATTTGCCAGGCAAAGGCAATCCATAAAAAGAAAGGATAGGACAATGACTGGGCCATATACCCACCATTTTTTATTTTGTTTTATCTTCTTTTTCACCGGGCTAATTTTTCAAAAAGTTAAATTCAATGAAATCTGCTATCTGATTTATATCATCAAGTCCAAATATCGGCACGTTCGGCTCATACTCTGAATCTGTAACAAAGGCGATCAAATTTTCATCTTCCATACAAAGGGGTTCTTTGTGTACACTTTGAGTCCTGAAAACCTCGATTTTAGGAAGGTCTTGTTTTTTAAATCCTTCTGCTAAAATAATATCCATATCAGACAGATAAGATTGCATTTTTTCAATATAACTTGTTGTGTCATCTTTAACCATGGCAATTTTATTTTCAGTGATAACAAGGGTGGCCCCGGCTCCGGCTTTCCTGTGACGCCAGCTGTCTTTTCCTTCTTTGTCCATTTCAAATCCGTCATGGGCATGCTTTACAGATCCTATTTTGTATCCTTTGTCCGTCAAAAGGGCAATCACTTTTTCCAGAAGAGTGGTTTTTCCAGAATTGGATTTTCCCACAATGGTAATGATTCTTGTTTTCATATAGATGGTTTTTTTTAACCTCATATTAAATTTTGCATAAAAATAGTGTTCAAAGCAAAAAAAGTCAAGTCAAGGAAAAATTCAAGCAGGGCAATCAACGATTCTGTTCAACTTCCAGCCTTGATGTAGACATCAATCTGCCAAAATTGGATATTTGCCATAAGAAATTTTGCATAACCCGTTCCAGGGTGATCGCCTTACGTCCGCTGGATGGACATTGCTACAAGCTCTAACCTGAAGGTCACACGTAACCTGAAGGTCACACGTAACCTGAAGGTCACACGTAACCTGAAGGTCACACGTAACCTGAAGGTCACACGTAACCTGAAGGTCACACGTAACCTGAAGGT
>Ga0208648_1002777_pt1 | contig 11702 bp, 8 predicted proteins | sample AntAceMetag02UKL_FD_184772 | JGI IMG/M metagenome (GOLD analysis project Ga0208648, IMG submission 184772) | Saline lake microbial communities from Ace Lake, Antarctica - Antarctic Ace Lake Metagenome 02UKL (SPAdes) (version 2) | ecosystem: Environmental > Aquatic > Non-marine Saline and Alkaline...
GCACTGTGCTGTTACAATACCATTACGGACATGTTCTTAGATTGCACCGGTTTTTTGAAAATTCGCCCAAAAACCGTGTCAAGAACTTTTTTCAAAGAACTGAAAATAAATTATGCTGAATAGTTACCTCAATTTTACCTTTTTACACTCTCCTCCACAGTGTCAATTTCGGCTTCTACTGTGCTGATGTCGGCTTGTAGGCCAATTTTTTCAAGGACAAGACTGATCGACAGGGGCAATTCCTTTCCCCATGGCTCCCACTACGTGTACAGCATTGATCAATGCCTGTACCGACGAAGCCCATATGCTGCTTGATAGATATGTTAACATGGGATTTCTCCTTTTATGCTGTTACCTTTTTTATTGCTCTCTTGTTTTGTAGAAAGAAGCCTTTTGTTAAGAGTGTAGGAGCGACCCCTCCTGTCTTTTTTTCCTTAATTTCACATTCCCAAATTCTAATAACTTTCCAACCTTTTCGTTCTAATCTTTCATTAATCTGTTTATCTCGAATTCTGTTATTTTCAATTTTCTTTTGCCAGTATTCTGAGTTTTGTTTTGGTGTTAGATTTCTACAATTATGACCATGCCAGAAACAACCGTCGGCAAAAACAGCTATTCGCTTATTGTGAAAAACAAAATCGGGTTTGCTACCAGCTATTTTATAGTTCCTTCTCCAGCCCTTTATACCTAACTTCTTAAAAAGCTGAACAAGCTTCAATTCGGTGGATTTATTGCCTTTTGGCTTATTTGCCTTCATTATCTCGGAACGCTTCTTTTTGGAAAGCGTATCACTCATATTCTTCTAATTCGATTCGCTCAATTAGTTGAGCGAGTTTTGCTATTAATTGCCAGAAAGGAGTGTTTTAATTCTTCCTTTTATATTTTCATAGACTGATGTTAGTTTGCTTTTTGCTACATTCGTTAAGAGGGCTGTATGTGCTATTGCGTCCCTAATTGGTTTATACTCATTTGCGTCTCTTGCAAGACACGCCTCTCTTATGGGGTCTCTTTTATCAACCAGATATGCAAGATTATCCATTGATAAGTAACTTAAATCTTTGTCAACTCTTCTAATATCTATGCTTATATTTCCTTTATTTTTGCTAGCTGTTTCTACCCTTTGCCATTTTTCACTTTCCCTCTGCGCTTCTAAAGATAGAGCAATACTCTCTTCTTGTATATATTTTCTGATTAGGTTTTCAGAAGCGAAACAATCCGCATAAGAGGAAAAATTAAAAATCGCATCTTTTCTTAAATCATTCACCCAATCATCAACTTTTTTCCTATTTACTGAATCCTCTGGGAGAGTGAATTCTTCAAAAACGGCGTTAGAAAGTTCCTCGGCTTTTCTTTCTTTTTTTGTGATATTTGTATTTTCGGAATCCCCGTCTTTTTTGTGCTTTCTTCTCCAAGCATCCCAATCCTTGAGTATTTTATTTATAATTTTATCTTTTAATGAATCTAAAAGTTCCTTATATTTGGAGTCGTCAGCAACAATGCTTTCACGACTACTGGTAAACCTATCCACATCATCATCCAAGTCGTTAAAATGAATTTGTCCATACAAATAACTTTCAACCACCCTGGCCGTAGGAATGTGCTTTAAAATATCTCTTTCCCTCAATCTCCCATTTACAAAAAGATCTACACCGACCTTTTCGTCAGTGGTAATGACTTTGAGATGTCGAGGTTTTTCAACCGAGGCAATGAATCCCTTAATGTTTAATTCCACATTAAGTTGTTTTTCTTCGTTGTCATCTGGATTGAATTTCCCTTGAAGCTTATCAATATAAGGGTCTTCGATTTCATTTATTATCCATAGAAATTCAGTTTTACTGACAAGATCATCCAAACAAGCGGGTGTAACCTTTTCATTATTTAGAAAGATATTAAAAGAATCGTCCAAAAGAGAAAACCTGAAATATAGGGCAATCGATTTTTTTAGATAATCTATTGTATTTCTTATCCCGTCTTTTATGTTTCCAAAATAAACGATAGTGCCCTTTTCGTGGTCACCTTTAAAATCGCTAAAAGTATCCAAGTCCCATTCGCCCAACGGATATTCCTTTGGCGTCAAATCATCCGTGATGGCTTTATCTAATCCAGAATTATCTATAGTTCCGCCGTTATATTCCCCATTTTCTATCTTTGATATAATCGTAATTTTATCCGCACAGGATAATAACGCTAATTTTCCTATTCCTTTTCGTCCAATATAAGGTCTTCCCTTTGAAGATTTAGTCTCTCCATATTTTCTCTTCGTGTATCCAATTCTTAGGAATTTATTCTGAAAGTCATCTGCGGTCATGCCATCCCCGTCGTCTTTTATAACAAGACAGTTTTTATCCCTATCGATATAAATCCACACATTATCAGCATCGGCATCCCAAGAATTAGAAACCGCTTCCCCAAGAACGGTTATAAAGCTTCGATATAAATTCCTCCCCAAGTGATTCAAAACGCTTAAAGAAATTTCGAAGGTAAATTGTCTTTCATCCGTCATTATATTCCTCCAAATGTTTCATTATGCTCTTGCCAATGATTTTACCTAATCTAACAGGAACTGCATTGCCGATATGCTTTCCAATGCACTTAATGGAAAAGGGTGGTTTTGGATCGATAAATTTATAATATCTAGGAAATGTCTGCAGAAGAGCCCCTTCTCTTAAAGATAATGCTCTATGCTGCTCTGGATGTCCAAAACGACCTGTCCCAAAATTGTAGAATTGCGTCGTAATGGTGGGAGCGGGTTTGTCCCATTCCATTCGAGAATAGACAGAAACATAGCTTTTACCCGAAGGTTTTTGGTGACATGGGGCAAGCAGCTCTTTGTCCCAATCTCGCCAGGTTCCTCCCGGTTTCGACTGATGAATTCGTTTTTTATTGATTACTGTAAGCTTACTTGCCTTATGTAATGGATCTTTGATAGAAGTTTCTCCATCCTTTATAGGTGCGAGATTTCTAATGATTTTTTCAACGGTGCGATATCGAGAGGGTGTATGGGTTTTGGATATTAGTTGGATATTTCCAAGTTTTGAAGCTAACAGAACCAAACGTGTTCTTGTCTGTGGTATTCCATAGTCGGGACAATACACAACTTGGCAAGATATATAATAATTGAGTTCTTTTAGATTTTTAATAAAATCCGAGAATATCTCTTGCTTTTCAATTTGAGGTACATTTTCCATAGAGACAATATCGGGTTCTATCTCTTTTATTAATCTTGAGAATGAATGCAACAATCCCCATTTCTCGTCTTCATTTCTTTTGCTGTTTTTTTGCGTATGGGTCGAGAATGGTTGACATGGTGCGCAACCTGCAAGTATTCTGATTCCGTTTTCTGGATATAGCCTTGCCAATTCGGTTCCGGTAATCGATCTAATATCTTTGTTGATGAATTTTGTATTATTATTTTTTTCATACGCGTATTTACATGTTTCATCGGTATCGATACCTGCAATTACAGGTATCCCAGCTTTTATAAAGCCGTGTGTCATTCCGCCAGCTCCACAGAACAAATCCACAGCAACTGCAGACAATTGATTATTTTTATAAGATTCTTCCTTCATCTGCACTCCGATAAATTACGCCCATAAAAATTCTTCATGTGTCCGTACTTGTCGAGTAGACTGGTTTCTTCCGATGCTGTAGGTTGATGTTTGTCTTCTCCGTTGCCGCCTGGTTTCCCGGCGGTGCCACATTATCTCAACCATACATCCGTTGGCCCCAGCCCCTCTCAGAACAGTGCTTGCGCTATTTACGCACACGGCTCCTCACATGGTCAATTCACAGAAAATCAGAACATCCTGACTGTGATTCGAGGTTTCGGCAGTGGAAACCGCTCCAGCATCTCACCAAACTTCTGCCAGTTGAGACAACCCCGCTTACCACGGCGATTCAGCCATTTAAATAACAGCTTCTTCACTTCCTGTCCGAACCGCTTGATGCCGGACAGGTTGTCCGTTACTCCATAGTAGGCGTAGTGTCCTCTCAATTTGGCCTTAGCTATATTCCATAGCTCCTTGGTCTTCATCGTCCTGGCCTTCTTCAGCCATTCCTTGAAGGCCTTCAGCTTAGCGGTGAACTTCTTACTGGCAGCTACACGCTTCATCCGAAAACCTGTGCCGTCCTTCCTCGTGCCGCAGTAGTGGGTTAATCCCAAAAAGTCAAATGTCTCCGCTCTTTTCCCTCTTCCCTTGGCATGCTGGACGGCGAATCGTCCAAACTCCATCACCCTGGTCTTCGTCGGTTCCAACTCAAGTCCAAACTGCCCCAGCCGTTTGCCTACTTCTTGGTAAAACAACTCCGCGTCCGCCTTTTACTGAAAGCAGACAACAAAATCATCGGCATATCTAATGAGCCGGGCCATGCCTCTACATCTCTTGCGGAAAACCTTCTCAAACCAGAGGTCAAGGGCATAGTGTAGGTAAATGTTGGCCAACAGCGGCGAGATGACTCCGCCCTGCGGTGTCCCTTCCTCGCTGACCGTTATCGTCCCATCCTCCGATACCCCTGCCTTTAGAAATCGCTTCACCATCCGTTGAATCCGCTTGTCACCTATCTGGTACGCCAGAAACTTCATTAACCATTCCTGGTCCACATGGTCAAAGAAACCTTTGATGTCTGCCTCAACAATGTGGCTGACCGGTTTGTTTTCCACTGTATCGCTTAGGATTTTGAGTGCACTGTGGCAACTTCGGCCGGGACGGACTTCATAGGAATCTCCTATGAAGTCCTGTTCGTAAACTGCTGCCAGTATCCGAACAAGTCCCGCTTGGACAAGCTTGTCTTCAAGAGTGGGTATCCCCAAAGGTCGTTGTTTGTTGCTGCCCGGCTTTGGTATGTATTTCCGCCGTACAGCCTGCGGTATGTATGCCATCCGGTGCAACCTACCTATCAAGTCTGACAGGTAGGCCTCAAAATCCTTTGCATACAATACCTTGGTCACTTTGTCTATGCCTGCGGCTGCATCACTCCGCAACCGCTTGAAGCACTCCCGTATAAGTTCCTCGTTCAGCAGATGATACAAGCTCGTGAATTTGAACGAGGGCTCTTTACTGGCCTTCTCCGCTATGCGGTGCAGTTTCGTTGCCACCGGCTCTCCGCTTCTGTGTGCGGCCGATGTTTCCTCACACCTCGCTACCATGTGTGGTTTCCTTCCCTCCAGCGGCATTGCCCGCCTTCTCCGGTACTATTAAACCATCCGACTCCCTGCACTCTATTTGCCTTTCTCCCTCTTCAGTTGTCCGGCATACTCCCTTTAAAGAAAGAAAGTACAGGGTCTCCCGGGTTGCCGTGTAATCACAATGTCAAACATGCCATGGTCTCAGACCCCGGAGAAGTGAGAATCGCCTTGCCATTTGCGGTTATGCCCATGTTGACTTCCACCATACTAAGGGTGTCGTCCTTCTCGACGCGACACTTTCGAGGCTCAATCCCTTCAACCTTTCGGCTTACGGCCTGTCTGCTTGCTGTCCTACGCTTAAAGATTGATGTTACCACCACCCCTCCAAGGACTCGCTATCCGGGGACTGGCTTTACCTTCCGGTATGGGATTCCCACCCATTTGATTACACGCCCTTGCCCGGCCGCACAAGTATTGCGTCCCCGGAATTCCCCGCCACCCTTATTGGTTCAGGACGGGCTTTGAGGCAAGATGCTTCTCCCAGAAAAATATCTTTAGATTTCAATCTCATAGTTACAAAAAATTAAATTATAATTTTTATTTATCCTGCTCATTGTATTTTGGCTGATTTCTCTTGATTACATTCTTTTCTTTATTACGAGCATCCTCGATGCTGTTAAATTGCTCAATATTGACGTTTGCCCCCGGTATCTCTCCTAAGTGTTCTGTAATACGGTGACGGACTCGTCCTCGTTTGGCTATCCCTGTGTAATTGAGATTACCAGTCTCCGTTTCAATTCGATACAAAACGGGCTTATCATTTGGAAGTTGATCTATTGAAGTTTTGTTATATTTTACTTTTTTCTTTGCCATGATCCCTTCTCCTTTGTTTAGTGTGCAGATATTACATGCATTGAATAAAATTAACAATCAACCAATGTTACATATTCTATCGCAATAATTCATTCCAGGCGATCATAAACGCAACCTGTCCTCCGATTATTTTCTTCCTGCACCCTCCTCAACAACGTCGATTTCCTTGGCTGTCAGGCCGTAAAGTTTATACACTATGTGGTCAATCTCGGCTTCCAGTGTGCTGGTGTCGGCTTGCGGGTTGGATTTTTTCATGGTGAGTATCTGGTCGACAAGGGTGATAAGTGGTTGCTGGTCATCAAGCGCAATTTTGGGAACTGGCAGCTTCCGCAAATCGTCAGGGTAAAAATAATTTTCGAGTCTGTGCCTGCGGTGATTGTTCAGATAATGATAAGCAAAGCGTGAATTTATTATTGCCAGGAGATATTTCAAGTCATAGTCTTCCGACTTTTCTTCGAGTTTTCTGCGGGGCAAGGTGTTAAATTTGGTGATGCTGTTTTTAATGCTTTTGTTATAAACGCCTGCAAGATCAATGAACCTAACGAAGACCATGATGCTGTGATTACAGACGAGTTTGCTATCATCATAGATTGCGCCTGTAAGAATACCTCTCAGAATTTTAGGGCGGTCATACAGTTCGGGAAAGGTTTTTCTGACCAGCTTACGCGGTACCCTGTCTGTATTCCATTCCAGGAATTTTATTTTATTGATAACGTACTTGTCGATATCTTTCCCTTCTATATATCTTCTGCAGTAAATACTATCTCTTGTATCACGGATTAAATCGTTTTTTGTAAACTCGCCTTTCCAATATCTCTCATCGCTATTTGGTCTCAATCCGTAACTTATGTAGCATATATCTCCCAGCTTCTCAGTTTCGACATTAAGGCTGACTTCCTGATAATCCTTACGAAATGCATCTCGGCCCAGTTTGTTGAACTTGGTTAATGGTATCATTTTCTCCTGTCGAATATTTTCAAATACCTCCTGCCGGATTATCTTTGAGACATTTTTAGCAGTGCTTTTATCTTTGCTGACTCCGATTACCACGGGAATGACGCCCACACCTTCAAATACCTCCATATTTTCAAAATAATCGATACTGTTCATTGCGTATTCTTTTTGTATCAAGTCCAGCAATTTGTAAGCATATTTGGAGGTGCACAATGCGTTTGAGGTTATGTATCTTAAGTTCCCCTTTTCGCTCAGCAACGTTAATGCTTTTTCTATGAAGGGAATGAATAAATCCCATTTTTCGTACAGTGTCTTGTACTCGTTGCTTTCTTCTAACTTTTTCCGGAAATCCGCATGGCCAGAATTGGGTGAATCCGCCCGCACATATGGCGGATTCGCTATCACCACATCGAAACCGCGGTCCTTCCTGAACACATCAGCAAAATAGAGTTTCCAGGGAAAAAAGTTGCGTATCTTATTGCCGTGAGTCATCTCACGCAGTTCATTTTCCACGGCCTCAAAGTCAAAAGCGTATTTTTTGTCCAGTTTGGCTTTCTCGGCATCATAACATTTCTTGCGGTCTTCCTCTTTGGGAAAACCATTCGCCATTTTATTGATTCTATCTAATGCTTTAAAGTACTGTTCCTGTCGTCTTTTGAGTTCGTAATGAAAAACTTTAATGATGGCATCTTCTATTTCTTCTTTAAGGTGATTCTTGTCGCTTTGGCGTGTTGCATTGAAAAATTCACTTTGTTTTCTGTGCAGATCCTCAATCAGCAGATCTAACTCTTCGTTTTCACTAAAGAGCAACTCATCGTTCTTCTCTAAATTTAATGACACACCGTGAAAATCCTCAAGCAGGCTGTTGCCCTGCATGATTTTATAATCCAGATTCGGCAGGGGTTTTATATCGAGGTAATTTTCCTCGTCCACCACAAGGGAAAGCCAGAGACGGAGTTTGGCAATCTCAATAGCACCGGGGTCGATATCTACACCATAAATGGATTCCTGGATGCAGTGTCGTTTGAAATCGTAAGCAATTTTTCCGGTTTTCAGGTAGGCCTCCAATGCATTCCGGGCCTTTACGATTTCGTGCATCATCCCAACAGGAAAGGCGCCGGAGCCGATTGCGGGGTCGCATATTTTGATGGTCTCCAGTTTTTCATCCAGAAGCCGGGCGTTGTTACGAATGGATTCATCAAGATGGTATTTGTATGATGTTGTTCCCTTTATCCCATTTTCCTTGGCGGTATCGTGCTCGATGGCGAATTCGCCTTTGTGTATGAAATCTTCTATATGCTTCTTTGGAATAACAGTTTTATATCCTGAGCCTCTTAGATTTAATTGTTTTGGTTCGGGATCTCCAAATAATTTTTCCTGTGTGGGCTTTTCTTGTGACAGTGAGACTTCTCCTGCATTAACCGCGTTATCCAGATAATTGATGAGACTTTCCTGGCACATATAGTGGACGATTTCGCGCGGTGTGTAATAAGTACCCTTTCCTTTGCGCAGGTTTTCGGGAAGCAGGTTTTCAAATACTTTTCCCAGCATTTCAGGGTCAACTGCCACCTCTTTTTCCAGGGGTTCGTCTTCCTTAACGGTAAAGTTATAGCGGTCAAAGATGTCCAGGATACCGGTGCCTGTATCTCCGGCTTCTGTCTTTTCCCTGTTTGAAAACAATTCATCAGGCAAAAGGATGTTTGTGTTTTTCCAATTGTATGTCGCTTCGAATAATCCGCCATTCAGGAAAGGGATTTTGCAGTCAAATTTCGGGTAATAGCTCAGATCAATTGTCGCTCGTCCTTCGGTGGTAGCCAATGCTTCATAAAACAGATATTCCAGATAATCGTTGAAGAAGTTTTTGTTATCCGCGATACATCTTTTCAGCAATGTCCCCAAAAATCTTTTATCACCCTGCCCCCATCTTTCATCTTTGGGTACGCCCAGCCACCCTTTCTTTTGCAGGAAATAGAGGAAAACTATCTGGCCCAGCAGTTTCTTGGAGAAATTGGCGGTGTCGATGAATTTGGTTTCAAATTCTTGTTGTATCTCGCTGTCTTTTTTACAAATGCGATCAAGCTCTTCAGTTAGTTTCTCGAATAATCCCTTATAGTCCAGATAGAATTGTTTGGTTACCTTTTCAACACTGAAGGCATCTTCCAGTTCTGAGAGGGTGGGATGACTTTGATCATTTTTCAGAAGGGGCAGCAACTGCTGCTGGGCGGTGTGATTCGGCTCATTCTTACCGACAAGGAATGAATATCTCTTTGCCGGGGTGAGTTCTTCTTTTACTTTGACTTTCCCGGATTCAGTGACCTCCTCTTTGTATTCCATTCGCACATAGGAAAAGCGCCAGTCGTCTAAATCAGGAGAAGCAAAAGCGACCAGGGCCGCATCTCTCAACACACCGCCACGGCCCCCGTTTAGATACCATGCGATGAAGTTTCGCTGTCTTGTACGGGCATGTTCAAGCGCGGTTTCCCGCTTCAGATGTACGATGAGTACGTCAATTCTTTCACCATTTGGGTCTGTGTAAATGCCGATGCGGCGATATTGTTTAACGTGGTCTGCGAATGAATGTCTGATGTAGTTTCCATGTAAATATGGAAAGGCTTTTGATTCGTCAATACCGTTGAGGAAATTTCGTATAAAATTCGAGAAACTGCTTTCATTGAAAGGGCGGTTGAAGGTGTTGCCGATTAGATTTTCTGCTGCCTGTTTGTCCATGATTATATTTTGCCCCTCACCTTAACCCACACAGAAGAGAGTTTTTTGCTTACCTGTTCATTTTATTATTATTGAAAAAAACAGTAAAAAATTCTTGACAAAAATTGAATTGCTGTTAATCTGGGCCTGTGAGTTGAGCAATCAACTTGCCGATTCCAACGCTTAAGGGCTCAGTCATTGAGTCCTTTTTGCTTTTATAGCCTTTATTTCTTTTGGCCAGCAGATAAAATCTCTGATTTTTTGAATATCGTAAATCAAAAGGCCATTACTCTTCAGGGCATTCAATTCTGATGCGACCCTGCGTGCCGTTGCAAAAAGCACCACTTTTTTGCCATCATCCAGCAATTGCCTGATTGGATCGGCAAAATCACTGTCTCCGGTACAAAGAATAAAACCGTCAATTTTATTTTTTGCATAGTCGAGAAGCATATCTCTACCGATTTCCACATCAAAATTACATTTTCTTTCCTCCAGATATAAAACTCCTTGTCTGTTTAACGTCCTTAAATGGCTGTTTAGTGATTCAATTGAGGCTATATTCATTTCCCGTAACAGAGACGAGCGGATAAATTGATTTAATATGTCAGGCGATTGCGCGGATATACTTGATACGTCAATGGATATCTTCATGATTTTGACAGGCTTGGTAATAGCCTCATATTTATATTTCTGTATTTCCTTCATTAGCCGTTCGGAGTTATTGTCACCTTCCAGGGTGCCATAATAAAATTTGACACTTTCTATGGTATTGAAAGAATCAAAAAATTGTTTCAATCGCTTTACATCGATGTGCCATCGAAGTCTTTCCTGCCAGCCCATCACGTTGGCAAAATCGATGTATACATTTGTCTTCCTGTCGAGGATTTTTTTCAATTCCTCTATCCTATGAGGCAGGATGTCTGAAAGTTGTTTGATTCTTTCTGTTTTTGGTTGAAACATATCAAAGAGTCCTATAATTTTAATAACGTTCTCAACTGATAATTGCCAATTTTTTCTTAATCAACCGTCAAATACTCAGATAAAATAACTTCCCTTTTTGAGGACACACTCGGCTGGCCCGGTCTTTCCGCATCCAAGATATTATATGGAATGCTCTTCTTGAGAATTGCCAGAACCTTGAGCGGATTTATTTCTTTCTCAATCTTTTTCTTGATACCTTTGGTAGTGTTCTTTGGAATCACACCGTCTTCATATCCTCTCAGGACAAGTCTGATATACTCATCGTCGTCATCGGTGAAGCCCTGGTATTTTCGGAATTCTTTTGCCTTCAAACGCATGATAACGTAGCGTTCATTGGAAAGCCCGCCACGTCCGCCTGATCCTTTCGGTTCAAAGTTTTCACCTGAAGTGACAAAGCGGAACTGCTCTTTGTTCTCTTCCAACATCGGATAGAACTGTTTTGGTATTTTCTCCCGTTTTGTATTTTCGTCGCATTCAAGGATATCCACGGCTTCAAAGAAAGTGCATTCCCGGGAACCACTGCCGCCCGACATAAAGAACTTTTTCAATTTGCCTTTTCGGAAAAAGGTAATCAACTGATCGTTCTTCATGTCGCATTGTCTGGATGATCGTGCTTTCTTCGGAAGGTTTTTAATTGCTTCAAAAAGCCCGGGTTGATTATCACGAATATCACGAATAAACTTCAGATATTTCAACTCGGATTGGCCTTCTTCATCGTCGCCCGCATACGTCTTTTTGTCCGCAAGGCGTTGATATAGTGTATCTCCGAATAATTCATGGGACGATACGACTTCTTCATCAGTAAGATATTTAGCATCCTCTCCAAGCGTGTCGTGGAAGGCCTGAATCTTGGATTTGATGTTATCTTCCAGGCCGATATGTCTGTCAGATTGATCCGTGGGAAAAAAGTTAAACACATAAATGCTTGTGTGTTCCGTTCCTACACGATTCACACGCCCAACCCTTTGAAGCACCTTTGTCGGATTCCAGGGCAGGTCATAATTTACTACGATATTTGAACGGTGCAGGTTGATGCCTTCCGCAAGGATGTCAGTGCTGATAA
>Ga0208648_1002778_pt1 | contig 11696 bp, 12 predicted proteins | sample AntAceMetag02UKL_FD_184772 | JGI IMG/M metagenome (GOLD analysis project Ga0208648, IMG submission 184772) | Saline lake microbial communities from Ace Lake, Antarctica - Antarctic Ace Lake Metagenome 02UKL (SPAdes) (version 2) | ecosystem: Environmental > Aquatic > Non-marine Saline and...
AGCCCGATCGCATCAACATCATTCATGGAGTACTGGGTAAGAACTTCGTCGTGTGAGCCTTTATACAGGGGCAGATAACAGTCAAGCGGTTTATCGGAAATAACAACCCCGGCTGCATGCGTAGAAGCATGGCGGTGAAGCCCTTCAAGCGCTTTTGAAATTTTTATCAAATTCGCGATCTGGGGATCGCTTTTCATGCGTTCCCGAAGACGAGGCTCCTGTGCGACAGCCTTGTCAATCGTGATACCAATATCAGTGGGCACAAGCTTCGCAATGGTGTCCACCTCTTTATAGGGCAGGTCAAGCGCTCGCCCGACATCCCGGATAACACCCTTGGCCATCATTTTACCGAAGGTAATAATCTGCGCTACATTCTCACGGCCGTATTTATTGGTAACATACTCAATCACACGGCCCCGATTTTCCATGCAGAAATCAACATCGATATCAGGAGGATTCACCCGCTCGGGATTCAAAAAACGCTCGAACAAAAGACCGTATTTGATGGGATCTATTTCAGTAATTTCAAGACTATATGCAACCAAACTCCCAGCGGCAGATCCGCGCCCCGGGCCGACCGGACATCCGTTGTTCTTGGCATACTTGATAAAATCCGAGACGATCAAAAAATAGGTCGTGAAATTCATTTTTTTGATCATGCCGATTTCATCTTCAAGCCTCTGATGGTATTCGCTTTCTCGTTCAGCGAACTCCGAGGGATGCGTCTGTTTTAACTTCTCCAGCCTGACCTGCAACCCTTCTTTGGATTTACGTACAAACAGCTCGGTATTATCCTCACCAGAGGGATCTTCGTAGTGCGGAAATTTATAATCGTTGAATTTAAAATCGAGGGTGCAACGCTCAGCAATTGCAACGGTATTTTTTAAGGCTCCCGGCACATGTGAAAATGAAGCCTCCATTTCCTGAGGTGACTTAAAATACAGTGAGTCCGTTGAAAACTTCATCCGTTTTGGATCATTCATGGTTTTGCCGGTTTGAATACACAGCAAAACTTCATGGGCAAACGCATCATCAGCCGTCAGATAATGACAATCATTGGTTGCTACCAGGGGCAGGTTCAGTTTTGAAGCAATTTCCATCAATCCTGTATTGACTCTTGCCTGCTCGGGCATTCCATTATCCTGCAATTCAAGAAAAAAACGATTATCATCAAAAACCGAGCGGTAATTATCAGCCAGTTCAACAGCACGCGGCATATCGTCCGACAGAATGGCCGAAGGTATTTCACCCCCCAGACAGGCCGATAGCGCGATCAAGCCTTCATGATGCTCCTGCAATAACTCAAAATCGATACGCGGCTTGTAGTGAAACCCTTCGAAATTAGCTTTTGTTACCAGTTTGCTGAGATTTTCATAGCCTTTCTGGTTTTGAACGAGCAAAACAAGATGAAAATTGCCCTTGCCCTCCTTGACATGACGGCTGCCCGGCGCCATGTACAATTCACACCCGATAATGGGACGCAGACCCGCATCAAGCGCACCCCGGTAAAACTCAATAGCGCCGAACATGTTACCATGATCGGTAATAGCAACAGCAGGCATATGAAATTCACGGGCTTTTTTATACAGGTCGGTGAGCCGGATGGCCCCGTCCAACAAACTAAACTGCGTATGAACATGAAGATGAACAAACTCGGCGTGTTTCATAGAAGAGGAGTTCCGATCGTACGGGTCGTGATTATTTCTTATCGCTCATGAAGCGCTCAAACGCGTCAAGGATTGTTTGAGCAGCATTTTTACTGCTGATATTATCCGTATTGATCCGCAGATCATAATCAATCAGTTCAGGCTTAACAGAAATGATTTTACTCAGCTGTTTGATAAAACCGTCGCGGTCCTTATCAATCTGATTAATTTTCTGACGGGCCGACTTTTCAGCTATGCCCTCAAGCTCGGCAACAGCCCGAACACGCGTCGCATGAGATGCCTCCAATTTAACCCGAAAAGCATGCGGCAGGATCAAGTGGGCACCGCGTCCGACAATCACTGCATCTTCATGTGCAATCGTACAGATAGCCTTGGGCAGTAGATGAAAGTAAGTATCTCTTTCCAGACCACCAAAAAAATCAGCCACCACGGCATCAATTGCGCCCTGGGATTTTTCATCAAGCGCCTCGAACATGCGCGCCTGCAGCTTCCAGCCCGACTCACCCGCCAGCACGTCAAGTATTTCACGGTCCCACAGGCTGAAACCAAGCTTTTTGGCAACCATTTCACCAATTGCATGACCATCCGTTCCGTAATCCCGCGACAGAGTTATTATGTTAGCAATGCGGCCGGTATGAGAATGCGCAGCCGGTTTTTTGCTGCGGGCTTCAAACCGGGCAATGGCTTTAGCAATATGTTTTTCCGGTATTGAAACGGCCATGACAGGTATCTCCTTAAAAGAATTAATACTGCTCACTACAAGAAAAAAGCAGGCCCCCAAAAGTGCGGCCTGCCGAATGATGCCCTCCCCGGAATATGGTATCCGCCTTATGCAAGGCGCTACTTCAGGGGCATCGGGTTACAGAGATTTTTATCCGAGTCAGCAACGCGACCGCAGTTAAAGCAAAGAAACATGGGTTGCTTTGTAAGTAGCTTAATTTCCTCGAATTTATCATTACTGGCAAGCAGACAAATATGCCCACTATGCTCACCTTTGCACGTGTGTTCCTTCTGGCTCATGGGGTTCCTCCTCTTAGGATATTGCATATGTTGTGATTGCTACCTACTTGTTCTTATAGCAGATAGCAACAGGGCTGCCAAGAAAATTTATGGCACTACTCAATGGCTTTATTTTTCTAAATCGGCAGCGTCCGCTCTTGTCGCAAAGTAGATCGCATCAGGCTCACGTGCTATACAAGTTTACTTAAATTTCGCAATACAAGTCCATGGAAAATATGGTCGCCAGAACTAAAACACCAGCCCAAATGCAAGTTGCATTCAGCACAATACGTAACACGCCACTGATAGCCCTTAAACCAGCTCCACTGTGCTATCGGCTGACCGCTACATTGACAGCCCTGGACATGCCCAAAGCAACCGATGTGAAATAGAATTCCTTCTGGATTTGCAAAGGTATGTTCATGTGCACTATCTACGCTGATGCGCTGGGCGTCACTGGTGATCTGCTGTCCGCAACGGCGGCACAGAAGCGAATCTCCGTCAAAACTATCAGAAGATTCAGGCCGTCTGCCGGACGCTGGCTCTCCCCTTCCGCGCTCATCAGTACTACGAAACAACACAGTTAACGATCTTACAATATGCCCCATAGCCTGTCTGAACGCTAGAGGTTCAAACCATGTCTGATCCCAAGCAGCTAGACCTTCTCGCCGCTACGCACCGGAAAAAGACTCTTTAAGATCTGATCATGATCAGCATCATTTTAAAACGTTTGATAGCTTTGAGCGAATGAGGTTTGCCGGCCGGCATGATGATAAGCTCCCCGGCGCTCACCTGCCGCGGGATGCCTGCAATGGTAATTTCAGCCTCGCCGTCAAGAATATGCACCATGGCGTCAAACGGCGCGGTGTGCTCACTCAGGCCCTGGCCGTCGCCAAAAGCGAATACCGTCACCGAACCGGTTGCTTTTTTGTGAATTTCACGGCTCACTACCGAACCGTCCTGATACTCAACCAGAGCGGCGGCACATAAAACTTTTTCTGTAAGGTTACTGGTGTCATTCATACGAATCCCTTCGTTGCAATCGAGCTGTATCGCACCCCGTACTGCAAACCTGCCACTGCATTACACGCCCTTTCAGGTCAAGCCGCCCACACCTTCTCTGGCGATCATTGCGTGAAACGAAATTTCCTTTTTATCCTGAGGGTAATCACGAATCATTACAACCGCTTTTTCAAGTATACTCATCACACCAATACTATCTGTAAACTCTGAGACAGTAGCTGCAATTTGTGGATGACGCGATCCGGTCCCACCTGCCACAACCTTGTAGCCTTTTTGGGCAGTAACGATTACATCCTTTGGACAGGCAACAACACATTCACCGCAGTCAATACAGCGCTCAGCATCAATCACAGGCTGCCCGTTTTCAAGAATGATAGCTCCCTCGGCGCAACCGCGCACGCACAATTCACACTGCACGCAGCCCTCTTCCCTGAGACCGGGGCGAAAAGCACAAATCAGCCCAATATCAGAGAAATACGGTGACATACAGCAATTCGGACACCCGATAATGGCAACACGAAAAACATGGTGAGACATAAGCGGGGTCAGGGCCTTGCGCAATATGATGTTCGTGGTATCAAGGCTTTTAAGCTTTGCGCGAATGGGCGAGAGAATATTCTTTATCATCTCACGCTTTTCAGCGGTACAGGCACCGAACTGAGCCGGGCATATTTCAATCTTGAAAAGCTCCGCATCATCATCTTCAAAAAATTCATAGGGCAGGTCGACATCCTCGCCGTTACTCATCGCGCGCACCATTTCAGTCGCCTCTTTGCCGAAAACGCGCTCATAGCCTTTTTTAACCGCCTTTGCAATGGTGGCGTCTACAGTATCAAGGCCGCGCTGCAGAGCCCTTCGCTCGGCATCCATACGTGCGAAACGTCCCATAATCGGAGGAAGCGGAATATTTTCAATAATTTTTTCAGCCTCATTGTCCCAGTTCACGCAAACTCCTTCCAATTCTCAACTCATACACCAAATATATTTTCGCTATCAAGTACAGGCGCCACTACAGCCCAGCACTGTGATACCTGCAGACTCAACCAGCGGCCGCATAGATTCAAGCGCAAGGCCATTTTCAGCAGCAAACTTCTGAATCTGTTCGCAACTCAATGTGTTTTCACGTGCAACAGCCCGTAACTTCTCCTGCAATTCCAACTTCGTCAACGTCAGACCATTAGAATGTTCAGACACGCTCCACTCCTTTTTAAAAAAATAGCTATCAAGACCCGAATAAAACAACTGTGCGTATGCCAACATAGCATACACACAGAGAGGAACAAACAGTTTCAATAGCTTGTATGTTTTACGCAGCGGACTGAATTCTTCGAATAATACCTCCTTCAATGCCGACAACAACCGTCTCGACTGGAACCTTCTTGCCGGAAGCTTCCAGTGCTTTTTCAATAATCTTGGGCATTCCGCTACAGCAGGGTACTTCCATAACAAGAACAGTAACGCTCCTGATAGTATTGTGCTCAAAAATGGAGGTAAATTTTTGCACATATGCCTCTTGATCATCAAGCTTTGGGCACCCGCACAGCAGAACACGGCCCGGCAAAAAATCACGATGCAGATCAGGATACGCGAACGGCGTGCAATCAGCTGCCACAAGCAAATCCGCGTTCTCCAGAAAAGGCGTATCAGGTGCTACAAGCCGCAGTTGCACAGGCCATGTTGAGAGTTCTGACTGCGATGGAGCAGCCGACGACTGTGTAGAAGGCGTACGAGCTGCAAACTGCCGCGTTTGTGCCGAAGGGCACTGACGGGTGAGTGTTTCAGCTTCCTGCCATTGCTGTTGTTCCTGCACTCGGGCGTTTACAGCCTGCTCGTCAAACTCATCAGCCTCGCGCTCTATAATAGTTAGAGCACCCTGGGGGCACTCACCTAAACAGGCCCCGAGACCATCGCAATAGCGATCGGCAATCACGCGGGCCTTCCCGTCAATAATTTCAATAGCCGCTTCCGCGCAGGCGATCACACACTGGCCGCAACCATCACACAGGTTTTCATCTATCTGGATTATTTTTCGTGTAATCGTCATAGATATATCTCCTTGTGCTATTCTGAAACATTCTGCTCAGCATGGGTTACGTTGTCCTGTTCATGTTCCTTGCTCGGCTTGAGCGTTTCAGCTGAAATCCCTGCCAGGCATTGATCGGCATATGCACACGATTCGGCACAGCCAAAATCAAGCTTGGGGTTGGGGACTTTCGCGCCGCAGCCTTTACATCTGCGCGAGGCATCATCCTTAAAAAATTCAATGCTGCATCCACACTTCGGACACAATGCTTCAAAAATATCTCCGGGTTGCCAATATTGTGTATCCTGTCCAGGACATTGCATGAGTGCACCTGCAGCTGTCAACGATCAGGAGCCGGAACAATGCCGACGCCTGATCGCACAGCACTGTTGTGTTATCCCAAAATCGCCTTCAAATCTTCATCCGGCGTGCTAATCGGCTTAATATCAAATGTCTTGACCAGTACATCAAGAATGTTAGGCGTAATAAATGCCGGCAGCGACGGTCCCAAGCGTATGTCCTTGATGCCCAGATGCAACAGGGTCAACAGGATGGCCACAGCTTTCTGTTCATACCATGACAGAATCATCGACAGAGGCAAATCATTAACCCCGCACTCGAATGCACCGGCCAGCGCTAGCGCAATCTGCACGGCAGAATAGGCATCATTGCACTGTCCGATATCAAGCAGGCGCGGAATGCCTCCAATATCGCCAAGGTCCTGATCAAAAAAACGAAATTTACCGCAGGCAAGCGTGAGCACTACGCAATCCTTGGGGATCTTTTCCACAATCTCAGTATAGTAATTACGGCCCGGTTTCGCACCGTCGCAACCTGCAACCAGAAAGAAGTGACGGATGTCTTTATTCTTTACCGCCTCAATAATCTGACCGGCAACACCCAGAACCGCATTTCTGGCGAACCCGACCATAACCGACTTACCTTCAACATCGTCAGCAAAGCCCGGCAGCTCCTGCGCCTTTTTAATAACAACGGCAAAGTTCCCGTTTTTTACATGCGTAACACCCGGCCATCCCACAAGTCCCGTTGTAAAAATATTATCTTTATAGGCTTCTGTAGGTTTCTGAATGCAATTGGTGGTCATGAGGATTGAACCCGGAAACGCCGCGAATTCCTTGGCCTGATTCTGCCAGGCTGTTCCGTAATGGCCATAAAAATGACTATACTTTTTAAGGCCCGGATACCCATGACAGGGCAGCATTTCACCATGCGTGTAGACAGTTATGCCCATGCCTTCAGTCTGCTTGAGGATCACGTCCAGATCCTTGAGGTCATGACCCGATACAAGAATGGCTTTGCCTTTTTTATGGCCCAGAGGGACTTTGGTTGGTACCGGATGACCGTAGGCACCCGTGTTGGCGGCATCAAGCAACTCCATAACCCGCAGGTTAACCTCACCGGTTTTCAGTACAAGCGCTACCCAGTCATCAGAACTCAGGTTTTTGTTAAACGGAGAAGCCAGAGCCTCATATAGAAAATCATAGACCTTTTGATCTTCCTGACCAAGAATTCGGGCATGGTCGGCATAGGATGCAAGTCCCTTAAGGCCGAACAGCACAATATGCTGCAGCGAAAGCAAATCGGGATTAATCGAAGTATCAGCCTTCAAACCGGCTACGGCTGCCTGCGCAACAAGACCGCTGATGTCCCCGGCCGGTTTAAATGTTGCCGCATCTTCACTGATAGTAACGCCAGTCTTTTGTTTAAGTTGATCGCGGAGGTCTACAGCCTGGCTGATAAGCGCCTGAAAGCGCGGGGGATCAAAATTAACATTGGTAAGGGTTGCAAAAAGCGCCTCAGCAGTAAACGGGCCGAGCCCTTCAACCTGAATACCCTTCTTGCCTGCCTCAACCGCGTAGAGCGAAAGGCCCCTTAACGCATACACCAGCAGGTCCTGCAGTGCTGATACGTCCGGAGTCTTTCCGCACACACCGCTTTTGTCACATCCCTGCCCTTTTGCCGTCTGTTCACACTGATAACAAAACATTGCGTTTTCTGCCATTGTTGCTCCTCCTCAGGTTAGTGGTTGTGATAGCTCACAACAAGCCATCTCTCTTTCTGATTACAAGTATAGTCATTCCAATATGAAACTGCCTTGACATAAGTCAAGAAAACACATTTTTTTAAAAAATAGTTAAAAAAAACAAAAACACGGTTCAATACAATGCTTTATCCAAACCATGATGAATATAGATATAAATATATGAAATAACTTTAAAAATAAAAATTTAATTCGGGCAGGACAAAGTACCTGCACTGCCCCTTACGTGGCAATGAATTGAAACACCAAACTATAAGAAAAAAAGATTTTCAACGATAAATGCTGCTGAGTGCCCCCTCAGCCAAAAAACTACCAGGAGTCCATTTTAACGCCCGCGCACATGCTAATAAAGCCGACAATAGTCATTACCCAGGCGACAGCCAGAGTACCGGCAAGCGCGCTATCAGTGAAATTCTTGAGTCGAAGAGTTGGAACGACCTTTGTCAAGATTGTAACGCCCACCAGAAAAAGAATAACACCGTCGCGTACAAGATGCTCAAACATGCTTACTCTCTCCCTCGTTTTGACAAATCAAGATGGTTCACTGTATTAAGTATAGGCTCTGTACCAATGGGTGTCAAGATAGGCTAAGTAACAACTAAGATAAGCTGTCATTTCGAACGAACAGGCTTTTGGAGGGACACGCATCCGCTCGTCAATCAATATGCAGCCACGACAAAGCGGCCCTCCACAATCACTCCCTGCGGTCGAGATAAAAGGACGCTATAACGCTCTAACAGAGTGAAAAATAAAAACGGCACCCAGCCTTAGAACGACAGCTGCTGCGATCGTGCTCAACACTGATATCGGAACCAAACTCCAAAGCAAAAGTTCCAAATTCAAGCGAACAGATCGACTCTGAAATACGCTCTAAGAATTGTTCCCGGTTGGCTTTCCTGATATGCGCTACCCAGGAACAATCGCGCACCTCAAGCGTGAAACCATTATGGCCAAGAGGCGAAAGTTTAAAACGGGAATCCTCGGCGCTCAGCTTAAACTCCAATGCCTGCCAAAGCGCATCCATACCTTTTCCAAGGCCAAGCAGTTCCTGAATGGTACGCGCCTCGATTTTAGGCAGCACCTTCCACACCTCAACATCAAGCTCCAGCGCTTTTTCAAAATCAGCATCTTCCTCGGCCTTCATGAACCATAGGCCGTCAATACTGATAAAGCATTTCCTGAGGTAATCAGCTATAAGCTTTTGATTATACATGGCAAACTCTTTGATTTCGTAGAGACCTGACTGTAAACACATTAATAAATAACGATACAATCTTCAATCTAATAGCTCAAACAGATATTAATGTTACCACAGAGCTATAACCTGCTGGTATAGTTTTATATAATCGGCAGAGGCTCTAAATCAAACTAAACATACTACCGCGCATGCAATTCCTTGACAGCCGCACATCCCGGATTTATACTCACTATCGTAGTTGCTCAAAATTGCGAAACAAACCCCTGCATAACCGGTAGCAAACATACGCTAAGTTTTTGAAAGGGTCCTATATGAGCGCACGATTGATACCAAATGAAATTGTAAAATCGACCGACGGCAGGCTCGCCTGCGGCAGTGCCCTTAGCATGTTAAACAGCGTGTGTGTCAATGTGCAGGATGTCAGTTCTGGATGTTTGTTTGTGCCGCTGAAGACTGACAGCCGTGACAGCCACCTTGATATTGACAAAGCCCTGAGCAAAGGGGCCGGAGGTGCCCTGTGCGAAGGTTCAAGCGGCAAGATTACAGGACTTGCAAAAAAGTGGCCTTTGAAAATAATTGTCGAAGTCAAGGATACCCATAAGTCCCTGCTAAATCTGGCCTGTTTCTGGCGTCACAAAATAATGGCACAAACCGTTATCGGCACGCCCGGCAGCGAACCGATTTTAAATCTTACAGCGGTTATGCTCAAAACGAAAAAAAATCCTCTGTATCTCCAGACCAACAAAAACATGCTGCATGAAACAGCCTTAAGTCTGCTGGGATTGAATGCCAATCATGGCTGGGCACTGATCGAAATGAAGCACGATTGCGCCGAAACGGCTGAGCAGCTTTGTGAAATGTGCATGCCTTCCATCGCCGTCGTCACAGAGGATACACCCTGCGCACGAGCACTGATGAAATCACTTGAGACCCCTGGCGTTGTTTTGGTTCCTGATGATACAACATTTCCTGCGGACTACAAACCGCGCGACGGTGTCCGATTGATTCCCTGTAGCGCGGCCAGCGGTTCCGAAATTAAAACCGGCCTGCCGTCCGATGGTGTCGCGGCACTCTCACAGAGGTGTATGGCAGTGGCCCTGGCAAAGCATCTCGGACTAGAACCGGATGAAATACAGGCCGGGCTTGGCGCGAGCTAAATCCTGACTGCAAAATCCCCAAAAAACAAAAGCGCTACTAGTGAATAGTAGCGCTTTTTTTATCTTTTTTTGGCCAAATTATCTTAAGTTGTTAAATTGACACCGCCCCCCTCTGACTCGCAACGGGCGAGCCATCTCTACTCACTCCTGACTTCAGATATCACACAAAATAAAATCCGACTTTAGCAATATCTATTTGTCAAGAATGAAGACCTGACCCCTTTTCTTTGTGCGACATTTGTATTGACATACGAGTTGAACTTATTTTATATTAAATTTATTCTAAAATACATTCATATAAACGATTATAATTCCCAATCTTTTACTGAGAGGTGAATATGAATAAAATATTATTTCTGATGTTCATTATGGGTTTGTTTTTTGGTTTTTCGATGTCGGCATTTGCAGAGGATAATGTCATTTATGGATGTTATAAGAAAAAGAACGGTAAAGTAAGAATAGTAGATGGCCCGGATGACTGTAAAAAATCGGAAGATTCAATTTCATGGAATATGATGGGGCAGGGAGATGACGGGAAAATTGGACCTACAGGTCCGCCAGGTGCAAACGGTATAGATGGTGATAATGGTACAAACGGTAATGATGGAGAAGTTGGTCCGCAAGGAGAAAAAGGCGATAAGGGAAACGATGGTTACGATGGAGCAGATATTTTAAATGAATTATGTGAACTTTATAAGTTGACCAGATACGAATTCCCTGAGAAGTGTTTTAATTGTGGAAACGGTGAAGTTGAGCCAATGGAAGAATGTGACGAAGGGGATGAGAATTCAGATGCTCCGGACGATCCGGTCGCAACTTGTAGGACAAGTTGCCTGGAGGCAGGGTGTGGCGATTTAATTCTTGATACAGGCGAAGAGTGTGATGATGGGAATCGTGACAGCGCCGACGGTTGTTCTAACATATGTGACATTGAGGTGATGGCATGTTATATCGATAGTTATGATGGAGATATTTACATGTGTAGGTCGGACTTATGCGTTCGGTGTTATGAAGTCGGGCAAGCGCTACCGGTGAGTGGTGATATCGCATATATTTGCAGGGCAGGAGCCACGATAGGCCCGTTAAGATATATGACTGAAGGTGAATGCGCGATGTTGGACACGAGTGATGATATGAGTGTTTCCTGGAGGTATTGATTATAGGCATGTAGGCTTGGGGTCGGACCACGATATACAGCAACAACTAATTGAATTTACTTTATTATTTTTCAACGCAGGGTATGTTTTTCCTGCTTAGAAGCCCTTTTTCAGCATCAAAAACAACACTGTAAGGTTTATGCGCTTCCTTGAGAACATGCAAGCCCTGCTCATAGTATTCATACCGCCCACTCGCACGTTCATCCAGCAACGTCTTCGTTTTAGCAACATACTCCTCACTGCCTACAGCAATACCCTCCGTCCAGCACGTTTCCCGACTGCATTGATGTTGTTCAAGAGCACTTTCTATCCAACTGCGATGTTCTAACTGCAATTGTTTGATACTGTTGCTACCGACCAAACCTGCCAGTTTTTCTACATCTATAATTCGATATCGGTTTGGGGGGTTT
>Ga0208648_1002783_pt1 | contig 11689 bp, 7 predicted proteins | sample AntAceMetag02UKL_FD_184772 | JGI IMG/M metagenome (GOLD analysis project Ga0208648, IMG submission 184772) | Saline lake microbial communities from Ace Lake, Antarctica - Antarctic Ace Lake Metagenome 02UKL (SPAdes) (version 2) | ecosystem: Environmental > Aquatic > Non-marine Saline and Alkaline...
ATTCATAATTCTTAATTCCCTTAAAAAGGCTTTCGTTTATATTTGCTCCTCTTCTTATATTTATTGGTAGCCAGTCGCTTTCTTCAAATTTATTTGCAAGTCCACAATGAACGAGTGAAGATTTTCCTGTTCCGGAAACTCCATAAACCAAAAGAACTTTGCTTTCAAAAACTTTTTGGTACAGTTCTTCTGTTTCATTGTCTCTTCCAAAGAAGATGTTCTTATCTTCCTTGGTGAAGCTGTCTAAAAACTTAAATGGACTTTTCATACTATAATTTTTTATGTTGCACCTACGGAGCTTATTTTCTGATTATTATTATATTTCTACAAATATTTCGCTCCTCTGGAGCTTTTTTGTCTTCCCTGCCTGCCGGACAGGCAGGCCTGCCTGCCGTAACTTTTGTGGAGGTAGGTTTGGTAAAACTATCAAGGAATTTGAAGGGTGATTTCATATTAATTCCAAATTATTCATTAATTTATAATATTATTTAAATATTTACCTATAAAATCATTTAAATTACAAACTCTTATATTTTTTCTTATTAAATAATCATCGCAATCCGGTGTAATAATAAAATTATTTTCTGATTGTAAATCATTAATTGCAAGAGTAAACCCTTTTGTGATAGATGGAGCTGAAGAATACTTTATTTCAATAGCAGCTACAGGTTTCAACCCTTTTACAAACAAAAGGTCACATTCTGTTCCATGGTGAGTTCGATAATAGAACAGCTCAACTTTTCTTTCAGTTATTTGTTTTATTTGTTCAATAACATATCCTTCCCAAGAAGCACCAATAAGCACATTAACAGGATGAATTTTTTCATCAAGAGTATTTGTTAAATAGTGCAAAATACCACTGTCGCGAATATAAATTTTAGGAGACTTAACCAATCTTTTTTTTGTATTAAAAAAATAGGGTTGTAAACTATTAATTAAGAATGCTTCTTTTAGAAAATGTAAGTACTTTGTTATTGTTGGAGATGTTATACCCAATGCTCTAGCAAAGTTACTAGCATTAAAAATATTTCCATGACTATGAGCCAACATTCTCCAGAAGTTTGCAAGTATTGTTGAAGATGCTTCTAAACCAATTATACGTAAATCTCTTTCTATGTATGTTGTTACAAAATTCTCAAGCCATTGTCTTGATTTATTAATGTCATTTAATTTAAAAACATCAGGAAAGCCTCCGGCTAACCAATGTTTACGAAGATACTTAAATCCAATTTCAGTAATATTAAAAGGAGATAACTCTTTATAAGCAATTCTACCTGCCAAAGATTCAGAACTATCTCTCATAATAACAGGAGAAGCAGAGCCTAAAATAATAAAGCGTCCCGAGACTCTATGCTTATCAATAACCGACCTTAGAATAGGGAAAAGCTCTGACATACGCTGTATCTCGTCCAATATTATACATTTCTCTTTATTGTCGTTAAAAAAATATTCTGGTTCTTTAAGTTTATTTCGGTCTGTGGGTGATTCTAAATCCAAATAAATACACTCTTTTTCAATCTTTTCTGATATTATTTTTGCTAATGTAGTTTTTCCGGATTGTCTTGGTCCTATAATCCCCACAGCAGGAAAGAAAGATAACAATTCTAACAACTCTTCTTCTATTGTCCTTTTAATCATAATTTGATTTACTTTTCACAAAAGTACAATTTATTCGTGAAATATTAAAATGAAAAATAAAATATTCTCGAATAAATGCTTTGATTTGCAAATTAACAGCTTAATTTTTCTTGCACTACAACATTATTTTTCTATTATACATTATTAATGAAATATTAAAACTGCAAGGAACGATTTTCATGAATAATATAGTCATAATTATTTTAAATTTTCACTCCAATTACCAAAATATCATCAACTTGCTCTTCATCACCTTGCCAGTTTACCAAAATTTCATCAAGAATTTCACATTGTTCTGCCATTGGTCTATCCTGAACAGATAGTATAACTTCTCTTAATTGTTTATACATAAATTTTTTGCCTTTTGGACCACCAAATTGATCTGCATAACCATCAGAGAAAATATAAACTGTATCTCCCTTATCTAATTTAATAGTATGGTCTGTATAAATATCAACTACTCCATCTTCATTCACACCTATAGGTAATTTATCAGATTTTATTTCGTGTAATTCTCCTTTATGCACATAATAAAGCGGATTATATGCTCCTGCATACATTACTGTATTTGTTTTATAATCAATTGTACATACTGCCAAATCCATACTGTCTTTAACCCCACTTTCATCGGCTGTTTGGCGTAAAGTTTCATTAACTCCTTCATCAAGATAAGAAAGTAATTTACCTGGAGTATCAATTTCACCTTCTCTTACTCCCTGCACAAGCCAGTTATAACCTATAACCGACATTAATGCTCCGGGAACACCATGTCCGGTACAATCTACAGCAGCAAAAATTGCTCTATCATGAAATTTTGACACAAAATAAAAATCCCCACTTACAACATCCTTTGGCTTATATAAAATAAAGCTATCGGGAATTAATTCATCAACAAGATTTTGCGGGGGAGATATGGCATTTTGAATTCTATATGCATATTTTATACTGTCTAAAAGGTCTTTATTTTTCTCTTCAATATTTTTATATGCTTCTTTTAGTTCTACATTTCTTAATTTAAAAATCTCAGCTTCTTGTTTCGATTGTCTAATATCATATTCAATCCTTATATTATTAATTCTATTTAATGATTCCAGATTTATTACTTCTTCTTTTAAATCATGATATTGTCTAAAATATTCGAGTGATTTTTTATAATCATCTTTTGCCTCATAATATTTTGAAAGTGAACTCAGAATTGGATACAACAATGGTTTTGAATTTATTTTATCTGCAATTTGTTTTGCAGACTTGAGATGTTCATACGATTTGTCAAATTTTTGTATTTTCAAGTATACACGACCAAGTCCATGATGTGATTGTAAATCACATTGCTGATCAAAATTATCTTTATTTAATTTTAATGCCTTTGTATAATTGTTTACTGCCTCATTATATTGTTTTTCATTTTCATATAGACTAGCAATTCCCATATAAGTCCATGGAATACCTTTTGTATCGTTGATTTTCTCTCTTAAATCTAGACTTTCGGTATAATACTTAACTGCTTCGTAAGACTTTTTTAATAAAGAATATGTTCTGGCAATTAGGTTTAATGATGATGCAGCTGCATGAAATTGTTCACCTTTGAGACGTAATTCATATCCTCTTTTAAAAAGTTCTAAAGCTTTTTCATATTCATTAATTCTATTATATACCATTCCAAGAGATACACATGCATTGCTTAGTTCTTCCTCTTCCTCAATTTTTTCTGCTGATTCTACAGCATCTGTAGCATACTTAACAGCATTTTCATAATCTCCAATATGATCGTATATTCTTGCAAGTAGATATTGTGATATTATAAATCCTTTATGGTTAGTGTTCTCACTTTTATAAAATTCAAATATTTCAGTTACTTCCTGAAATAGATTATCATATTCTGTCTTTAAAAATTTGCAATATGCAATAACCAATCTGGCAAAAATTTTAATTTCATTATCTTGTTCCTTTTTAACAAAGTCCTTTGCAATATCTATTGCTTTGTCAGTTTCAAGATAACGTTGTTCCCATGCTTTTTCTATGTTTTTCATAATGTTTTCATTTTTATGCAGCGAATGCACGAAGTTAATGATTAATGATTAATCTGTAATGTTTAATGTGATAATTCTTAATTTATTGACACAGATTTCTTATTTTTTTATGTAAATTTGTATTTCATAAACTCATTATTTAAACTATTTATCATGAAAAAATTAATGCAAATTTTAAGTGTAGTTTCAATTATTTTGTTTTTTACAGGTATTATTTTTAAAACAATGCATTGGCCGGGTGCTGGTGTCTTAATGTTGACAGGTGTTTCTATAGGAGTATTATTTTTAATTTTCCTTTTAGTATCCGGATTAACCGGATTAAATAATGGAAAAGAAAAAGCAAGCATAGTAATAGGAGCAATTGCAATGATCTTTGTTTTAATTGGCTTTGCTTTTAAAATAATGCATTGGCCGGGAGCAGGTGTAATGATAATTATTGCTCATATTGGATTATTCATTTCTAGTGTTGTAATGTTTATTGATGCCCTTAGTGAAAAGGAAAGTTCAAAACAAAGTATAAAAATGATATTTTCATTTACTATTTTTATATTAATGTGTATTTTATTGTTTTTTGCTTTTTATACTAATGCTATTGTAATACCTGTGTTTTGAAGTTTTAATTAATGGAAAATATGAATATAGATAAGAAGGAAAAAAGAAGAAAAATACTCTGGGTAATTTCGGGGATATTTGGTTTTTTTGGTGTTATGTTGTTTTTATTTAGTGACTTTACAAACATAGGCGAATTAAGTTTTAAAATTGGTTCATTCTTATTATTATTCTCAATAATAGCAATAGTCATAAATATAAAATTTTATAATTCAATACTTTTTTTAGTAACATTACTATTATTAGCAATGTTTTTTAAATTTATGCATTGGCCAGGTGCTGGTCCTTTATTTACAATGACATTAGGCTTGCTAAGTATATTCTCTGTAATAGCTTTATTTAAATATTTTAAAAATAAAAATCCATTTTTAAAATGGATTGGCTTTTCTGCAAATATTATACTCCCTATAATAAATTTAACATTGTTGTTTAAAATAATGCATTGGCCAAGATTTGATACAATAGAATATATTGGCACATTTTTATTTGTGATATTAATTCTCGCAATGGTGTTTACCTTACCAAATAGTAAATATTTGGAATGGACAAAAGTTGATAAAAAAATGTTTTATAGAAGTATTATTATACCTATGACTTTTATTTTTATCATAACTTCTATGAGCTTTTTGGCCGAAGACACTTTAAAATATGTATTTGGAGGTGCTGAACCAAAACAAACCTTTAATCTCCATGAAGTTTATATTGTCCCTCACGAAGGAATAGCTGATAAATAGTTATCTATTTCCAAAAATAAAATAGCAGAATACTATACTTAGTGTCAAGCTAGTCGAACGCCGTAACTATCTTATCTGTATTTATATAGTAAAATCCTAATCTATTATTATTTGATGATAAAATATAATCATCTTTATAAAAGATATTATTATTGCTATTTAGTTTAATCGTAAATAAATATACCCATCTTTCGTTATCAGCCAGATATGATTTATCATCAACTGTATAAATTACATATTTACTGTTATTTGATATAATGAAATTATCAAAGCTTTTGTAATTTGCCATGCTTACTAGCCAACAGTCGTATGAACTTAGAACTTTCTTTTTATAAAAGATAGAATCATTTTTTTTGTCAACTGTTGTTGCAATTATTCTATTGTTGGAAAACTCTACTTGGCAAGTATTTATTTTATAATAAATAAAATGATTTACATTATAAACTAAGGTGTCGTTTATGTTAGATATAAATATGTTACTGTCGGAATCAGCTATTATTAAATGGTGATTATCAGTTAAAAAATCTAATGATATTGAATTAGTTAATGAAGTTATTTCATTATAAAAATCGTATTGCTTCTTTATATTATTATAATAAAAAACATCTACTGTTGTTTTTGGAGAAGTAAAAGCGATAAAATTATTATCCTTAGAAACATCCAAGGCAATAGCACTATTTTTATATTTATCAAAAGACTGCACCAAACTACCTTGCATATTATAAATTGCTACGCCATTTTTTTTCGAAAGTGTAATTAGTTTATCATTAGTAAATTTAAAAACTTGTTTAGTGTTATGAATATTAAATACAGTTTTAAGACTTAAAATACTATCACCCAAAATACTTTGTAAAAACAGAGTACTATCGCTATAAAGAGTTGCTAAATACTTATTATTAGGCGATATTTCAAACTCGTATAGTTCAGCGTTTTTTAGTTTTACACTATTAATAATTTCACCTTCTTTGTTCCAAAAAACAATTGTGCTATCAGCAGTTTGTGCATAAATAATATCATTATCTAATGATGTTTTTATTTTTAGAATATTAGATTCTGCTTGTTGATACTCAATTAAATATTTTTCTCTAACATCAGTGTAATTTGTATCATTAGTTTGTAGAAACAGATTAAATGAATGGATTAATGCCTTTCTAGTCAGAAAGTGATCTGGATTATATTCATAAGCATCTAAAGCTAAGTTGATTTTATTGTAAACATTATCAAATTGTAGAACAGAAGCTATTGCTTGTCTTTCTCCTTGTATTTCATTCATAATGTTCATTCCTGAATAAATAACAATAGAAATCAAGAATAAAAAAACAAAAATAGAAACAGCCATCATTCGTTTAACAACTTTTTGTTGTTTCCTAACATACTGTTTACTTGTATTATAAAATTCTGCTAAATCGCCAGACAAAGATATTCTATCTTCGAATTTAGAAATGTATTTAATATCTGCTGCACCTATAAGAATATCACGCTTTTTATATGTGTCAAATGCGTTTTCTATTAGTTGTCGTATTTCCAACAATTCCTTTTCAACAGTACTTATTTTTTCATATATCTTCGCTGCCAGAGCATCATGACGTAGTTCATAGCGATTATTTTCGTCTTTATCTCTTAATATTCTTAGAGCTACAAACTTTTGTATTAAACTTTTTAATTGTTCAATATCTATATTTTTGCCAAGTGTTCGGGCATAATCTTGTACTTCTTCTTCAGTAATTTGACGTTTTGTCCCTTTTATTGAAACAAAGGCTTTTAGTATTGTTAGTCCTTTATCTGGTGTTTCTAGTTCTGCTATTTGTTCATCAAGGAATGAGCCTAATAGGTCTTTTACGTTTCCTAGTTGGGTGAGGATGTCCTTATTAAACGTCATTGCGAACCCGACAGAGGAGGGTGTGGCAATCTCTTCTTTAAAGTCAGATTGCTTCGTCGTTCCTCCTCGCAATGACGATTCGTTTGTGGCAACAGTGCGAAATATTTTATCCAGATAAACCTGCAAATAGGTTAGTTCTACTTCTATGCTATTAGGGGAAAGTTTTTCTAAAAGAGATTCTGAAAAGCCATCTTCTACTTTTATTTCTGCTACTTTACATGGTCCTTCAATTACTTGTACTGCATTGTTTCTAGACATTTTTTCAATGCGAATACGGTTGTGCATTATTTCCGGCAAATGTTTTTCAAAAGCAGTAATACTAGCTAGATATTCTTCGCGTATTACAAACAAGAATTTGCAATTAAGGTCGCTTTCTGTTATTTTCTTTACAGATTGAATAAATTCTTCTTGTTCTGTTTTGCTACCAAAAATAAAGAGTTCTTCAAACTGGTCGAAGATTAGGTATATGGGTTTGAAATGATCGAGATATATATTCTTAAGTAATTTCTTTACTGAAGGTATTTTTTGTTCATTCTTAATTCCTAATTCATAATTCTTAATTCCCTTAAAAAGGCTTTCGTTTATATTTGCCCCGCGTCTAATACTTATGGGTAGCCAATCGCTTTCTTCAAATTTGTTAGCTAATCCGCATTGAATTAATGAAGATTTTCCTGTTCCGGAAACTCCATAAACTAATAGAACTTTACTTTCAAAAACTTTTTGGTATAGTTCTTCTGTTTCATTGTCTCTTCCGAAAAAGATGTTTTTATCTTCTTTGGTAAAGCTGTCTAGGAATTTGAATGGTGATTTCATAGTTTATTCTGTTTCTTCTTTTAATAATTCTCTTACTTTAGCAAAGTCAGGATGATTGACACCTAATTCTTCCATAGCCTTTAAATCTTCTAAAAACCCTTTTTTAAAAGGATAGTTTTCACCATATGTATCATCTTTATATTTTAAATATATTATTTTAGCATTTTCCCAATCATTTGTTAACAAATATGCTAATGCTAAATTAGTATACAAAATTTTATATTTAGAATCGGCTTTTTGAGCGATAAGAGCAATTTCTAATGAATTTTGAAACTCACGTTGTTTTAATAATTCAAAAGAAAGATCTGAGAATTCCATAGATATATTTTTTTTTAAATATGGGTCAACCAAATTATTTATTTTAAATTTATTAAATATCTCTATATTTATCTCAACCTTAAAGCTATCGATATAGTCATAAGCCAAATCATAATAATCATTTATCAAATTTTGCTTATGCAAAGAATCCAAAATATTTAAAATCTGAACAGTTGTTTTTGAGTCTTTTATTTTAAATGCTATTGAACCTAATTGTCTTTCAATACCATCGAGCCCTATAGCATTGACATTTTCAATATAAAACTTTTTACCATCACGAACTTTATTAATTATTTTTTTTTGTTTTAAAGTAAGTTTATTGCTATTAGATACTGCTGTCTGCTCATAACCATCTATCGCAGCAGATATTGCAAAACTACTAACTTTAAAAGAAGGCATATCAAAACTAAAATTTTGTATTTCTGCATATACAGAATCTTCTGATAATGCTAATGATCTAGAAATAATTCCACCTTTCATTCCTGCAAAAAATGGCATTGGATCTGCTATTCGTTTAACCCGAAAAGTTCTTACTCCAAAATCAATTTTATCACCTTTAGAGGAAGTCCCTGTTATTTGAATTTTTAAAACCCCAAATTTTTTGGGTCTAATTACATAACCGTCATTCTTTGAAGTTATTACGGCGCTGCCTTCTTTTATTTCAAAAATAAATTTATCAGAACTAATTCCAGAAGCTGCCACATTAAGTGGATTGTCAACACCTATATATATTACATTCATTTTTGGCAACTCCACAGAAAGTGAATTTTTCATTGAAGAATACAATTCTTTTACGGCAATATCTTTGGCATTCAAGGCTTGATTTTTTGCTATTTCTGCTTGTTGTTTCATTTGCATTGCAATTTTGGCACTTTTTTCAGCATTTTGCTTTTCTTTTAATGCTTCCAGTTTAGCCAATTCAGCTTTATCTCTTGCTTTGGTCGCTTCTTTGTTTGCGTCAATAGCTTTTTTGTTTGCGTCAATAGCTTCATTTTTTTGCTTATCTGCTTCTATTGCCTGTTGTTCTGCTTTGCTTCTTTCCTTTATAGCCCACCATGTAAAACCTGCAAAAACAGCAATTAAAGCAATTGCAGCAGCAGAAACAATAAAACGTTTTCTTCGTTTTGCTTTTTCAACTTCTCGCTTACTTCTGTTTAAAAATTCCTGCAATTCATTCCCAAAATATATTTTATCCTCATAAGGAGCAATATAACTTAGGTCTGCTTTGCTTAAAAGTAATTTTCTTCGTTGGTAATTGTCATAAGCGTTTTCAATAAATTGTCTTATTTCAAGCAGTTCTTTTTCTACAAGTGTTATTTTTTCGTAGATTTTTGCTGCTAGGGCATCGTGGCGGAGTTCGTAGCGATTGCTTTCGTCTTTGTCTCTTAATATTCTTAGGGCTACAAACTTTTGAATTAGACCTTTTAATTGACTTATATCTATATTTTTTCCAAGTGTTCTGGCATAATCTTGTACTTCTTCTTCGGTTATTTGTCTCTTTGTTCCTTTTGTGGAAACAAATGCTTTTAGTATTACAAGTCCTTCATCTGGAGTTTCTAATTCTGCTATTTGTTCGTCAAGGAATGAGCCAAGCAAGTCTTTTACATCTCCAAATGATTGTAAAAGCGATATTGTAAATGTATCAGGTGATTGTTTAAAAAGCTTATCCAAATAAACCTGCAAATATGTAAGTTCTACTTCTGTACTATCGGGAGATAGTTTATTTAAAAGTGCTTCTGAAAAGCCTTCTTCTACTTTTATTTCAGCCACCTTACATGGACCTTCAATTACCTGTACAGCATTGTTTCTTGTCATTTTCTCAAGGCGGATACGGTTGTGCATTATTTCAGGTAAATGCTTTTCAAATTCTGTTATTCCTGCAAGGTATTCTTCGCGAATTACAAACATAAATTTGCAATTAAGTTCGCTTTCTGTTATTGTTTTTACTGTTTCTATAAAGTCTTCTCTTTCACTTTTGCTTCCAAAAATAAACAGCTCTTCAAATTGGTCGAAGATTAGGTATATGGGTTTGAAATGGTCGAGATATATATTCTTAAGTAATTTCTTTACTGAAGGTTTTTTTTGTTCATTCTTAATTCCTAATTCATAATTCTTAATTCCCTTGTAAAGGCTTTCATTTATGTTATTTCCACGCCTTATATTTATTGGCAACCAATCGCTTTCTTCAAATTTATTGGCAAGTCCACAATGAATAAGTGAAGATTTACCCGTACCAGAAACTCCATAAACCAGTAGTACTTTGCTTTCAAAAACTTTTTGATATAGTTCTTCAGTTTCATTGTCTCTTCCGAAGAAAATATTTTTATCTTCTTTGGTGAAACTATCTAGGAATTTGAAGGGGGATTTCATTTTAATTTTTTTATTTAATTTTTAAAATAATACCATTCAACATTCTTATTTTACCATCTACTCCTTTTGCTTTAATGTCTGAGATAAAAATATAACTACCTCTTTTAGTTTTCTTTATTATATTTTTAGCTTTTGGACTAAACCTGCTTCCAGAACAAACAGCACTTTGAGTAAATCCATCAATAAGTGAAATTACTTTAAATTCTATAATACCAAATTTAATATTAAAATCAAAATTTTCAATTTCAGCTTTTATACCTATTTGAGCTAAAAGTTCTATTTTTGAAATTTCACCACCTTTCTTTCCTGCCAGAGTTGCTACAGGTGCAGGAATATTCTTCACCCTAAACGTCATTTTTCCAATAGTTCTATGTTTATCACCTTGGATATAATAAGGATTAATAGATACTTGACCTGTTTTTTTTGGGTTTGCCATATATGTTCCAGCTTTTGCACCACGCCTAAGCGAACCATTTGTCATAGTAATCCCTATATTTTCAGACCTATAGCCAGAAATAGAAACTGTAATTGGATTTTCAAGTCCAACATATAAAATATTCATTTTATCAGCAGAAATTACAGCCATTGGTATACTTTTCATTTTTCTCAAACTATCAGCTTCTTGTTTTGCAACATTAGCCTCCAATTTTGCAATATCTGCTTCTTCATTAGCTTTAATTGCTTTGTTTTTTTCAATTATAGCTGTTTTTTCATTTTCAATAGCTTTTGCCCTTTCATTCATTGCCCACCAAGTAAATCCAGCAAAAACTAAAAGTAACACAATCGCTGCAGTTGAAACAATAACACGTTTTCTTCGTTTTGCTTTTTCAACTTCTCGTTTACTTTTATTTATAAATTCTTTAAGTTCTGCGCCAAAATAGATTTTGTCCTCATAAGGAGCTATATAGCTTAAATCTGTCTTGCTTAATAGTATTTTTCTGCGTTTGTTATTATCATTTGCGTTCTCAATGAATTGTCTAATTTCTAACAGTTCTTTTTCTACAAGAGTTATCTTTTCGTAAATTTTGGCAGCTAAAGCATCGTGTCTAAGTTCATACCTGTTACTCTCATCTTTATCTCTTAGTATTCTTAATCCTATAAATTTTTGAATTAGGCTTTTTAATTGACTTATGTCTATATTTTTTCCAAGTGTTCTGGCATAATCTTGTACTTCTTCTTCGGTTATTTGTCTCTTTGTTCCTTTTGTGGAAACAAATGCTTTTAGTATTACAAGTCCTTCATCTGGAGTTTCAAGTTCTGCTATTTGTTCGTCAAGGAAAGAACCAAGAAGGTCTTTT
>Ga0208648_1002784_pt1 | contig 11687 bp, 11 predicted proteins | sample AntAceMetag02UKL_FD_184772 | JGI IMG/M metagenome (GOLD analysis project Ga0208648, IMG submission 184772) | Saline lake microbial communities from Ace Lake, Antarctica - Antarctic Ace Lake Metagenome 02UKL (SPAdes) (version 2) | ecosystem: Environmental > Aquatic > Non-marine Saline and...
TTTAATGCCTTCCGGTCGCTCCTTGGGATGGCCGGGGGCACGACCGCGCCGACCAGGGCGGGGTTATATTCGGGAGAATGGCAGCATCCTACATGTTGTGGGTATGGGCGTTAAGCGGATAGGCACGATTGATCCCACCAATAAGGAGAGATTGGCATTGCGTTCGGCGCATCACGGCCAACGAAATATTTTTCGTTCCATGTTTTGGCCAGCCTGTCGCGCAGTTCTGTGACAGGGCGAAACACTCCGCTGGACCCGTTTGGAAGGTATCAGTCAAACAACTTGTCGTGTTGATCGTTGTCGTTGCTGCGGCCAATCCCAACTATTGTCGTGCACGAAGCAGAAACCACCCCGTTTGCCCTTACCATCGTGATAGGGAACGGGCCGTAATTCGGTACAAGTGATAGTCATTGCACTTTGAACCATTTCAACGCCTATTGCGTTTGTTCCAATGGAAGGCCACCGACGCGAAATGGTCAATATTGAGGGAACGATGGACCAGCATTCAAGCAACGCATGGATAGAGACCGTACCGACATTGACGCATTTTGCGCAGGTTGGTGATGCGTCCCTCTATGCGCCTTTGCCGGACAGCTGGTACCTCGGGCTTTCAGACGTGTCTGATTCAACCGAGGCCATCGCAAGTGGCAATTACAAAGCCATCAATCTGGCAGGCGCGGGAACGATCAGTTCGGTCAGCAATGCGCTTGAGGGCGCCTTGAAGCTGTTTGCCTTTGGAGGCGACGGCGCCCATTTTGCGGTCCCTCCCGACCAGAAAACGGCCACCGCCTCTGCACTTGATGGTGTGCGTTGCTGGGCGAAGCGTGAACTGGGGCTGACTTTGCGCGTGGCGATGATATGCGTTGCGGATGTAAGGGCCGCCGGTTTCGATGTGCGTGTTGCCTTCTGGCAAGCGTCCGACAATGTGCGTTATGCCATGTTCACGGGCGGCGGCCTGCAATGGGCCGAAGCTCAGATGAAAAGGAATGCGATTGCCCTATCAACGTCTTCGACGACACAGGAGCCGGACCTTTCGGGTCTGTCATGCCAGTGGGGGCCGGTCGAATCCAGAAACGGCGAGATTGTTTCGCTGATCGTCAAACGGGGGCCAGGGGCTACGGATGCCAGCTTCGCGGATGCAACAACGCAAGTTGTCGCTTTGCTGGATGAGACTGCCTCGAGCAATCCGGTACCGCTGGCCGGGCCGGACGTATCCTGGCCATCCGCAGCTTTTGATTTGCAATCACGCGTCAGTCGCTCCTCCTCGATGCCACCCTGGTGGCGCAAGGCAAAGGTTATCTGCACGGCGGCGGTGATCTGGACCATTTTCAAACTTGGTATCCGCCTGGGCACCTTCATCCCGGACGAATACCGCCGGGAATTGTCTGCAAACACGGATTTCCGCAAATTCAATGACGGCCTGATGCTGACCGTCGATTGCTCGCCCGAGACCATCGCGCGTTTGCGCCTAGCCCTGGATTTGGCAGCGGGTTCAGGCACCATTCGTTATGGTCTTCATGCCCAAAGCAAGGCGCTGATCACCTGTGTGGCACCCTCCGTTGCAGACCTGGGCCACATGCATTTCGTCGACGGCGCAGGCGGCGGTTATGCAACAGCGGCCAAACAATTGGGCAAATGACGATTGGCAGCGGACGCGGTGCGTCGGTGACATGTTTCGCGTAGAGTTCCATGACAACAATTGGTTGATATCGCTTTGAATATGCCGGGTTACGACGGCTGTCAGCGTGGCGGACAGAGTGGTTCAATGAAAACAAGACATACTCTATCGCGTTTGCTGCAAGTGAGGCGCGCGAGGGTACCTCACCTTCGCGCGCTCCCGGAGAAATTCGTAAACCTCTCACCTCATAAAGCTTTCAGCATTCAGTATCATTGACCCGCTCCGCAACTTCCGGATCTGCAATTTCCCTTCCTGAAATCAACAAACGGTCAGAAACCGGAAATTGGTACAGGCCCTGCAAAGCGTTCAGGTTTGTGACCTGCGCCAATTCCGCCGCTTTGTGCGCCAGTTCAAAGCACGGGCAGAATGATCTCGTCGAATACGCGCCGGCAATCCATCTCGTATTCCAGTCCGGCAATGGGTGGGCGATTGAAATGCCACATCAATCCGTTGCGATGTGCGCCGCGGGGACCAAATTCGCTTGTTATCAGCGGATAGATGTCATGTACCGTATAAATCTGCACAGCCGTGGAATCCGCCCAAGCTGAATCGAAAAAGGACATGCGTCTTTCCATCTCGCCTAGCACAAAACCGGCTTTTTCACGGATTGCATCGGCGCTAGTTTCGCCGGGACGAATAATGTGATCATGGTAGTTGGCAGCGCCTTCCGGCACTTCGCCAGAGCCCGCAATTGCAAAGGTCCTGGGAGCATCATTATCCGGGACGGTGTAAAGGAAGGCATGAAAACCGGGCACCGTGGGTGGATCAATTTCCGGACAGACGTTGGAGCGCGCAACCGGATTTTCGTCACCTTCCATGATTTTCCATTGCCGCAATGTTCCGGCATAGGCTTCGTTGAAAGCGCGAAAGCCCTCCTCGGAAAACTGTCCGGGGGAACGCAGTTCACAGGCACAAAACGCCTGAAGCGGGCGATCAACGCTTTCCAGATGATCTGAAATACGCTTGAAACCCTCTTCGAGGGGCACGAAATCTGCGAACCGGGCGCGAACAATCCGGTATCCTTCATTCGCGCAAACACCTGCCGAATATTGCATGACACCTGGTATGTATCGGTATCCGCCAGTCTCCATAAGTTTGGTTTTCATTGCTCAATCCTTTCATGCGGAAGTGTTGTTCTCAGGCACAGATGGACAGTTCGCTGTCCAGATGCCGGAGTGTTGCGATAATGCTATAGGCCGTGATGGCACTGCTTTTGGGGTTGTTTTCATCGGGTATATTCTCGCAAACGGTCCTGACTTTGCCGCCGCGCGAATAGATCGTCAGTTCATGGGTGTTCATGGACAATTGCGGATCCGCCCATATCTCTACTTTCGTTTCTTGCGTGCCGAGACCGGCCAGTGCGACAGTTGCCGCAACATTGATGTTCTGGGGAAAGGCCACAACGCAATCCAGTGCGTTGCCTGAAAATATCAAAGTCGCTTCGGAAATATCTCTCGTGCGAAACGTCGCGCCTGCGATCTGAATTTCCTTGCCAAATGACAGAGGTGGTTTGCTCGTTTTCAGCGTCACACGATCAAGACCGATTTCCTTGGCTGCCCGCAGGCCATCAAGGCCTGCAATTGCGCCCGACGGCACAATGATGCGTATGCCGGACTTTTTCGCCCTCGACAGAAAATCACCTGCCGTCAACAGCCTGCCGACACTGGCGACGATGAGCATCGAACCGGGTTTGGCAAGGACGGCATCAGCAAGCGCATCAAAAGCAGATGGCGGCAGACACTCGACAATGATGTCGGCAGCATCCGGCAGTGCGGAAATGGGCAGAACCTCCGGCATCGAGCGAAACCCCCGCAGCCGCTCTTTTGCGTGGGTAATATCTCTGGCAGACACGGCAACCAGTTTCAGTCCGTCCATGCCTTTGTCGAGTGCTTCGGCGATGCGCAAGCCGATAGAGCCAAGCCCCGCCACCGCCACCGTTTTGACATCAGCCATAATTGATCACGAGCAGCTTGATGTCTGTCATGCTGTCCATGGCATAGCGCGTGCCCTCACGGCCAAGCCCGGAGTCCTTCCAGCCGCCGAAAGGCATCGTGTCGATACGGTAAATCGGCACATCGTTGATCATCAGTGCGCCGACATCCCAATCTTCCAGCGCCCGGAATGCGGCCTTCATGTCATTGGTGAAGTAGCCGCCTTGAAGCCCAAAGCGGGAATCTGCCGCGCGACGCACACCCTCGTCTGCGCTTATTACCTTGGTGAGGGTGATAACCGGACCGAAGATTTCATCGGCTTCGACCTTCATGTCGGGCGTGGTATCCGTCAAGACTGTCGGCGCAACGACTGCGCCATTGCGGGTGCCGCCGGTCAGGATGCGCGCGCCTCCTGCAACGGCCTCATTGATCCAGCTTTCGATGCGCAGCGCTGAGCGTTCGTCGATCACCGGTCCAACGTCAACACCTTCCTCCATGGGATTGCCGACCTTGCAGGCCTCGACGCGGCTGACAAGTTCCTTTTCGAAAGCGTCATAGACCTTTTCATGGACAAAGATGCGCTGGACGCCAATGCAGTATTGGCCGCCATAAACGACGCCTCCGCGCACACATCTTGCGGCAGCGAATGCAATGTCGGCATCATCCGAGACGACAACAGCGCCGTTTCCGCCCAGTTCCAGAGAGACCTTCTTCTTGCCACTGAGCGATTTGATATGCCAGCCAATCGGCACGCTGCCGGTGAAGGTCACCATGGCAATGCGATCATCCCGCACAAGTTTCTCTGCGAGAGGAACATCGCAGTGAACAACGGTGAGTGCTTCTTCCGGCAGTCCGGCCTCATACATTACCTCGGCCAGAAGACGGCTGGTCAATGGTGTCTGCGGCGCTGGCTTCAAGATAACCGAATTGCCGACGGCGAAGGCCGGAGCGAGCTTGTGCAAAACGAGGTTCAGCGGAAAATTGAACGGCGTGATCGCCAGAACAGGGCCAATGGGAAACCGGCGCGCGATTCCAACGCGTCGACCGAGAGAGCCCAGCGTTTCCAGATCGGCATCTTTCATATCGAGCGCGGTGCCGTCGGCATTGGCCGTTTGATATTCGAAAACCGCACTATCGATGTCAAGCGGCACCTCCTGACCACCAAAAGCGCGGGCTTCACGCGAAGCGCCTCGAAGGTTTAAAAGCGAACGCGAAATTTCTCCACGTGCATCATAAAGCGGTTTGCCCGCTTCCGAGGCGATCAGACGTGCGAATTCTTCGCTGCGTTTCTCGATCAGGTTTGCAGTGCGGTCGAGAATATCGGCGCGGACAAACCGCGGCAGGCGGCGCATGATGTCGAAGCCTTTTTGGGCGGTAACAACAGCGGCCTCGATGTCAGCCTCGCCGGATATGGGCATGTGGCCGACGATGCTTCCATCATAGGGTGAGAGTATGGCATCTTGCTGGAGTCCAGCTTGTGCTGAAGCATTCATGGATTTATCTTTCTGTCTGTCTGTCGCGTTCGTCAGGCTGCGCCGATATAGGCTTCACGTACTGCGGGTTCCTGTCGCAGTTCTTCAGAAGAAGCGGCGAAGGTGATGCGACCACGGTCGATCACATAACCACGATGGGCAAGGTCGAGGGCCGTCATGACGTCCTGTTCAACAAGCAGGATCGCAATGCCACTCTTGTTGATCTCGATAAGCGTTTCACTCAAGAGTTCGACTGCCCGCGGGGCCAGACCAAGCGAGAGTTCGTCAATCATCAGCAGCTTCGGTCGGCTCATGATGCCGCGGCCGATGGCACACATCTGCTGCTCGCCACCCGAAAGCGTTGACGCATCCTGATTTGCGCGTTCGGCAAGCCTTGGAAACATGGTCATGACCCGCTCAAGATCCTCTTCTACATCGCGGGGCGCCTTTCTGATGTAGGCCCCCATCAGAAGATTGTCTTTGACAGACATCGTGCGGAATAGCCGTCTGCCTTCGGGCACATGCGCGACACCGCTGGTCAGGGTCAGGCGGGCATCGGCACCCTCAATCACGCGACCTTCAATCTTGATGCTGCCCGCTGTGGGGGACATCAGACCGGATATGGTGCGCAGAAGAGTTGTCTTTCCCGCGCCGTTGGAGCCAATGAGGCAAACGATTTCACCTTCATTGACGGTCAGGTCAATGCCCCACAAAACCTGAATTTCGCCATATCCGCTCTCCAATTGACTGATTTGAAAGAATGGGTCAGACATTCGGCTTCTCCGCAGCATTGGCCTTGGCGTACCGGTTGCCCAGATAGGCCTGAATCACCTTTTCATTTTTCGTAATCTCGTCCGGCTTTCCCTCGGCAATCTTGGCGCCATGATGCAGGACCACGATCCGCGAACACAGGCTCATCACCACCTTCATCAGATGTTCAATCAGGATAATGGTAACGCCGCGTGCGGCGATTGCCCGTATCATCTCAAGCGCGATTTCGATCTCCGCCGGGTTGAGCCCTGCATTGACCTCGTCAAGCAAAAGCACCTCCGGTTTCATTGCCAGACTTTTGGCCAGTTCCAGCCTTTTGCGCTCGGCAAGGGTAAGTTCCGAGGCCAGCGTATCACGCAAGTCCTTGAGACCCAGAAAATCGATCGCCTCGTCTGCAGCCCGCATGGCCTCAGCCTTTGATGAGGCTCCTGCGGCAAAGATGGCCGGCGCCATCACGTTTTCAAGAACGCTCATTTCAGGAAAGGGCTGAACGACCTGATAGGTGCGCGCCACGCCCATGCGACTGATCTGATAGGGTTTCAAACCATCCAGACGCCTGCCCTTGAACGTGACAGTGCCGGAGCTAGGCTTGAATACGCCGGTTATAAGATTGACCACGGTCGTTTTTCCCGCGCCGTTGGGGCCGATCAGACCAACGATTTCTCCGGCTTCGACAGAAAGGTCAACATCGTTTACGGCGATCAGCCCCCCAAAGCGCTGGGTCAGGCCTTTCAGTTCCAGAATACTCATGCCTATGTCTCCCCGTTTTCCGCGCCGCGTTTGCGAAACCTGCGCGCAACCGCACCAACAATGCCGTTTGGCAGGTAGAAAATCAGACCGACAATCAAAATGCCGAGCACCGCAGCATGGACCGAGAGGAAATTGCGCCATACGACTTCTTCGATAACGAGGAATATCGCAGAGCCGATGACCGGCCCCAGAAGCGTGCCGGCACCACCCAGCATTGTCATGACAATCGGACGGATGGTCGTCATGACCGAATAGACATCCGGTGGTTCGATGTAAAAGACCCATGATGCATAGAGCGCGCCGGCTGCACCGACGAAAAGCGATGACATGACAAAGGCCACGACCTTGTAGCGTGTGGTGTTGATGCCGACCATGGAGGAGGCATCCTCATTTTGACGAATGCAGCGCAGGGCAAATCCGATGCGGCCTGCCGACACATACCAGCTCATCAGGAAGGTGAGCACAGCAAGGCCAAGCATCGACCAGAAAAACAGGCGTGCCTGAGCTGCAATGGACATGCGGATAATGGGCAGATTAAGGCCCATGCCACCACCGGTAAGACTGGTCCAGGATGTGGTGACTTCAAGCAGAACTTCCGCCAGCACAAGGCTCGCAATGGCAAAATAGTGCCCCTTGAGATGCAGGATGGCGGAGCCCATGGCACCGGCGAAGACCGCGGCCAGCAGACCAGCAGCCACCCATGCCAGAGGCATTGGCCAGCCAAGGCCCTGAAGGATTGCGCCCGTATAGGCACCGAGACCAAAAAAGGCCGCCGTTGCGAAAGAGGGGTAACCGGCATAACCGCCGATGATGTTCCAGGACTGCGCAAGAACGGCATACATGGCAAACATCGTACCAAGGCGGAGCAGATAATTATCGCCGAGCAGGGGCAGGCAAGCAATAATTGCGAAGGCTATAAGTGCAATGACTGGACGTTTCATTCGTACCCCCTGCGACCCATAATGCCGGTTGGTTTGAAAATCAGCAGGATGATGAGCAGGACGAAGGCAATGGTCAGGCCGTGCTGGGGGCCGATAAACAACGCACCAAAGCTTTGGATGAGACCGAGCACGATACCCCCGACAATCGCGCCGGATATGCTGCCAAGCCCACCGAGAATGCAAACGATAAAGGCAATGCTCAGATATTCTGAACCCGCAAGTGGAGAGATCGGAAAGACCAGACTGAGAAGGCTGCCCGCCGCTCCCGCCATCAGTGCGCCGATACCAAACGTAATTGCGTAAATCTTTTTCACATCGACGCCCATCAGCGCTGCGGCCTCCCGGTCCATGCGGACCGCAACAATGGCGCGTCCGATCTTGGAACGGACCAGCAGCAGATAGAGCAGTCCAGTCAGAACGCCTGCCAGCAACATGGCAACAAGGCGATCCAGCGGAAAGACCAGACCACCGACAACAGCGCTGCCCAGGGGATCGGCAAGTTGCACACTTCTGTAATCAGCGCTGAAGGCCAGCAGCATGCCGTTGTTCAAAAGCAGATCCAGCCCGAAGGTCAGCACCAGCGTGGTCAAGACCGGAGCGCCGACGACACGGTTGATGAGGCCAAGCTGCACCACATAGCCAAGCGCAAACAGCAGCGCACCGGCAATGATGATTGAAAAGAACGGATGGATTCCGAAATGGGCGTAGGCGAAATAGGCAATGTAGGAGCCGAGGACAACGAACGAACCGTGAAGCACGTTGATGACGTTCAGGACACCCCAAACCAGTGAAAAGCCGACCGATATGCAGGCATAAAGGCCCCCAAGCACCAATCCGTTCAACAGGATCTGCGCGTATAACATGAGCGTTGTTCCGGGTTACGAGCGACCGGCCTGCAGGCCGGAAGCTGATACATTGGATTACGGCGATGCGCGGCTGGATCGGCAGCTATTCGATGCCGCCGAAGCGCATATCCGCCTGCTTGATGATTTCAGGAAAGATCGTTTTGGCTTTGCCATCCTGAATCTGGAAAACCGGCGGTTCGAGCGAGTCAATCTGTCCATTTTCACCAAAGTGAACCGGGCCGTAAAACGTTACCGCGTCCATGGACGCCAGTGCATCGCGAACGGCGGTCGGCTCGATCGTTCCTGCCTGTTCGATTGCAAGCTCGAGAATGGCGCCGGCTGCAGCTGCAGATGCTTCTGCATAGTCAGGAACCGCATTGTATTTTGCCTCAAAGGCAGCAACAAAATCGGCGGTGGAGCCAAAGATGTCTTTACCGTCGTAGGAAACGGCCGGATGCCACCATGCTGCGCTGGAGACATTGTTGGAGTGGTCACCTGTTGCGTCGATGAACTCCTGATAGGCGGGGCCGGCAATCATCGTCAGAACTTTCGGCTCAATTCCAAGATCAGCCATCTGGCGGCGGATCAGGATCAGGTCATTGATATAGCCGGTCGTGAAAACCCAATCGGGTTTCGAGCGCAACATCAGCGTCAGTGCTGACGCATGGTCCATTGTACCAATTGCATATTCATCGAAGGAGATCACTTCGAGGTCATTGTTTTCAGTCGACTTTTTCATTTCGTTGGCAATGGCCAGAGGGAACAGGTCATTTCTGGCATAGATTGCGACCGTCGAGACATCCTGTCCCGAATTGGCCACGATTTTCGCCAACGGCTCAGTCAGCGTACTGTTCGGCGTGAACGTTCCGAAAAGATATTGATAGCCCTGATCGTAAACGCTGCTTGACGATGCGGTCGCGGCAATCATCGGAATCTGGTAGCGCTCAGCAACAGAACTTGCAGCCTTGGCCGCGCCCGAGCCGAATGGAGCAAAGAGGAAATTGACATTGTCAGCGGTAATCAGGCGTTCAGCGGTTTGTACGGCCCGTGGAGTCTGGCTTTCATAATCGACATAGACGATTTCAACATCATAAACATCACCGCCAACTTTGATGCCACCTGCCGTGTTGACTGTCTCGGCCCAGAGATCATAGCCACGCTGCTGCTTAAGCCCTTCGGGCGAGAGCGGGCCAGTGAGCGGAAGTGGTGCTCCAATGCGCAAGGTCTCATTTGCAACCGCAGGCTGCGCCAGAAACACAGCGGCACTTGCGACTGCAAGAAGCCAAGCCTTCATGTAACTTCGCATTTCATAACTCCTCAGTTTTCTGTTTATGCATTTGCAAACGTGCTGAATGCCATGCACCCCGAGACTAAGGTTAATTTGGCGCTTCAAGGAAGTGGCAATGTCAGCACACAGTGTTGCGTTTTATGCAACACCTACGAATTCATCTGCCACGAGGCGGATATATTCCACGAATCGAAAAGCGGCGGTGCTCAGCTCGATGTTGGTCCGTTTACAGACCTGAGTGGCGGAAAGCGAAAGAACCTGTGAGACAATGGGTATGCCAACCAGTTCACCTGATTCAAGTTCGCGCTCAAACGAGAAGGCGGGCAGGAAGATAACACCCATATTTTGCAGCGCAAACTGGCGCATCATGTCGATTGAATTCGTTTCCAGCCGGATGTTGATGACAAGCTGTTCGGATTTGACGACATGGTCGACGAGATGACGGATCCCGAATGAGCGATCGGGCAGACCAAGCGGTTCAGTCTTCAGCTCGCTCATCTTCAATTGCCTTGCAGCCGCAAGATGGTGATCGCGCGACATGACGGCCATCAGCGGCTGGCTCAGACTGATCAGCGTTTCAACTTCGGGCCGCGGATCGGGCTGAAAGGAAACGCCGATATCGCAGCGATCTTCGACAACGGCGCGCATCACACCATCCGTTCCTGCCACGAGCACTTCATAGGTTATGTTCGGATGATCCTTGCCAAACAAGGCAAGCGCCCGAGGCAACAGGCCACCAATCATGCCTTCCACCGTATAGATGATGATATGTCCACTTTCGAGATTTCTCAGTGCGTCAATCTCGACACGCAACCGCTGCAATTCTTTCTGGCGGCCTTTGACGTATCGAAGTGCCAGTTCACCAGCGGGCGTCAGCCGCACGCCCTGAGCCTGACGGATGAGCAATGGCACGCCATAAGTATATTCCAGTTTCTGGATCTGGCGACTAACCGATGACGGGGAGATATGAAGTTGTTCAGAAGCCTTCCTGATCGAGCCGAGCTCGGCAACTGCCTCGAAATACGTAAAGGCTGTTTCCATCTTTGTCCTCATGCTTTTTTTCAGTTGCTGGCATGTGTCCGTTACCAGGGGAATTAAGACCGATCAGCCATGTGAAGATTGAATTCTGGTCCGAGGAATCGCCCTGGTTCTATTGCAGACCCTTGGCTTCACTTCACGCGACCATATCGAGCACGCCGCGCTGTGCAAAGTCATTCTCCTTGACTTCGGTTGGCAGAATGTTCCCGATGGGGCTGAGAAGACGCCCAACAAAAGTATCAACCGGCCCCTTCGCTCCCCTGGGGAGGCGCCAGATCAAGGCCAATCTGATAGCTTTTTTCCAACAGCGCCTTTCGTCGCTTTGATGAGCCCGTTGAGCCACAGAGCAGCTCGAGCCTGCGCGGCGAGAATCCAAAGTACCCAAAGGTTCCCTTTATCCAAGCTGTTTCCAAGGCAGAACGATAGCCAGCATCATCCATTTCGTCTGAACGCGCGCCCGCCGGTATCAAGAGCACGCCGGAACGGGGTCGTTGCAGTGATTGGTCCGGGTCGTCCAACTGATCGTAAGCCCATCCCCAGCTCCAGACACGATCGACCCACCCCTTGGTCATGGACGGCATGCCCCACCAGAACAGCGGAAAAACAAGGCAGATCGCATCTGCCCGCGCGATTCGCTGCTGTTCTTTCGCCACATCTGCCGATGGGATTGCGTCGCCCTCCCCTTCAATGTCAGCCATCGACCAACGCGGATCAAAACCTTCGGCATGCAAATCTGCAAGCTCAACCGAATGACCCGCAGCCCTGGCGCCATTGATGAATTGTTGCGCAACAGAAGCGCTGAACGAGGCAGGATCGGGATGATCCAGGACAGTCAAAACATGCATAATACCAAGCGGCGTGAAGGCTGACTCACGTCAGGATTCCCAAATCGTCAAAAGTCTGAATCTATGGCGGCATGTCTGGGAGGACGTGGCCATGGGTGCAGCGATAGGATTGCGGGCGGATTTTGACG
>Ga0208648_1002787_pt1 | contig 11680 bp, 8 predicted proteins | sample AntAceMetag02UKL_FD_184772 | JGI IMG/M metagenome (GOLD analysis project Ga0208648, IMG submission 184772) | Saline lake microbial communities from Ace Lake, Antarctica - Antarctic Ace Lake Metagenome 02UKL (SPAdes) (version 2) | ecosystem: Environmental > Aquatic > Non-marine Saline and Alkaline...
CTGGTAACTCCTCAAATATGATAGATTCTTGCTCCAAACATTGCTCGCTAGCTCGCAATGTTTGGATGTCTTCTATCATACCACGAGTGTTACCTATGTTTCTCAGCCTCCGCACAGTTGCGGGAAATGTAAAGAGAGTGGGAATATCAACAGCAATAAATGACAAAAATACTCAGAGAGCAATAACACTTATCTCTTCTGTAAGGCCAAGAAATTTGTGAACATCCTAAGCAGGAAATCTAAAATCAATTGAAATATGCTGTTTAATAACATAATATTACGAGTAGTTTTTATCAGGAAAGAAAAAAATGTTTAAATCTTTTACTCCGATAGCTCTTGATACAGGCTCAAGAGTGATAAAAGCCCTGGCGCTGGAAAAGCATGGTAGTGAAGTAAAGCTATTGGGGTTCTCTTCCTTTGAGAAAAAAGAAATAAAGAATATACCTGGTAAAGCAGAACAGGATAAAAGAGATATCCTTGATGTGCTTTCCAAAGTGCAGAATAAAGACGCTAAATTTCATCCGGCAGTGTGTTTATTCACAGGAAAATCAACCATATTAAAAATATTAAACTTGGCTTTTTCTGACTCTGCAAAAATAGAAAAGATAATGAAGTATGAGGTTATGCATCATATCCATTCACCTGATAAGGAAATGATATATGATTATCATATTTACAATGATGCTGAATCAGATGCTTCTTCTGTTATAGTTGGTGTTGCAAGAAAAGATCAGGTAGAGAAGCAAATAGAAGAACTAAAAGAAATCAATCTTGATGTAGTTTCAATGGGCATGAGCGCAGTTGCTCTGTTTAATACGTACAAGTTTAATTACGATATATTAAAAGACCAAACAACAGCTCTTATAGACATAGGAGCTGAATTCACAAATATTGTTCTTGAGAGAAATGGGAGAATACTTTTCTCAAGAACGCTGACAAAAGGAGGTGAGACAATAACCCGAACTCTGCAAAGAGATTTAAAGACAAATTTTGAACAGGCAGAGGAGATAAAAAGGGAGCAAGGATATATTGTCTTTCCTGACACTGCGCACAAGGACGAGAAAAAGGCAAAAACAGCAGGCATAATAACAGAGGTTATGCGCGAAATAATGAACGAGATAGACCATACACTAAGATTTTTTAAATCAGAGACAAAAATCAAGGACAAGAAGATAAAGAAGGTTGTATTAAGCGGAGGAACTGCATTGCTTCCCGGCATAGAGAGGTTCTTTGCAGAGGAGCTTGGTAAAGAAGCTGAACTTATGGATCCTTTCAGAAAGATAAAAACAGATAAAGAATTTGAGTATTTAAAGGTGGTAGCTCCTTCTCTCAGCATACCTATCGGACTGGGACTGAACGCAATTGGAGAAGCGGATGTAAAAATAAATCTGCTGCCAGCCAAATTAAAATTAACCCGCGAGATAAAAAAGAAATATAAATGGCTTATTCCATCAGGGATACTTCTTGCTCTAATACTTCTGGTGCCTGTGCTTTCAAGAACGCTTGACTACCATTCTCTAAGGAGCAGACTTGAGAACATAAGGCCTGAGCTTGCAAATTACGAAAAATATGTGCCTGAGATCAGGAAGATAAAAAGCGAAAATGAAAATATTAAAAAGAACATAAATGTATTTAAGAACGCAGTATTAAAAAACAAATTCTATCTTGATGTATTATCATATCTCAGCAAGTCAATGCCTGGGAATATTCATCTTAAGAAGCTTTCCGTAAAAATGGACAGAAAAAAGGAGAAACCGCTTGCTGTCCTAATAGAGGGATTTGCTCCGTCATATCAGGATCTGGAGGATTATGTAGCTGTGCTTGAGACATCAATAATCTTTAAGGAGATACAACTGCTTTCAACAAAGGGAAAACTTGGAAAAGCAGGAATAGGGGGGCAATTTGCGCCCGCAGCAAAAGACAATATAAATTTTGCAATAAGCATGAACACGGAAAAATCCAAACCCCGCAAGAAAAGAAATGAATAGTTTTATAAAAGAATTTTTAAAAGAGCATAAAGAAGAAGTGAAATTTGCAGGCAGCCTTTTAGGAATAATATTGGCTGTTTACATAGCTGTGTTTATTCCTGTGTCAAAAAAGAGGAACAGATCTCTTGATGAATTTTGCTCAGCGCGAAACAAATTAACTGAATACAAAAAAGCTCCGGAAGGTATGCCGTCAGAAGAAACAATAGAAAAACTCAAAAAACAGCAGGAAGAATTAAAACGAAAGTATGTTTTCTTAAAACAGGATATAAATCGCGGCATGTTCAGCTCGGACATGCCTGTTGAAGAATCAAGGCTTCCACTTTATTTTAAAAAGAGACTTTATCAGACAGGATGCAGAATATGGATGAATGCAAGAAAAGCAGGAATAAGAATACCTGCTACGCTTGGGTTCAGCAGCGCAATGCCTGATAAGAATAAGGTAAGGGGTTTGTTAGCGCAGCTCAGTATGGTAGAAAAGCTCATAAATATTGCGAAAAATGATGGAATAAAGGCAATTACAATCATAAAGCCCTCTGCATTTAAAAATGTCGGTAAGGGAAAATCGTATGATGAATACTCGGTTCTTATAAAGATACACTGCTCTACAGAATCTTTTTTTAATTTTATTTATCATCTTGGGGCAGACGGAAATTACTTTATTTTAAAGAACATGCTGATAACCACCGATAATAAGGGCGGATTATCCGTAGATCTTTTAATAGGAAGCATTGTGCCAAAGGAAGCAGCTTAAGATATGAAAAAGACCATAGATGTATGGAAAGACAAATATCAGGCGAAGTCATTATTTTTTGCAAGACAGCACTGGGAAAAGATAATCTTCTTTGTTTTACTGATTGTTTTTATTGTGTCTTTGGGTATAGTGTTAATGCCTGAGAGCCATAAAATCTATTCAAGCAGGAGAGATAATGCAGAAAATGAGAAAAAAGAGACAGGAACTGTCTTAAAACTGGGATTTCTTGGAGATTACTGGGGCATTGGGCAAAGAGACATGTTTAAGCCATATAAAAGCGCGGCAAGCGAGCCAATTCAGCAAATAAAAACAGAAACATCTCAGGGGCCTGAGGGCTACCTGCTTTTCACAGGCTCATTTAAGACAAATACAGAGCAGGTTGCAATGGTGAAAGACACAAAAGAGGGAAAGAGCTATTTTAAATCAAAAGGAGAGAGAATCTGCGGATTCAGAATATTGCATATAAAAAAGAAATGTCTGATTCTTTCAAATGATTCAGGAGATATAATCACTTTAATAAAAGGCGGGAAGAAAAAAACAGGGAGATATTAATTTGAATTTTAAAAAGAACCAAACACTTATAATTGTTTCAGTAGTTGTCTTATGTTTGCTGGCAGTCAGTGTCTATTATTTCAGTGGGAAACTTCCTTTTAAAGGGAAATTGGTCGGTCTCGAGAATATAGATAAAGCACTTGAAGGGCTTGATGAAATACCAACAACAGATACAAGCTGGATAACTGAAGAGGGTGTTGCGGATACAGCTCCGATTATGGAATTGGGAAAAGAGCCGCCGGCACTGCCTGGAGTTGGTAAAGAAGGTCTTCTCACACTCACTGTGGAATCAACTGACGAGAAGAAAGTAAGGCTTTTGAAAGGCGCGTTTACAAGAGGAAATCAGGCAATTGAAGAGAGCAGGTTCTCAGACGCTTCAGAAGAGTTTATCCAGATTCTCAGGGTGGATCCGGATAATAAAGAAGCGTCAAATTATCTATTTCTCTGCATGTCTGAGCTTCGCAAAAGAGAAAGACAGGCAAAGCTTGACTCTGAAACCAGAGAAAGATTTCAGAAGGGCAAGGTGTTTTTTGATGAAAAGAATTTTGATGAAGCAATAGACGAGTTCAAAAAAGTGCTTCTGCTTGATGCAACTCACACTCTTGCAAGTGAATATATGAAAAAAGCGCAGGACATATTAAGCGGCAAGGAAGCGGAAAGGCGGGAAGCGGAAAGAAAATTAAAGGAGGAAGAGGAGAAGAAAAGAGAAGCGGAAAGACAAAAGGAAATAGCGAAAAAAAGAGCAGAGATACCTAAAATATTCCCTTTTGCAGAAAAAAACATTGAAGATGGGAATTATGAAGACGCAATAAAACAGTTAAAAGATATTCTTAGCGTAGATCCATATAATAAAAGAGCATTAGGTATGCTTGAAACAGCGCAAAAAATGCAGACAGGGCTTGAACGCGCCAAAATAGAGGTTGAAGCAAAAGCTGTTGATATGGAAAGAATGAAGGACGTGGATAAAGCCAGTCTGCCTGTAATTGATAAAGCTGAAAGAGCAAAGAAAAAAGAGTCAATTAAAGAAGAGGAATTTGTTCCTGAAATACAGAAAATATCGGCGTTGCAGAAGCAGGCAGAACAGCTTGTATCACTGGACTTTCAGGACGCAGATTTAAGGGATGTGATAAGGTTCATGGTGGAGAGAACAGGTATAAATATTGTAATGGACGAAACAATACTAAAAGAATTCAGCGAGACAGGCGGACTGGATGTAGCCCAGTATAATCCGTTCGCGCCTCAGACAGGTGCTTCGCAGGCTTTTGGGGCTAATCAGCCAGAGCAAATGATTCCACAGCAGGATATGCAGGCTTTGTTTCCGCAGCAAGCTTCTCAACCACAGTCTCCGTATCAACAAGGGGTGCCTTATCAACCCTCTCCCTACGGACAGCCGCAGACACAACCAGGAGGCATGCCTCCTCCCGGACTTGTCGGATTACAGCCGGGCTCTGTGCAGATGGCTAAAGCGCCTCAAACATCGCTCAAGGTAACAATATATGTTAATAATGTGCCTCTTAAGGATGTTCTGGATATTATCCTGCGTTCAAAGGGACTTGCATACAGAATTGAAGAGAACATTATCTGGATATCCACGCCGAAGAATCTGGGAAAAGAGCATCTTATAACCAAGGTATACAGTCTTAAGCACGCTGTTGGAAAATTCAGTAATTTTCCCGCAAAGCCGTTTGAAGAAGGCGAGCTTGGAGGAAGAGAAGTCTCCACAGGCGCAGAAGACTTATCCATTGGATCAGGTCAGGGACTCTCGCCTTTTTCAACAAGCGCCTCAACGAAATCTGATATGGGTTTCCTCGGTCTTACTGAAGGGCTTAAGACAGAAGAAGAAACCAAGAGAGAAGGAAGTATTAAGGAGCTTATTACAGAGATTGTTCCTCAGCCGGAAGGAAGCAGGGTTATATTTTACGACAGGCTTAATAAGCTGATTGTGAGAAATACGCCGACAAATATAAAACTTGTTGATCAGATAATCAAAAGCCTGGACGTTGCTACGTTTCAGGTTTCCATGGAAATAAGATTTATAGAGATATCTATGTTTTCAGGGAAGAATATAGGGATTAACTGGGATTATATTAAGCAGATAAATACAACCACTACAGCAACAACGGATATAACGCATGAATCAGCATCGTTCGGTAAGACAGAGTCGCTTACAGGAGGATTGGGTTTAACTTACGCAACACTTGGAAGTTTGCAGCTGACAGCAGTGCTCAACGCGCTTGCAAAGGATAAGGATGCTAAAACACTCTCTGCGCCAAAACTTACCTGTCTGAATAACCAGACAGCAAACATAAGAATAGTTAAGAATCATAAATACATAAGCAGATGGGAACTTTCAACAGCAGGTTATGACGAGTATCTGAGAGAAAGATGGGAGCCTGTTATAGGCAAGATCAGCGAAGGTATTGTGCTGGAAATAACGCCAAACGTGAATGATGAAAACAATACAATTACTCTTACGCTGCATCCGTCAATATCTAAACTTGTTGAGATGCAGACAGCAGGTGAAACAGCTCATCCTGTTACACTGCCGATTACAACTACAAAAAGCGCGGATACCACGATTTCAATAAAGAATCATTATACGCTTATACTTGGCGGGCTGATGGAAAATGACAGGGCGTCTAATGTAAGAAGAGTTCCATGGCTCTCAGACATACCGCTTCTAGGCAAGCTCTTTCAGTCAAAGACAACATACAAAACAAAGAGCAATCTGCTCATATTCATAACAGCGCATATGCTTGATTCGGAAGGGAGAGAAATAGAATGAGAAAATTAGTCATCTGTTTATCAATTTTATTTATCTCATATTCTGCTTACTCTGCTGAATCCTCTAGATCCTTTTTTGAGGGATATAATCTAATGCAGAAGGGCATGTATTCACAGGCAGTAAGCAAATTCAGGCAAGCGATAAAAGAGTCTCCTGAATATGCGCCTACATACACAAACCTTGCAAAGTGCCATGAGTTTCTGAAGCAGTACAGCGATGCAATACCTATACTGAGAAAAGCAGCAAGGCTGATTCCCAGAGATGCAGAGAAGATTCAGAGGCACATTGTTCTTCTCGGAGAAATGAAGCAAGTCCTGCCGTACATCTCAAAAGGAGACATAAAGTCTGCTATGCCTGTATTAGGGAGAGTAATAAGAGATCCTTATAAAAACAGCTTTATAAGACTTGACGCCCTCTGTTATCTTTCTCATTATTTTTATACCATAAACAGCTATGATAATGCTCAGCAAATGGCAGAAACAGCAATAAAAAGCTATTCGCTGAATTTCATACCTGCTCAAACGTTATATGAATATGCAGATATTTTAAAGAGTCAGAGAAAAAACTATGTTCAGGCGATAAAGATATATATTTCTCTCGGGCAGAAGCCGAACAGCCCGTATTCAAAGGATGATTTAGAAAATCTTGTAGCAGAATGTTATCTTGGAATTGCTAAAGAATCAAAGGATGAGAAAGTAAAAAAGGCAATGTATGAGAGAATAGTTATTCAGTGTCCGAATTCTAAGTATGCAGCAGAAGCAAGGAAAAAGGTTGGGGATATCATAGAAAAGGTAAAGAGGTTAAAAGAAGATGCAGATGCGCAGTTTGATATTGGAAGCTATGCAGCAGCATTACCCATTTACCGGAAAATATACACTGACTATGGGAATACAGATACTGCGCAGTATGCCATATATTGCGCGGGGAGATGTCTGGCAAATTCAGGAAAATACAAATCAGCAGTTAAGCAATTTCATGAACTGGTAAGGAAATATCCAAAAGGGGAATATGCTGATGACGCCCTTATGGGAGCAGGATGTCTGTTAAGCGGTTTGATGAAGCAGCTTGATTTAGCTCTAAAGGAATGGGCGTACTTTCTTGCGCATTATCCAAAGAGTGAATATGCGGATGATGCATATTTTGATATAGGCAGAATATATACAGCGAAAAAAAATTACAAGAAAGCATATCAGGCATATGCATATTTAATAAAAAAATATCCTGATAGTCCATGGATAAGACTTGTAAGAGAGGAAATGCTGAAAATAAAAAGAGGAGAATACAAGTAAGGTGCAGAAAGCAAAAACAGCTAGTCTTCTATTAATACTGTCTTTTATCTTCTCCATATCTACATCTACACTCTGCCTTGCTGAAGAAGAATCTGCGTTCTTCAGAGGTTTTGATTACCTGCGAAATAAGCAGTATACAAGAGCAATAAGACAGTTTGAGATTACCATAAAAAGAAATCCAACGTATCTTCCCACATATTCGTATCTTGGGGAGTGTTACGAGAGGCAGAATAAATATGATAAATCAAAGGAAGTATGGAAGAAATATGTAGAGCATGCAAAGTTTTACAAGGATGCTGGAAAGAAACACATTGAGTTACTGGACAAAATGAAAGAAGCAAAAAGTATCCTGGCAGATGTTCTGAGAGAGGATGTTGCCGAAGATACAGGCATAATGCCGGAACTATCAATTTCGGATACATCAACGAAAGAGATTATAGATGAGAAGAAAGCGTGGGAAATGGCAGAGCCTCTCTTAATAGACGTAGTAAATGACCAGTATCCGATGAGCATAATCTGCCTTCAGGCAAGAGAAATTCTGGGAAAGTATTATTTTAAAAACAAGCTATATAAAGAGGCTGTGGATGCATACAAGAAGGTGGTAACTTTCTATCCAAGAGACATAACTCAGGAGATTCTGTACAACTATGCAATAAGTCTTGGACATATCGGAGAATATGAAGACTCAGTAAAGATGTTTATCCAGATAACTGAGAACTGTCCAATTATAGATTTAGAAAAAACGAAAGAATTCAGAGAACAGCTTATGGCAAGTTATCTTGGCATGGCAAATGAGACTGCGGGGACAGAAGAAGCAGAAGATATGCTGAAAGCAAGGAAAATGTATCAAAAAATTGAGCAGCATTACTCTGATACAAAAGCGTATGAAACAGCGCACAAAAACATAATGCAGGTAGAGGAGCTGCTTGCTAAGAGATTTGAGAGAGAAGGGGATGAAGCGTATGTAGAAAAAGATTATTCTGAGGCGATGAAGCAATACAAAAAAGTAATGGAAAATTGTCCAACGAGTTCCAGATACCAGAACGCAAGAAAGAAATATGGGACTTTACAGAAAACTGCGCGAGAATACGCAAATAAAGCAGAAGAGTCATACATTAACACAAAATATTCCGAAAGCTTGAAATATTTTAATTTACTTATTGAAGAATTTTCTGGTTTTCGTTCAGACTGGGCAGAATTAAGGATAGGATATATTTATGCCAATCAAAAAGATTATACAAAAGCAGTAAATCAGCTTTTAAGAATGGCTAATAAATATCCAAAGAGTCCCTATGCAGAAAATGCAATTGAAAGAGCAGCAACGTATTGCTGGGATAAGCTGGATAAGAGAGATAATGCCTTAAAACTATATATGTATCTTGTTAAGCATTATCCTAAGGGTGTCTTGGTAGATTTAACACTCTATTATATAGGATGTATAAGACTTCAGGAGAAAAACTATCCAAAAGCTTATCAGGCGTTTAAGAAGATACTGGATGATTATCCGGACAGCAGAAAAAGAAGAAAAGCAAGGTTACAGATAGAGGCGATAAAGCGAATAATAAGCAAACAGAAAAAGAAGTGAAAAAAGTTGTTGACACGCATTCTTGGTATTTGCTAGACTCCGCCTATCTTAAATAAAACAAGAAGCAAAGAAAGGAAAATATAAGCATGCATTCATTGAGAGCAAAAAGCATTCTACTAGTTTCTTTATTTATTATTTTCGCAGCATATAGTTCGGTATATGCGGACATAACGGTTTCAATTAATTATTATGGACAGGATCATTATGGTTACGAGGCATCTTCAGTAAATGCGAAAGCAGGCGATACATATTCTCTGCATGTTGTAAATCATTCAGGAGGGAGTATTAACTGGAAATGGACTTGGTTGGGCCCTCAGGATCAGGGAGTATGGCTGACATCAATAGGGTCAAAGAATGTGGATGCAAGATTTATACCATTTAACACAAACAACTGGCTATATACATTCACAGTAGAGATATGGAAGACAGGAGAGGGAGAAGGCGGTGGTCCGCATACAATAGATGGAAGCGGAGCAATAAACCAGCCAGATATAACAATAACAGAGCCTGTAGTGGACAAGTATGTAGCTAAGGACTCGGAGACAACAGTATCAGTAACAGCGACTGTAGGACATGGAGAAGAGGGATGGGCTAACCAACCAGTAACTATATGGATACTAAAGAATGGAACAGGAAGCCCTCTTTATTCACATAACCTGACCACAGGAGACAGTGGAACAGCAACCTACCAGTATTCTCCTGGTTCATGGGATACTGCGGAATATGAGACAAGAGCGAAGATAAATGATCCAATAAAGACGTATGTGGATGAGGGGAATTATGCTATAACTGTATTTAAGACGGAAGTAACTCATGTCAAGTTTGACCATACTGCAGGTGATACTGCTGACGGAATAAATATCAGAGAGAACAACTCTACTGACATAAGCGTACCGGAATGGGTAAAAGGCGGGCAGAATAAGCCGGCCGCTTACAAGAAGAGTACAAGTGTAACTATCAAGACAAGGTTTACTGTTTCGCCGAGTTCAGTTACCAGTGCAAAGATACAAGCTACAACCTCCGATAGTATTCTTGGAAATTTAGGAGAACAGACAGTCAGTTTCTCAAGCGGCGTATCCAGTCCAGAATATATCTCATTTACCCCTACTAGTTCCACGCCAAGCAGTATTGATAAAGATACTGTCACGTGGCAATGGAAGGTTAACGACGTGAATGGGAGTAGCTCAAGCGAAGTTGACATCAACACTTCGGGAGCACATACGATTTATACCGTACTTGGAACACCTCAATCCCCAATGACCGAGCCTTGGACGCAGGTTCTCGACTACGCTTGTGTCTGGGCGAATGGAAAAACCAGTGAATCCGCGGCAGTTACACCTATTACAACTAATGCATACAATAACCTTGGAAAAAATTATTATGGGCAGAACACTCATGCCGCTGGAACAACCTTCAATCTTACCTCTTTCCTATCAGCGAACTGGGCTGACTGTCGAGATATGTCTGCCACTGTTCACGTATTTACTAGAGCTATAGGAGGCACTACGACAAATGTGCGAAAAATAGATGGGCCGTTTGACTATAAGAGTATAGACCCTGTTGGCTTGCCAGGTTGGGACACCGGTGCTTGGAATTTCCATCAGGTAGGAAATTACTCAGGAGTTTATGATGCCTGTTTGAGGCTGAAGCAAAGTAATCCTCGTATACCTACAGGCGAGGACATAAACGGTAGCTATAAAACAGACCTATATGATTCTGGAACATGGGACCCGAAGGCTCCATTCAACTATACCACAGTAAATTAAAACTGTTTATTGTTAGAAACGAGTACAAAATAAAGGAGGGATTTGCAATGCTAAAAAAAGTAGTGGTTGGTTCTATGCTTTTGGTTTTTGTGATAGCTATTGGAACGACTTTGGCTGCCAAAGATGTAAAAGATAAGAAATTCACACTACCAGTATTAGAGAAATTTTTGTTAAGCAAGTCAGAAATGCCCGGGTATAGGCTGAAATATCAACATAAACATCATTGGTTTATTGGGAGAAAAAATGGCAAAAGCCAACAGAAGATTGGTGTTGAGCAAAATTGGGTTTCATCTTCCGGGATAAGCACATATGTTAGCTATTGTGCTTTCAATTCGCATCAAGAAGCGCTTGATGCTGCTACCTTCTATAAGTCAAATATGGCCTCGATATTCAAGGAGGGTTCACTTACCGGCTTGCCGGTGGGAGACAAATCGTGGATTGCAACCCAACAAAGTCAGGGAGCAGCCATTCTGGTTGTCCAAGGAAATGCAATAGTATTGGTTGGGGATTCACTTTGTAGAGAAAATGAACGAAAACACTTAGAAAGGATAGTTCGAAAAGCAATAAAAAAATTGCGAAAGAGTAAAAAGTGATTTTTTTAGACTATTTAGTTTTTTGTTTTTGTTAGTTTGTGTCTGTGTTATCTCAAATGCTGGAGCAAGTGCAGATAAACTCAAGTACTACTCTGAAAACGATCCTAAAATTAAGCAGATTTCTAAGAGTGTAAAACAATATTGTTTTATTAAGCAGAAAGAATCTTAAATAAAACAAGAAGCAAAGAAAGGAAAATATAAGTATGCATTCATTGAGAGCAAAAAGCATTCTACTAGTTTCTTTATTTATTATTTTTGCAGCATATAGTTCGGTATATGCGGACATAACGGTTTCAATTAATTATTATGGACAGGATCATTATGGTTACGAGGCATCTTCAGTAAATGCGAAAGCAGGCGATACATATTCT
>Ga0208648_1002789_pt1 | contig 11677 bp, 13 predicted proteins | sample AntAceMetag02UKL_FD_184772 | JGI IMG/M metagenome (GOLD analysis project Ga0208648, IMG submission 184772) | Saline lake microbial communities from Ace Lake, Antarctica - Antarctic Ace Lake Metagenome 02UKL (SPAdes) (version 2) | ecosystem: Environmental > Aquatic > Non-marine Saline and...
TTTCTCTACCGAAGCCTTATTCTTAGGCAATTGCGTATGAACCTTTGTTAGCAGCTTTAGTCCAGAAAAAATTTGAGGAGCAAAAATTTACGCAGCGATCTACAAATTTTTTTTATTGCTGCTAACGTACCGGCTATGCGCAGTGTGCCAGTGTTGCGCCTGCGGCAGGCATATTGCGTATGAGCCATTGTTGGCGTGTCGTTGTTTATTCCTTTTTGTGTTTATTCAATTTATTTTCAATCATTGTTTTCGCTGAAATATAACTCCAGATTTCAAGTTCTGTTTGATAAACAAATCTGCCTTGAGGAATATATCCTAAAGTTCCACCACTCCAAGCTGCAAAGTTGTAATTCTTTGTAACTAATTTTCTTTTTCCTTCAATTTTTTCAAATCTAAATACTCTTTCAAAATCAACAGACCAACCTCCAATGACGATATCTATTGTGTCGACACTTATCTGTCTACAACGAGCCCAGTATAAGGAAGAAATAATATCTTTTTTTATTAATGGATATGCATTATTATAGTCGACCAAATGAATATTAAATTTATCATAGTCTGTTTTGATTCCATTTGGTATTGAGTCTGCTAAAATATAGAAATCAAGTTTGGTCGAGTCCTTAGAATTAAAATAATCATTAAATGACTGATTAAAAAACTCAACTCGTTGTTCTTCACTTAATTCCTGTCCAAAAGAATTATTTGCAAAAAGTAGTATAACAATTAATAGTCTAGCTATTTTCATATTCTATGATTGTTTGTCCTTCTTCGATTGTTTTTCATATTTCATGGTATTTTCAAATCCATTAATTAATAAAAATATACCTCCCGCAATAGCTAATGCGTATAGTACATTATTCTCAAAGCTCTGTGTGAAAGTTGACCAAATAGTCCATCCTCCACCAGCGATTTCAATGAATCCAAAAACAATGATTATTTTTTTCTTAATCTGATATAATCCTATTGCTGTTCCAATTGCTGTAATTAAGCCAACAATTCTCCATGTATTCGATTCTTTCAAGGGTGTTTGAACATATTCCAACAATTCGGCAAGGCTAGGCACCCATAAAAAAATGTATTTCATAATGTACCAAAAAATAATTCCTCCTATTGGAATAGCAATAGCTTGTAATAGACATGAATTATTCTCGGTTTTCTTTTCATTCGTCATGATTATCCATTTATTATTCGTGGGAGTTTACCCAATGCACGCCAACGGATGGCGCTATGCTGCGTACCGCTTAATTTTAACTAATTTTCAATGTTACAAATATACTTTATTAATACATTTAATATTCATGTTTACAGCTAATTGCGGTATGCAGTATGAGCGTGTGTTATATGCTGGCATTTCTATTTCCTAGTAAATGGCATGGTAATTAAAATTCCAATACTCATGGTTGGAATCCATTTTTCACTGAGGCTTACCCTTGGAGGGTCAAATACCTGTAGTTCTGTATTGATAGAGCAAGTACCTTGTCGTTTTCCATGTGTTGTAAATTCTTGAGTTCTTAATGCTATCCCAGAGGCAGCAAAAAAGTCAAATTCTAATCCTATTTTGTTGCCTGATAAGACTCTTAACTTTTTACCAAAAATTATTTTGAGTCCTTTTGATTTTTCCCACATTGACTCCAGACTTACGTAAGAGTCAGAACTTGTTCCAACACAAAATTGATAGTAAATGTCGTTATAATAAATATGGCTGAAATATGCTTCAGCAGAAAGATATAATCTAGCATAGGTTGACAAAATGTATTTATATCCTGCGCCTAGATAAATACCTTTAGATACCTTAGTGTAATTTTTAGAATTAAATAGTCCAAATGAGCGTGATTTATATGATTCAGCAGATGTAGGGTACTTTATTCCTGCCGCTAATCGAATTATATTTTTTTCGTTTATATTTCTTTCGTATCCTAAGATTGCTTCTCTTGTAAAAAGTCCTAATAGATTATAAGTTATGTTGTTTTTGTAGGATATTCTTTCTTGTGTTTTATTCTGTGCAAATGATTCTAAAGTGGATATTTGAATCAGAAACAATATAGAAAGTATTAATTTAAGTTCTCTCATTCCTTCATTTTTGGTGCTTGCATATAACCGGATGGCGCTATGCTGTGTACCGCTTAATTTTAACTAATTTTCCTAATTACAAATATATTTAGTAATAGTACTTAAACTTCCTATTTACAACTAATTGCGGTATGCAGTATGAGCGCTTGTTATAGCCTGTGGTTTTTCTTTAATCTTTCTGGATAAGTTAAAATTCTTGATTAAATAAATACATTTCCAATTGTTCTGTTTGAACATCAATCTCTCCAGCAATTTTGTGTAATAGTTCATTAAATTTATTGTAATCACTAAATTTTGAAGAAGGTCCAACATCAATAATTTCATATATTTCCTTTGGTATCGTTAGTTTTACTAATGCTCTTGCTACTCTGATGTCAAAAATTAGAGAATAGTTTTCTAAACCTTTTGCTCTTGTTGCGAAGTATAAGATTTTTGTCAAATAACTTATACCAAGTCCCTTAATTTTTTTTAATTCATTAAAAGCATTTTTTATGCTATCTTCCTTATTTTCATTTATAAAGTCTAGTACTCTTTTAATCTTTTCTAGATTCTCTTCTGAAGAAATGTATTTATTGGTTCTGAATGTTCCATATCCCGTGTCTGCAAATCCCCATACCATAGTTAGTAAAAATGCTCTCAGGTAACTATCTCCATTCTCAGTGAAGTAGTCTTTATATGTGTTAATCACATCTAGTCTTGAGATTTCTTTGTTTTCAAAGTCAATTATTAAATTTTTGTAGTTCCTGTTTAGATTATTCCATCGATTAGTGTCGTAAAGAAATTTTGATTCAGTTAGTGGTTTTAAATTTCTAATTTCTGTTTTTTGTGCTTTTGTGAATAAATTCATATTGTTTGATGTGTTGATTACCATTGGCTATAACGTGTCGCAAATATGGCACGTAGCCGTTTGTTTGCAGATGTTTGTTGATTACTTTTATGTTGATGCTACTACTCATCTTCCTTAATAAACATAAGCCGGCTATGGGCTATAATTTGTTGTTGTGTAGCGTTAATTTATTCATTATTTGATTTAAAATTTGTTTGTCTTTCTTAAAATATAATGGAGTTTTTATATCATACATTCCAAACGACATAACATTTACATAGATGAATCCATTGTCTAAAATAATTGAAATCTGTCTCTCTTGCGATAGCCAATTATTAGTTTGAATAATAATTAACTGTTCATCTTCTTTAACAATTGACCAACTATTTTCTTCTGCCAATAGATTGAAAATATCCCTGTCAACTTTAACCTTTTTATTATCAGTTAGAGTTAATTTTTCCATCTTTTTAGAAATCGTTATTTCAATGGCAGTTAGTGTTAAAACAATAATAGTTAGCAAAATTTTTAAAGTAGTTATTTCAGTTTTAATTCCAACTGTCGGTCCTATAATAATCACAATAAATACAATAGCAACTAAAATAGAATTGAAATTATCTATGAATTTATGGTACAAGGAGGTTGAAACAAGTTTTCTTGTTTCTATGCTTTTTTTTACATCTATATTAATTCTCACTTTATAATTATTAGTTTTGTCTTTGTAATGCTACACAACGGTAAGTATATGGTTTTGTGGCGGTTTTGAAACACAAATCTTTCAAATTACATAGATGTTTATTTATTGTTAAATCGTTCATATTTAGCACTTCACCCGCCATAAACTATATATATTGTTAGCCACAGTAATTACTTGATTATATTTTCAATTATAGATGTATTCTTACTGCCTTCATATTCATAATAATTATAAAAAGTAATTTTTTCAATCCACCCTGTTTTGGTGTCGTAAATAAACTCACTATAAGAATTCATTTTTTGTTCTGTATATTCTTGGTCTGGGAATTGTTTTTCTTGTAGTTTTTTAAGTTCTTCATAATTATACACATAAGCATATCTTATACTTATTTTATCATTATCTAATTCTTTTGTTATTGTTTCAAGTGTAACAGGAATGCCTTCTTTAAAATGTTGATTCGGAATTGTTGTTGGTTCAAGAATAGTATCATTTATTAGCAATTCTTCACCATAACTTCCATGAAAAATATCAGTTAATTCATTACACATTTTGATTATCTCGTCTTTAGTTTCTGCTAATTTCATTTGTGAAACAAGATTGTCTAATTCAACTTGATTAATATCTTCGTTTTTTGCTTCTTTGATAATGTTTTCTTTTAATTTCATGTTTAATTCAAGTAATGATTTCCAGTTAGTTAATTCTATAAAATTACCATCTAAATCTGTTTCAATTATGTATTTAAATTCAGAAATATATTCCTTCATAAAAGCAACTCCGTCCAATTCCTTATTATTATTGATTATTTTCCATTCTATGATATATCCTTTACTGCTTCTATCAACTATTTCAATATTATATTGACCTATTGTGTCAACTGGAAATATATCTTCTTCACCTTCCATTGTCCTTGAACCTGATTGCAAAACAATCATTTCTTTTACTTCTCCTTTTTCCCAATTTGCCTTTAATTTAAATTTTTTCTCATTCTGAGTACTGCAACTGAAAAGTGCAAAAAATATTAATCCTATAGTGAATATGCTTTTTCTCATTTCTTGTTTTTTATTGTGGCTAACGTGTTGCGCTATGAATAGTTGCCGCTTGTGAAGCAGTTTCTTGTCTGGTTAAACCAGACTTGAAACGGACAACAAATGTTGAATTTATAATTGTCACGGCAATTATTTATGAGCGCTTGTTGCCCACAGTATTTATTCATTTACTTTTGTCTTCTTTAATAATTCCATTCTCGGATATAGTAAAAGTTCTTTTATCAAAAATTGATTTCATAATCAACCAAATTTGGTCTACAAGATGAAATTTTAGATTCGCGTCTAATTTTGTTAATACTCCTGTGAAAATTATTCCTTTGATTTTTGTAATTGAATTAGTTTGTTCATTAATAAGACTTGCTCCTGTGAGTTGATAACCTTTTGTAATTATTTGAAACACTTTCTCTTTATGTAAATCCATTTTGAATATTGTTAAATAATCCACTAATGGGACTTTATTGCCATTCATTAATTTTATCTTAATTGTATCTACTTTAATTACCTCAAATTCATTTTCCATTCTGTCTAAAGAATCTATCTTGATGCCTAATATTTCCGGACGAAGAGTCCAACTTTTTGTATCAAATATTCTTCCTCTCCCTTCCCAATCTTTTTCCTCAGCTTCTCTTAATTCAACCAATCCAATGTTCTTGTATTTAGCAAAAGTGATTCCATCAGGTGTAAAACCATTTTTAGAAACAATAACACCTTTATTAATACCAGTATCTTCAATGATTGCAGATACTTTCATGACAATATCTTTGTTTATTTTTTTCTTCCAATATTTGCATTCAATGGCAGTTCGGTAATTATGAATTCCATCTGAATGTTTGGTTAATACATCTATTTGATGATTATCTCCAGACTTACCTTCTACCTTGCAGTTATTTCCATAACCCTCAATTGCTACTCCAGATTCGTTTCCTAAAGTTTCATAAATATATTTTGTGATTGATTCGTATTTTTTCCAATCCAAATTTACTTTATTAGCCATCTTTTTTTAAATTTAAACCGATATTACAAAATGGATTAATTCTGTTACTAGCGTTCATATTGTGGGCAACGGCTCGTATAAGAATAGTAGCCGACTGCGTTGCACTTCACTGTTAAATTACTTGAAAGATAAAGCGGGCTACAACCCTTGAATTTACTACCATCACGGCTATTATTTTTATACTTTGTTAGGTGGTGTTTTTTAGTCAAACTTGCTATTCAATTGATATATATATCCAATTTCTTTACCAGGTGCTTTCAATTCTTCAATTTCAATTTGTAATTGTCTATGTTTATATTGAAATGGTAGTTTCGATAAATTACCGAATTTCAACTTTAATACGTTTTCAACAGTCTCACCAGTTAATGTGAACAAAGATTCAAATAACCCTTTTTTAATATGTTTGACTACAAGTTTCATATAGGTTTCATAGTCATATTTTAAGTCTAAATATTCTTCAAGTAAAAAGTCATTTGTAAGTCCTTGTGTGGATACTTTTTTCATCCAGAGTCTTAGTTTATGAAGACTTCTCATTAATTTCTCGTCTTTTCGTAATCCTAAAATTGTCTCCCAATCTAATTCATCTGAAGGGACACTTATATCATCGATTATTAAATTTATTACATTATTATAATTTGTTTGAATTGAAGATTCTTCTTTATTTAATGGATTCATGTACCAGACTGGACTTGCAGGAATATAGGTGTTAAGGTTGTTTTCATTTTTGTATAGTTGAATTGACTTTTGAACAATCATATTTCCATAATCTTGATCGACAACAAGCATTCTTGTAACATTCATTAAATATCCTTCTTGAACACGTAGGTCAAAATAGTATAAAGGTTCTCTTTCGGTATAGTCGGGTATAACCAAACCGTTCTTTATTAATTCATCTGTTCCGAACTGAGTGTCGACAATGTACCCTTCATCAAATAAATATTGTACATCAGAAAAATAGGAACTTAGGTATTCTTTGATATATTCTGGAAAAACATATGGGTAATTACCCAATTGGGTGTAATATGAGTCAAGAAATGACTTGATGCCAGGAATAACCAAATTATCAAATAAAAAAGCGTCAGTTTTTAGTTTTGATTTTTTTCTCATTTGAAGAATTTGAAAAAGATCATTATCAAAATAATTGAATCCTGTATCTATTCCTATAAGTTTCCCCATGGTTCATTTTTTAAATACCACCTAACGGTTTGCGCTATGAATAGTTGCCGCTAGCGAAGCAGTTTCTTGTCTGGTTACACCAGACTTGAAACGTATTACAAATGTTGAATTTATAATTGTCACGGCAATTATTTATGAGCGTTTGTTGGCATTTCGTTATTTTTTGTTCTTCTTAATTGACTGTTTTACAAGACTTAAAATATATTCTAAATCATCATCATTGTTTGTTTGGATTTCATAATCTCCATTTCCCCAATGTCCAGTTGTCGAAACATCTCTTGTTATATTTTTTGAATCGTCAAGTTCTCCTTTGCTCATATTTATCCACATTTTCAATGCTTTTTTTTGTGGCAAAATATCAATTACGTTGCGTCCAGAAACAAATGCGATATATTTTTTCTTAGGTTTAATTTCAAGATTGTCTAAGTTTTGAATAGCACTTTTGAATTTCTCATAAAGTTCTATTATTTCTTCATTTACATTTTCCAAATGCTCCTGTTCCGAATAAACTTTTATTTCTTTAGCAACATTGTCAATTGTTTGGTCAGTTTTTGAAATTGTTTTTATGCTTTCTTGCGCTCCTGCTTTTTGAATTTGCTCATAAGAAACTGTATTATTTTCAAACCTTTTTACTTCCCATAATTCTATTGGTAAGTCTTTAAAATTAATCGCTTCTCTTTGATAATTTGTAAATGCAGGGGAAATAAACAAAACTCTTGATTGTGACCAATCCACGTCATTTCTTTTCAGTGTTTTATCAAGATTTTCGTTAAATTCTAAAATGAAGTCTGCTTTATTATTTAGCATTAATGACAAATAAGCATATCCTTGGTCAATAACACTAAAATTTTTATCTCGCTTGTATTCAATTATTACAAAGGCATTTGCTTCTCTATCGAAGGCAAGAGTGTCAATTCTGAAATTATTCAAGGCAAATTCCGATTTCACAAAATCGAGGCCTAAAATTGTCTTTAGGTTTTCTTCTGTTAAATCTTGAATTTCTTTCTCAAGTTTGAATGGTTTTTCCTTGATATACTCTAATCTCTTTTCAATTTTGAATAGTGCCATTATTTTGTCTTTTTATAATGAATGCCAACGTTTGCGCTATGAATAGTTGCCGCTTGCGAAGCAGTTTCTTGTCTGGTTTTACCAAACTTGAAACGTATTACAAATGCTAAGTTTATAATTGTTTTGGCAATTATTTATTAGCGTTTGTTAGGCATTGTAATTTGTATTTTCAATTAGTTTTAAAAAATGTATTAAAAATCGAAAGTCCTAAAGCAATCAATGCGGCGGCAAACGTAATCCAAAATGTAATTTTTTGTCCTGTTGTTAAAGTCGCTTGGTTTTTTGAAATTTTAAAATCATAATTCTTCTTTTCTTCTGTTTTTATATAATTCTTGTTTTCTATTTCATAAAGCGAATTAAACCCTCCAGATGCAATAAAGTCATGTGTGTTATAATAAGGATTTCCAGCATTTTTATATGAATTTCCATGGTCAATTTGCTTAAGTATAGGATTCCCCTCAAAATCTTGATTGTAGATTAATTTAAATAAATCTTCAGCCATTTCAGAATCCATAGAAATTTCACTAAAAATAGGGTTATTATCTTTCTTTAGTCTATAAAAAAGCGTTTCAATAAAATCATAATTGTAAATATTACTCTTTGTTTTTTCTTGGTCAATAACCATTTCATTTAAAATGAAATCTAACAATTTTGCTTTTTCTATACTTTTCATGTTATGCAGTGTTTGATTATAATGCCTAACGGATAGCGCTATGCTGTCGTAGCGCATTTATAATTACTCATTTGTCTGTAACAAATATATTAAATTATGAAACAGAATTTTTATATTTTCAACTAATTGCGCTATGCAGTATGAGCGCTTGTTGGGCAAAGTGCTTTATTCATTTTAATCTTGCTGCCAAAGTAAAATGGCTGACTATTATAGTTCATCGTCCAGTTTTGCATTTTCTCATCTGGCTATTTTTAAACCCAATTAATAAAGAATCACCGACAAAATCTGCATCGCCGGGTCGGCTTGTGCGGTGCGGTGGGAGGCAAAAATTCGTGATAAGAACTTTAAATTTCTTTTATACGTTCTTTTGAACTTTGTTCCTGAATTTGATGATTTTGCTTTTTGCCTATCCAAAAGAAGCCTTTGCAGATTTCCATTTTATGAAACAACGAAAAATGCAAATCCCAAAGAGCGGACCGCTGCTCTCACTAGCAATTTTGCCCAACGGTTTGAATATGGTGCGTTTGGCATTAGACAAAGCAACTTTTCAAACTGTTTTTAATTATGTTTGGATTACTAATTATCATGTTTTAACTCAACTGCCAAATGCACTATATTTGTTGTTGGCAAGCGTACTTTTTATTCTTTATGAAGTTCTCTTAATATTTCCGAAATAATTTTTTCATATTTCTCACCTTTAATTGATTCAAATTTCCTTTTTATGTTGATTTTATCTTCCGTTGACAGGGATTCTTTGTTTGATTTGATATATTCTTTTATTGTGTCTATTGTGCCATTTAAATAGAAGTCATAAAAGGATTGATTTTTCATTATCATAATGTCACAGTCAAGTAGGCTCATTAGATTCCCAAATTTTTCATAATGACTCCAATTCTCCTTCAAATATTCTTTCTTTAGATATTCCCTTTTTAATAAAAGAAACTCTTGTTCTAATTCTTTATATTTAAGTTCAACTTGGCTAATTTTTGAAGAAACAATTAGAGGAAGTTTATTGTCAATTTCTTGTTTAATCTTCGAGGCGCTCTCCTTAAGTTCAATATGAAGATTCATTTTAAGTTCCTCAATTTTTTGGCTATTTATTTTAAAATTTAAAAATGCGTTTGCCGATAATATTAGAGCAAAAATTAAACCCATTGTACCTAAAGTCCAATAAACTGAATTAAGTAGTTTTGTGTTTGTTTCAACTAAAATGTCCACTTTTGTGTCAAGGAGATTTACGGTCTCGACTACATTGTCTGTTTGAATAGTGTCTGCTGTTAAATCTTGAAAAGAAATTACTAGCATTAATAGAAGAAATAGATTTTTCATTTCAATTTATTTTCGTTTTATTATTCGGAGTTTCTGTATGATTGCCAACGTTTTGAATATGGTGTGTTTGGCATTTTGAAACACTTCATTTTCAAACTACAACTAATTTTATTTATTGCTATCATCTTCATTATTAGCACTATCTGCCAAATGCACTATATTTTTTGTTGGGCACTGCTTTTTACTTCTTCTTCTTGTCATATTTAACAAAATAAGTTGTTATCAGCACCCCATCAGGTGTAACTATTATATTCTCAACGTTTCTATAATTATTTGTTAATACTAATTTCTCTTTTCTCTCAATTCCATTACTGAAAATAAGAATTACTTCGATTGTATTATTTTTCTCAACTATAGAATCAATATAGTATTTCTCAACTTTTTCATTTTGTCTATACTCTCCTATTTTATTTTTGATAGGTCCAAAATATACAATTGTTTTATGTCGATAATTTTCTTCATCCGCTATATAATTCTTGTCACTTGATAGCCAATGTCCAACTATTTTATGAGACAATTCTGGTGCTTTCGAATCACCACTAATTCTGCTTTTGCAATTCGTTGATATAAGAATCACAAGAAAGAGTATGATTATTTTAAAAGACTTGCTCATTTTATGTCAATGTTTGTATGAGGTTTATTTTATTTTTAAAGTTGTGCCCAACGGATTGCGCTATGAATAGTTGCCGGTTGCGAAGCAGTTTCTTGTCTGGTTTTACCAGACTTGAAACGGACTATAAATGTTGATTTTATAATTATCACGGCAATTATTTATGAGCGTTTGTTAGCATTAGTTATTATTCATCTGTAATTTTAAAGCTTACATTCTTGTCAGTTAGGAATTTTATTAGAGTGTCAACATGAACACCCCAGCCAACATTTAGAAATTGATTTTCTTCAACCTCATATTTACCCTTTTTTACTTTTGGTGAAAACCCTAATGCCAAATGTTGTGTTCGGCTTTGAATAGCCCAAATATTTCCATCAATGTCGAATGTAGGTCCACCACTTTGACCTTTGAGGCCTGGAGTTGATGTTTCTAAAAACTTGATATCATATTTATTATCTTTTGATTTTCCAGCTATAATATTTCGAGTAAATATCCCATCAATTGGAAAGATCGGAATTGGAAAAACATTGGGGTCAAGTTTAAAAGAACCTGTTTTATCATCAAAATCAGTTTTTACTTGATAAAATGGATATCCAAGTTTACATAAACTAGTTCCGTTTTTGAGGTTATCCGCTTTCTTTATTGACGGATATACTTTTTGAAATTTTTTATCAAAATTTTCAATTTTACCTATTGCTAAGTCATTCTCTCGTAATATTTCAAAATGGTCAATTCTAAAAGTGCCATGACCCCACCAGAAACTAAAAGTAGTAATCCATTTATTGTTAGGTTTTAGTCTTTTGAGGTGTCTTTGTTTTAATTTTGGACTTAGGTTCTTATCATTCTTAATTGTTTCTATTTGTGCATTATATGCTTCGATTTCTTTGGCATGTTGCTTTTGAGCAAACGCTGGGTCCAGAATATGAGCAGCTGTAACTATCCAGCCTTCATCGTTTATTACAATAAAACTTCCTAATCCACTTTCAACAGTTTTATCATAAAATCTCATTGATACGATTACTGGATGTGTGTATTGTCTTGCTAATTCATAAGCTTTTGAAAACATATCTTTCTTGTTTTATAATTAATGCTAACGGCTCTGCTATGCGCCGTTGCCGTTGTACTTTATTATTTTTGATTTGAAAATTTCATTTCAAATTTACTAATTCTTTTCTAACCGAAGCCAGAGCT
>Ga0208648_1002793_pt1 | contig 11672 bp, 7 predicted proteins | sample AntAceMetag02UKL_FD_184772 | JGI IMG/M metagenome (GOLD analysis project Ga0208648, IMG submission 184772) | Saline lake microbial communities from Ace Lake, Antarctica - Antarctic Ace Lake Metagenome 02UKL (SPAdes) (version 2) | ecosystem: Environmental > Aquatic > Non-marine Saline and Alkaline...
AAATAATTCGTCCACATAATAATCTCTTATAAATTGATTTATAGATGAATGTTCTATACAATCCAAGGTTGGATATTCAATTTAAAATAAGATAATCAATCTGTATTGAATTTGATACACAAGCTTTATTCACGGTAAAAGATTAAAATGTTTCAGTTTTGAATAATTATTGACATAATAGCATTACACGTTTATATTGCATAAACACAACAAACAATCTTGTAATATTAAGGAGAATACTCGATGGTACATATTAGCGACAGAAAATATGCTGAAGAGATGGGACTTGACCTGGTTCAGGTTAGAAAAATGATCAAACGGTTGGACATCGCTTTCTTTTCAAGCGGTAAAGGCGAATCAATGGTTTATATGTTCGATCCCGAAGAAATGAACGCAAAAATGATTGAAGCGAGCAGAACGAAGAAAGATCGTAAACGTGGTCCACGCAAAAAGAAAAGTTCCACAGCAGCAAAAACCGGAGGAAAGAAAAGTTAGCAAACCATTGCATCTTATATTCAGCAAAACCCGTGCCGAAGTAACGTTGTGCTTCGGCTCAATTTATTTTGTTGCTGCATAGTTTGGTGTCTTTCATGCCAAGGTATAACATTAGCTAACCACGAGTTAAGAAATATTATCTTATATTGGACGTATGCGTAGAGAACAAAAATCTTATGCCGTTGCAGGTGTTTTTTTTGCCGTAATGGCTTATGCCTGGGCAGCAATACTGATCCGATGGGCAGAACCTGCTCATCCTCTCGCCATCGCTTTCTGGCGAGTCTTTATCGCAGCGATTGTGATGACTCCTTTTTATTGGATTGGCAATCCACCTGATTTACCCAAAACGACCAAGAGACAATATCTCCTAATGTTGCTTGCGGGATTATTTCTTTGCTTTCATTTTGCAACCTGGATAACCTCACTCAGCTATACTACTGTTGCAACCGCAGTTTTCCTGATATTATTGCAGCCTATCTTTATTGCAATTGCCGCTCACTGGCTGCTGCAAGAACATTTGAATCGCTGGAATATTGGCGCAATGTTGATAACGGTTATGGGAGCTTTATTAATTTGTGGAGGAGATTTTCAGTTCGAATCAAATCACTTATTTGGCAGTTTCCTCGCGTTTATTGGTGCTATCGGTTCTGCCGGATACCTGTTTATAGCTCGGGTAGCTCGCCCAGACAGGATGTCTCAAGGTGGTGGAGTCAGGCTCAATCGTTATTTGCCGCCTGTTTATTGGGTGGCAGCTATCGGAATGTTGATTGTCTGCCTCGTGGCAAAAGTCGAGTTGTTTCCATTCCCGGCAAAAACCTGGATAAGTTTGATTTCGCTTGCATTGATTCCAACTGTTATTGGTCACAGCCTTTTCAACTGGGCTCTTCGCTACCTGCCGGCGTTTTCTGTAAATATCAGTATAGTGGGTGAACCGGTAGGAGCTTCTCTGCTGGCATTTTTTCTGCTTGCCGAGAGACCTTCTGCAGGATTATTAATAGGTGCACCACTGATGATCCTTGCAGTCATCCTGGTCATGCTTCGTCCACCCGGAGCAGGAAACGTTACCCAATAACTTATAGACTTCGAAAAATAACCTATATTGGATCCACAGGAATGATTACTTTAATACGTCAATGGATAACCATAATTCTGAAAAATCTGGATCATATTTGCAAATTCCTATTAAAACACTCAATATAATTGTTTCACTGGTCATCGTGCTTTTCTATGCTGATGCAGTGTCAGGTCAGGCGGTGAAATGCGGAACCATACATTCTTATAATCTCGTTCATAATCTTGATTCCCCAATTGCTTCCTTGCGACCTGCTTTACCGCTGAGCAGCATTTCTGCATCCGGCCGGTTTGAGGTACATTACACTCTAAGTGGTGCGGATTCGACAACATCTGAATTCGTGGACAGCGCACTGATCTATTTAGATGATATCTGGAGACTGGAAGTTGACAGCCTTGGTTTTAATCCGCCGGCTTTTGAAGAAGATGGCAGAATCCATGTTTATATAGAAAATCTATCTTATTATTACGGGTCGAGCCATCCCCTTTCGAGTTCAGGAACAGGCGTTCCAGGTTATATAAGATGTGAAAATGATTTTGCTGAATCAGTTTTTTCGACACATGGTATTGATGCGCTAAAAGTTACGCTTGCACATGAATTCTTTCATTTGATTCAATTCGGTTATCGTCTCGATCCTTTCCAACTTGGGCTATATGAGTGGTTCAGCACATGGATGGAAGACATTGCTTATGAAAATGTAAACGATTATATAGCATATACTGATGTGCTCTTTGAAAACCCTGAATCATCATTGATACGTACAAACGGTATCCAGGAGTATGCCGCAAGCGTTTTCATTCACCTTGTATCCCAGGGGTACGGAAATGATATAATTAATATGATTTGGGAAGAATTTGGCGACGGAGGAGGCGATCTTTTTGACCATATTTTCCAAGCAATATCAATGAATGGTGCTGAGAATTATGAAGTGGCGGCAAAGTATATGGCGTGGTGCTATTATACCGGGGAAAGAGCTATTGATGGCTTCGGCTTCCTGGACGCCAGCCTGTATCACACCCTGGAGGTTACCAGGCTGCCGAGCTGGTCGGTATCTGTAAGCGAAGACCTTGGAACCTGGGGATTTTATGGTGCCGTGTTACCCGGACCAATTCAAGGTAATCCAGGATTCACTGTTTCACCGGAAGATTCGGTCGCCGGTGTGATTTCAGTTCGTAACGGAAATGTTGTGCAATATTATTCTGATAGGGATGATGGAACTCTCTCCGGAGATCGTGGTTTTGCCGGAGCACTGGCTTTGGATACAAGTGTCAGAGATGCAACTATAAGTGTATCACCTGACAACGATGCTCCCTTTGAAATTATTTCCATCTATCCAAATCCATCAATTGAATCAGTCTCTTTCGAAGTATTCATTGAAGATCCATTGAAATTTTCATTTGATATTTATAATGTGCTGGGTAGAAAAGTTTACAGCAAAGAAGTAAACACGCTTGGAGCCAGGTATTCACAGATTTTATGGAACGGTGTCTCTCAAAGCGGGCGAAGAGCCGCATCAGGGTTGTATATTCTCCGTGTTGAAAAAAACGGTAATACTCAGTGCAAACCTTTTGTATTATTAGGCAGGCAGAGTGATTAGTAACCCGGTAAATTATTTTATCATTCAACCAAAACGGAATTACGGAAATGTATAAGTATATTACTATAGTAATTATAATACTTTGTATTGGGATTGTATCTAATGCCAGTGATTCTATTACATCTAATCGTTATGATTCTCCCTCGAGTGAACGGAAAATATTAGATAAATCATCGATTAGTAAATCAGAAAAAAGCGGTAAGAAAAAAGAAAAAAAATCGAGAAAAAAGAAAAAGAAGAAGTCAGATCTCCTCGAAGCCCCCATCAAACAAGAATATTTTGATTTATATTCCATTGGCGAGGATGATTGGATTCCGGTATATCAACCTGAAATCCAAAAAGCTGATTATAAGGTGTTTACTGAGCAAGATGAACCGGGTAACGAAATAGAAAATGACACAACAGAGGCAGGAGTTGAATCCCAAGCCAACGTAATCAAAGAGGGTCGCGGCTTTCGAGTCCAACTGATTAATGTACTTGATGAGTCTCGTGCAATGGATATCAAGGCTGAAGCTGAGAAGAGTTTCGATAAAGTATATATTATATTTCAAAGCCCGAACTACAGGGTTCGTGTGGGAAATTACCGTATCCGCTCTGAGGCGGATGCAGCAGTCGAAAAAGCTGCCAAGTTAGGATTTCGCGATGCCTGGGTGGTGCCATCCAAAATTGAATTACCGGCTCCATAGGCTTCACATTTAGTATTAACCTGCCTGTCCTTCTGGTGCAGGCGAAAAAACACTGGAGGTCGGAATGCCGGCAAGGTTCGGCGATATCGTCGTTGACATGGATTATGTCACTGAAGAACAACTCCTGGAAGCGATCCAACTTCAAAAAAAAGGTCGCGCAAAACTTGGTGAGATTATGGTGCACCTGCGAATCATTGACCGCAAAGCGGTAGATGTCGTGGTGGAATACCAGACTTCACCAAAAGGCGAAGGCAAACGGTTCGGAGCATGCGCACTTGAATTGGGTACAGTGTCAGGACCAAAGCTTGCGGAGGCAATTAAGTACCAGACCCAGTCAAAGGGTGTTCTTGGAAATATCCTTATCGATTTGGGATATATTACAGCTATACAAAGAGACGAAGTTATAAAGTCTCAGCTTCAGGGACTTTGAGTTCTCGAGCGAGGTTATCATGTACCTTGCATATCTTTTTGAGAATGCTGCTTTTACGGGGCATAGGTTTGCAATGTTTTGCGTTTGATAATAATTCGATAGCTCTAATATCCAATTGCTGCCTGATTATTAATATCCCTATGTCAGGAATTAGAGAATAGTAAGTGTATAGTTTAATTCTGTAAGGATAGCATTTAATACTCTAAGGATAGTATTTAATCCTGCAAGGATAGCATTGAATCCTGTAAGGATGGAATGAATTTAGCCCACGCTTTCAAGCGTGGGGATTGGGGCTGAACCCAACATATAGTCCCGTAGGGACGGCTGATTTCATCTCAGATAAGCCATATATAATCAGTCGTCCTTACAGGACTAAACCTTTTGGTTTACCAGAACCCATACCTGAAAGTATGGGCTAAAATCAATAGTCCCTTCGGGACAGATTATACAGTCATAAAAATAACGATAAGTTTGAATCCATTTTGATTTGTCAAAAGTTAGAACAAAGGTTAATTCCATTTATAGTGTTGCTGACCATCCTTGCAACACTATCATCATGTTCAAAAAACGACACCAGGACTGATTCGGTTAAGGACACTGATCAATCTTCATTGGATAATTCCGACATAACCACTGGAAAGATGTCGGAAACAACAATTTTTTCTAATGAAAGCACACTAAAGTGGGGCGATCAGTTTGTAAATAAGCTGAAAAAAATGGGTGTCAGCCCACAACATGCTTTCACATCTGCCAACTTGCTTGATGGTGTTCTTAATGTACGTAATATCAAGGTCGGTTCCACTGTCCAGGTTCTTTCTTCTGATTCCGGACTGGTCAGAATGGTTCTCACACCCCCAAGATCACAATATTCATACCGCGTTGAACGAGTCGATTCAGACAATTTTTCAGTCACAACCGATACACTCAACATTGAAAGACATTTGGTCAGACGCGAAGGTGTGATTGTATCCAACTTTTATAATTCATTCCTCAGAAACGGCGGGAACGCCGAGCTTGCTGTTAAATACATCGAAGTTTTCCAATTTGTCCTTTACTTCTCATCCGAAACACAGGAAGGTGATGAATACCGCTTAATCGTTGAAGAATTGCGTTGTGATGGAGAAGTAATAGGTTATGGACGCATCCTTGCCGCTCAATATGTTAATCAATTCGGAACATTGACCGGAATATGGCGACCGGATACCACTTCTGAATTCGGAGGTGATTATTTTAACGAGGAAGGTATTTCGCTGCGCCGCGACCTCCTGAGGGCACCATTTTCTGCTGCCCGGGTAACCAGTACATACGGATTACGCAAACATCCGATCAGTGGCAATATAAAAATGCATCGCGGTATAGATTTTGGTGCAAAAACCGGCACACCGGTGGTCGCCAGTGGATCAGGTACAGTGACCCGTGCAGTGCGAGGCAGCCCATCACTTGGTAACTGGGTGGAAATTCGTCACGGGAAAACAGGTTTTGTGACTCGGTACGGACATTTCAGGGCTATTGCCAAGGGAGTTCGGCAGGGCGGCTTTGTCAAGCAGGGACAAATCATTGGTTATGTAGGCATGACTGGATACGCAACAGGTCCGCACCTCCATTATGAAACAATCCGTGACGGAAAACATGTGAACCCGATGAGAGTAAAAGGCTCACCTGTAAGAAAGTTGAAACCTGACGAGCTAAACCCATTCCTGAGCGATAGATTTTTCCTCTGGAAACAACGCCTCGAACAACCCGACATCGTTGATAACCAGGAAGGCATATCCGGTCCTCAACCAGCAGTTGCCAGGATTGAATCACCGGTTGAGTGATTTAAGAATTATAATCGTAAATTCCGCACTGATTAAAAAGAAAAAACGCAAAGTACTCAAAGAATTCGCTAAGGACACTAAGAGGGGCTTTGTGAGTGAAAGGAGTTTCGCAAGCTGAAGGCTGAATTATTTGGAATGATCGTGTATAGATTTTAAGGTTCAAGAATCCGGGCTGCATCATGCAGATTAATTTCAATAATAATGCTGATAATCTTTGAAAATAATAATATTTGTTAATTGTATAGTATGTCCCGTAGGGACGACTGATGTTAGGCATTTTTTCACGCTCTGACTCAGCCGTCCCTACGGAACTGAATCAAAATTCAGTACCTCCATCAAAATGCCGCGTCCAAGCACTGCGCGGCATTTTTTATGTCCTAACTGACAGATGTCCTTATTTAATCATAACTGCTTTCTTGACCGCGGTAAACTTATCAGACTCTAACCGGACTATGTACACACCTGACGCTACAGGTATTCCGGCGCTGTTCTTGCCGTCCCATACTACTCGATGATAACCGGCTTGAATATTACGGTCTGCTAATTCCACTACCTCTCTGCCTAAAATGTCAAAAATAACCAGACGAAGTTTCGTGTTCTCCGGCAGGGCAAATGGAACTACTACCGAAGGATTGAATGGATTCGGATATGGCGCTGACAGCTCATACTTTGTCGGTAATAACGCCAGGGCTTCATCAGTATGTGCCTGTTTATCCAATATCGCGAGGATCTCACGTACCCGTTTTTCGTATGCGGCGCGGCTGACAGGTTTCCAGTCCTGGCTGCCGGGTACTGTGGATGTTTTGCTCAACTGGTATTCAAGTGTTTCCCATTCTGTCGGATCGAAAGACGTCTCAGGTTCGAGAGGGTTGCCGGGTGCAGCTTTTCTTCTACCGCCGGGACGTTCAGGGCTGTTCAACGCTCCAGCCCAATTGACGTAAATTGCCCCGATATGTATCTCTGCTATCAGGGAATCATTCAAGTCAAGGGCGTTTTCCATCCGGTCAGTGTATATACTGATAGCATCACTCCAGCGTCGGGCTCCCACAAGACATCTGGCTGTCGCGTCACCGATTGGTTCAAACAGTTCGCTGTCCTCATCGAGATCGTCCTCTATTTCTTCCAGTAAGCCGTGACGCTCCGCCCATTCCGATGAGTCGGCATTATCATCATGCAACCAGTGAAGTATCGCCGTACTGCGATTGAAATCTGAGGAATCGTTAACTGCAATCCAGTAGAAAATACGACTTGCATCAGACCATTCCCGCAGTGATTCATGAGCGAATGCCGCCGAAAGAGAATCGTCGTATGTAGATAATGTCCTTTTCTGCGCTGAACGTGGATACTGGGAGCCAGCAGGGGGATAGTAAACGTACATGATAGTATCAGCAGGATTGTAACTGTAAAACAGTTTATATGGATCAATTGACGGGCCTCCCCAGTAGTTATTGGTACAGGGGTAGTCAAAGTGCGGCTTCGAGGCGGCGGTGTAGTTGAGAATACTGTTATTCCCGGCACAGAAGATATTATTTAAACCGTTATTAGTAACCGGGAAGTACATGTAAGTAGTGGCGAACTGGTAACCGGCGTTATCCTCAAGTGTGTTGCGCTGGTAAAGCGATGGTTGGGCGCTGCTGGTACAGCTCAAGCCATGAGTGCCGTTATCGCTGATGATGCAGCTTGAGATGGTTGGAGATGAATTATTGCATCGAACTCCCGATTTGAGGTTATCGGTAAAGTCGCTCCAATAAACCGTTCCACCAGATTCATAGAAGTATAACCCGCTTTCATCGTTGTATGTAGATTCTGTGGAATCGATGGTGACATTGTTGGAGTACTTGATATAGATGCCATAGCTCCCGGCACTGTCAACCGTCACATTACTGATCAACGAATTGTCACAATCATCCAGGTAGATGCCTTCATCAGTCGTATTCGAAATATCGCAGTCATAGATATAGACGACCGAATTATCGCCGTGGATACCAATATCCACATCGTCAAACGTGTTTCCATGGTATTCACTTATATCAGAAGCAGTCGCGACGTCATTGACATATATCCCCTTCTCACCGCCGGTGAATTCGCAGGAATCAACATCCAGCTCAGTACTGTCCTGGTAAACCCCCCAATCACAATCTGTGAAAGTGACATGGGAAATCCTGTTATCGTCATTCAATGAATCAATTGCGTGAAGCCCAACTTCGGCATTTTCAATCTGACAATAGTCTATTGTTATCTCACCTTTTTCAGTATCAACCTTCTGTCTTATACCCTCCCAGGTTTCAGTTGAATCTTCACAGTAAAATATAACTTCATTGCCTTCAGTACCATTAACAACAAGTCCGCCGTAAACATCTATGTAAACATCAGGATCGATCATAACATAAGTATCATTGCTGATTGTTAATGTAACTCCTTCATTCACAATCATGGAATCCGTAATGTAATAATAACCTTCATTCCAAGTGGTATTTTGAGTAATTAACGGGTCGATAATAATAGGAGAATCACCAAAATAACATGTATCTCCTTCACCCTCTAATTCCATTATGTCTTCTGCAAAGACCACATATCTTGCCCATGTACCCTCAGGATAATTTGTAGGATAACCAGGAGCGTAAACTGAAAAAATATCATCAGTATATCCAGTAGAATCACTGACTACGGCGCCGGTAGTGAGAAGCCATCGTCTGCGATTTTTATATAACTTTGACTCAATCTTATTCCATTCTACATCTGCTGATTCACTGTTGTCCCATTCAAGTCTTGGAATAATATAGTCTGCATCTTCAGGATCTTCAATTCCTGTGGCGGTTAGATTTGTTGGTTCAAGTGGCGGACCATTTGCCAGGGCGAGCGCTCTAAATGCGTCCACCATGCCATTACCATACATATTCCTGGTAAAATCATTCTCTACTCCGAAACAGTCTTCATGCCATACAGCTGATTCATATAAGATTTCTTGAATTTCACTTACACTAAGCGATATATCTACTTGTTTAATCAATGCGACAACACCAGCAACAATCGGTGCAGCGGCTGAAACTCCACGAAAATAAAGATATCGGTGCGGATAATAGGAAATAGTATAAATAGAATCACCCGGAGCTGCGATATCTACGAATTCACTTGTATCAGGACTTTGAACCGGGCGATATAACTCATCATTAACTGAATCATATCCAACAGAACTGACTGCGACTATTAATGTATCATAAAGTGGCATTTGCGAATTCTCCTCAGCGTTACTAAGGCCACCCACGACTACTGCACCTCTATTATATGCAGTTATAAGCGCATCTTCCATAGGATTGCCAGAACTGTCAGGACCCCATTCTGGATAAACGAAATGCCAGCTGCAATTGATTACATCAACTGTTAGGTCTCCAGCCAGATATGCTAACTCCTGTGCTAGATGTCTCACATTCGCTGTATCAACTCTTGCATTTCCTATCCTTACCTTAACTCTCGCCCCCCATGCAACGCCGGCAACGCTTCTAACTGTATCAGTTATGTCATTATTTATGTTAGCACAGATAATTCCAGCAACAGGGTTTCCATGCTCTGGGTTATTACCCCCAGTTTCAGATCCATTTTCTATTAATCTTCCAGTAAAATCTTCATGTGGAAAATTAAATCCAAAATCTATTACGCCAACGATTATACTATCGGCGTGTGAAATCTCCCAGGCTTCTGAAGCATTGATGTCATATAATTGATTGTTTGTATTGTTTAGGTGCCATTGAACACCATTCACAAAAAACGAATCGTTGGGAGGGCTACTTTTATAAGCGAAAAAATCTTTTAGGACCATTATTACATCATCTAATGGCTCGATCACAGAAATCGCATCATCCAAACTAGTAGTATCAAAGTAAATAGTATACCACTGGGACATATCGGGAATTGTAACGTATTCTCCTTTTACTCTTGACCAGACAAGAGTATCTCCCAATTCGAAGAAAGGAAATAACTTTTCTATTGTATCAGCATTTATCACGATTAATGAATCCAATACTTCAGCATCTTTAATAGTGCTGCTATCTATTACGGCAATTGAATCTCCTTCAGAAAATGAGACTATTCCCGGTTCAAATTTAATAACTAATATTCCAGGTACCTCATCCCCTTCCTCGAGTGCTGAGATTGTCACTACAAAAATTGCTAATAGCAATGTTGCAATCAAGAGCCCTATCTTCAACAGGTTTAATAATCCTCGCGACATCCTTGTCCCCTTTCAATTCTTGTGATTGTAGCCTGGATGACTTGCATCCAGAATCCATAAAAAAATAACAACTGTGATAAAATCATTCCCGGATGCAATACACCAGAGGCGTACAAGTCCATCCGAGCTACAGTTGCTATCTTATTAACAGAATCTTCTTCGACCGGTTAAAATTGTCCCCGGTTATTCTGCATATATATGTTCCACTTGCTATGTTCTGTCCGAAGTTATCTTTACCATTCCATGGAATCTGATGCATACCTTTTTGATAATATACATTTTGCAACACTGCCAATCTTTGGCCCACAATATTATATATTGATAGTTCAATAAAAGAATTCTTCTCTATATTGAACAAGATGTTTGTCTGTTGGTTGAAGGGGTTTGGATAATTTGTTAGCAGGGTTACGTTCACAGGCAAAATTTTGTCACCGAAATCTTCGACCGGCTGAATAAATCCTCCATTCATGGTTTTCAATACACAAGAATGATCATTGTAAAAATAATTATGTCCTCCTGTAATCCATCCGGTTGTCGAATTTATGAAATCGACATCGGAATAAGAGTATTCACCGGTTATTTCATAATTTTGCCAATGGTTCCCACCATCTATGGTGAAATAGCTAACACCAGAATATCCAACAGCCCAGCCGATTAGAGAATCAGCAAAAGTTATCGAATTGAACTGGTGACCGGCTCTTACGTCAAGCATCTCCCAGTTTTCACCCCCATCTTCAGTTCTCCAGATTATTCCAGTGCCAAACATAGGAGCATCAGCAAATACTTCATCACCACCAACAGCATAACCCGTATCTGAATTAATGAAAAAGATATCTGAAATGTCCCATCGATCAACAACTTGATCAAAAACTTCCCATGATTCACCACCATCAGTTGTCTTAATCATATCACGGCCATTTGAAAGCCATCCTTCATTATTATTTAGAAAAAAGATCGGATGAATCAACCTGACATCCTCTATTTCTTGAACTTCCCAATCATCACCCCCGTTTGTGGTGACCAGAAGACCGCTAATGTTCCCTGTAATCCAACCGGTATCCCGGTTTACAAACCAAACATCACCGAATCCACGTTGGTGACCAACCGAATCAACGTCCTGCTCAAACCAATTTTCACCGCCATCAACAGTAGCAATGATTATATTTCCCACCGCCCAGCCATAAGATTCATCAATGAAAAAAACGTCATAAATCCTGGGAAATAAATTCTCCGGAACCTCTTGGATATTCCAGGTATTTCCACCATCATCAGTTTTGTACACGTGATTAAATTCTCCGACCATCCATCCGGTAAGACTGTCGATAAAACAAGAAGAAAATATATATC
>Ga0208648_1002800_pt1 | contig 11652 bp, 9 predicted proteins | sample AntAceMetag02UKL_FD_184772 | JGI IMG/M metagenome (GOLD analysis project Ga0208648, IMG submission 184772) | Saline lake microbial communities from Ace Lake, Antarctica - Antarctic Ace Lake Metagenome 02UKL (SPAdes) (version 2) | ecosystem: Environmental > Aquatic > Non-marine Saline and Alkaline...
AACTGCTAATTGTTAGTTTTGAGGTTGGAACTTAAGAAGTAACCGTGTTTCAAAGCATTGAGCTTAGTTCTTTCGAGAATTCAAAGATTATGTAATATTCAAAAAAGTACGAGTACTGGTTTTTTGACCCCTTTGAGGGGTCTTCATCAAACCACGTCCTATGGGCGTGGTAGGTGATTCTTATGTACAGTATATGCCGCATCTACAATTTTCCCGGCAATAGATTCTTCTCTTTTTGACAAAGGTTTATAATTCATACTTTTTTTTGTGCCTTTGTGCCTCAGTGGCAGAACTATTTCTTTTCATTATTATTGAATAATATCACGATTCATGGAATAAACCAACCATGAATCAAAAAAACATCACGTTCTCATCAAACGGATTTACTCTCAAAGGAACGCTGCACCTTCCAGCTGTAGAACACCCTCCGGTTGTTATCGGTTCGCACGGACTTTTCAGCAGCGGCAGTTCTCCAAAACAGATCGCCCTTGCCAGACAATGCAATGAGTTTGGCATCGCATTTTTCAGATTCGACCACAGAGGATGCGGGCAGAGCCAAGGAATTTTCCAGGATGTCACCACCCTTAAGGCGCGATGCAATGACATGATCTGCGCAATAAAGACAATTCAAAACAGAAAAAATACCGGCAACCGGATAGGACTTTTCGGAAGCAGCATGGGGGGTGCGGTCTGCTTATCCGTATTTGCTGAATCTCATGCATGTTCAATCGTCACCAGTGCCGCGCCTGTACGCAGCAGCTCCATCATCAAAAAACTGGAAAAATCAGACCATTCAAATGCACTCACGCCGCCGTTTTATAAAAGATATCTTGATTCCGACATTTCAAACAACCTTCCGTCAACTCACCACATTCTAATATTTCATGGAGATTCCGATGAGCTTGTCCCCCCGTCAAATGCCAAAGAAATATATGAAAAAGCCGGTGATCCCAAAAAATTGATTATACAAAAACATGGGGATCACCGCATGAGCAATAAAACCCATCAGGAATATTTTGTCCGGGAATCGGCATTGTGGTTCAGACGCTGTTTTGACGGCACGATCTAACCGAAAATGATTGAATATTTTCAATTGAATATTGAATATTGATGAACTAGTAAAAAGTCCGATTTAGACGGTTTCGTAAAAAGTTCAAATTCAAGGCGTGCAAATTTTGTAATCATGAGGCGTACTTTTCGTACATTGAATGATTGCGAAATGCAGCACAACGCAGAAGTTGGACTTTTTACGAAACCATTAATATTTAAGGAAAATACCTGATGACGTATTATATGATTTTTCAATTATTCATTCCTCAATTTTCACTTTTCGATTTTCAATGCTTTTTAGTTGAAGTTCCCGTCGCAGCAGGTCAAGGGCTTTCATGGCAAAAATATTTTTATTCATCAGCCGTGTATTAAACGGGAAAACAAACTCAAATCCTTTTACCTCATGCGGAGTGGCAAGACCGATGCAAACCGTGCCCACAGGTTTTTCGTCAGTTCCTCCGTCCGGTCCCGCAATACCGCTGGTTGCCAGGCCGTAATTTGCTCCGGCAACACGTCGAACCCCTTGGGCCATCTTTTTTACGGTCTCTTGGTGCACCGCCCCGTATTGCTTTAATACTTGGGAAGATACACCCAGCACCTTTTCTTTGGCTTCATTTGAATAGGTAACCCCTGAAAAAAGAAAATAGCCTGAGCTGCCCGGTACATTGGTGAGCAGGTGGGATATCAACCCGCCGGTACAGCTTTCGGCAACAGCAAGGGTGGCTTGTTTTGAAGCAAGAAGCCCGCCCACAACCGCTTGCATTGAAATCCCGTCCATAGAAAAAATACTTTTTCCCAACTTTCCGAGAACCCATTGGGACGCCTTTTCCAAAATCTTATGAAGCGCCTGATCATCTTTGCCCCTGATATAAAGTTTTACCTGGTTTTCCGGAAACTTTGAACGGAAACCCGGCGTTATCTCAGGAAATTGGGCGGATAACCCGGTCAAAAGTTCTCCGATTGCAGACTCGGTCAGGCCGAATGTGGATAGGGTCTTGACCAAGCTTAATTCACCTGTACCGCCTTCAAACTTCTGTATACGCGGCAGGACCTCATCAGAAAGCATGCGTTTCATTTCAAAAGGTACTCCGGGAACAAAGAAAAACGAGCACCGGTCTATTTTTAAAAGAAATCCGGGCGCAGATCCAACAGGATTATTTAAAGACTCGGCCCCTATAGGGAGCATGGCCTGTTTTTTATTTGAAGAGCTCATGGCGCGCTTCCGGGTTTTGAAAAAATTTTCAACCACACCAAGTGCCGACCGATTCAGAGCCCGTTCAACCCCTTTTGCCTTGGCGGCCGCTTCCGCCGTAATATCATCGCTTGTGGGACCCAACCCTCCGGTCACAATCGCAACATCCGCCCTGCTGCCGATCTCTTTTATGATGGAAACCATCATATCCATATCATCACCCACACACGTGTGCCGTATGGCTTCAAGACCCGCTTGTTCCAAAACTTGTGCGATATGGGCTGAATTGCTGTCAATAGCCGCACCCGTTCTTATTTCATCTCCGGTAGCAAGTATTTCTATAATCATATTCCAATCCTCGATATTTTGTTAAGAAATGCGATAGTTGTTTGGACATCCGGCAACATCTCAATAAATTATGGATTCGGGTTAATAGGGTCAATATGATTCTTTCCTACACCAAAACTTATTTAGAAGTTAGGACATCTGTATAAACCCATCCAGCATTGAGCATCCGGTATCAAGTATCCACTACTTCTCCGAGGCCTACGTCCTACGGGCCAGAGGCCAACTGGAGCAAAGCCCCTAAATCCTCTCAACGCCGTTTTCCAAATTATCAAAAATAGATTGAACCTGTCGGCAAAGACTTTCAAACTGCCGGGGGTATAAAGACTGGGCCCCGTCACTTAATGCCTTATCCGGCGCGTGATGCACCTCCACCATCAGACCCTGGGCTCCCACTGCTACGGCTGCCCTGCTCAACGGAATCACTTGATCCCGAACGCCCGCAGCATGGCTCGGGTCAACAATAATCGGCAAGTGACTTTCTTTAAGCACCACAGAAACAGCAGAAAGATCCAGGGTATTACGACTGTGGTGAGCAAATGTCCGAACCCCTCTTTCACACAAGATTACCTGTGAGTTTCCACCTTCCAGAATGTATTCCGCCGCCATCAACCATTCGTCAATGGTCGCGGCCATACCGCGCTTTAACACAACAGGCTTGTTTGCGTGGCCTGCTCGTCGCAGCAGACTGAAATTTTGCATGTTTCGTGTACCGATTTGAATCACATCTGCGTATTTTTCCACCAAATCAAAGGATTCTAAATCCATGGCTTCGGTAACCACAGGCATTCCGGTCTTCTCACGAACCTTCGCAAGAATTTTCAATCCTTCCTCGCCCAGGCCCTGAAAGGAATAAGGAGATGTTCGCGGCTTAAACGCACCGCCTCTGAAAAGCTGTGCACCACTTCGTTTTACATGCTCTGCAATGATCAAAGCCTGGGATTCGCTCTCCACCGCACAAGGACCGGCGATTATCACCAAATTACCATTGCCCACAGATATATCACCAACTTTAATCACGGTGTCCTCACGTTTAAACTCACGACTGACCAGTTTATAGGGGCGGGTTACATGAATTGTATCTTTAACTCCCGAAAGCCCCAAAAACGGTGATGCATCAACATGACCTTTGTTGTTTAAAATTCCGATAGAAATTCTTTCTCCCCCCGGAATCGGGCGGGCCGTGTATCCTCTTTCTTCAATGGCAGCCACAACAAAATCAATTTCTGCTTGGGTCGCTTTTTTATCCATTACAACCAGCATGGTTTCTCCTCCTTGCCTTTTTATTCAAAAAAAAAACCGTGAGCTTCCAAGTGCCCACGGTCCTTAGATATTTTTATAATACCAGCTTATACCGGTATGACCCTGTTGGCACTCCCCTTCCCTCGGTTTATGCGCCACCAGCACCAAAAGCATTGTGTTGTAGTTAAATATTTCATCTTTGTATTTATAATGGTTCCAACTTTAGAGCTTTGCATTATGCTATAGCTACTGGAACCTTGTTTGTCTTGTCAAGATTTTTTTGACGGTTCACGGAACCTGTGATCTGAAAAATGATCACCCCAGGAAACCCCAGGGTATTCCGCAAAGATCGAGCAGGGGGAATGCAGTTGCATTCCAATATGTGGAGACCGCTCCACGACGGCGTGCATCTCTTTCCAAACGACTGAAACTTGTGCTTAAGCACCCGTTAGCCCGAGCCGCGCCAGAGGTGTTAATAATAATTCGCCGCTAAATTATCCTATTAATTTTTAGATAGTATCCATCCAGAAATGGTAGATTTTGGTTTCCGGCAAGGCCCGAGCAAGTTTTCAACCGGAGGCATAGCGAGCTATTTCGAGGATTGAAAACGAGCGAGAACGCCGCCGGGGGCCAAAAGATGCCGTTTCTGGATGGATACTAGTTATAATTTCATTCTCCTCGGGCTAACGCGTGCTAATGCCCTTCAAACAGTCAGTCAGTTTCCAAGAGAAACACGCCGTCGTTACGCTGCACCGAAATCAAACGCGTTTCTAATGCAAATTCTAATAAAAACCCTTGACAAACCCTCTCAATAATATATAGGATTTGGAGTAATTTGGTGAAAAACATGATAAAATTTAACATTTACAATCAAATAATAGACTTCGACCAAAACTGGTGGTGGCAAACTCAAATCTACGAGTCTGCCACAGGAACTTGATCAACTAATTTATAATTCGTAACACATCAAAGGACCCGGGCAACTCAAACCCACGGTCCTTTTTTTTTAATTTCAAACGGGCCGTGGAAATTCTCACGGCCTTTTTTTTGGACTTGCGGAACTTTTCACCTGAATCTTGCACGAGTCGGAGGCTTTCATATGCAAGGCATTTAAGGGTGAAGTCATAGTGAATCTATTGCGAACCCTTAATAACCCGCCGGAGGCGGACAAGCGCAGCTCGAAGATCCCGCTGAAAGTGGGGAGATGGAAGCCTCCGACTCGCCCTTCGGGTAAAAATTAATGAATAAAAAAGACCATCATCCGATTTAACATTTGGGTAAAAATTATGATTATGTGATTTTATCTAAACTCGCTTCAATTAAGCCGTTTAAAAAATCTCATTAATTTTCATGCAAAATTCAGGTTTTAGGAAGGAACCCAATATGCTGATTAATGAATTCCCTGACATAGACCAATATCGCCGTCTGGCAAAACAAAGTAACGTCATTCCGGTCTGCGTGGAAATCCTTGCAGATACAAACACACCGGTCTCTCTTTTAAAAAAGATTTATAAAAACAACGGGGCTGCGTTTCTCTTCGAAAGCGTCGAGGGGGGTGAGCGGTGGGGAAGGTACAGTTTTCTCGGAGTGTCCGCCCGAACGCATATACAAGTGTTTCGCCAATTTGTGGAAATTCGGGAAAATGGTGTCTGCCAACAGATCACCCACCACGGGGATCCCCTTAGCGTTCTGAAAACATGGATGAGCAAGTATCGACCCGCTCACGTTCCCGAACTCCCCAGATTCTGGGGGGGGATGGTAGGATATTTAACTTATGAAATGGTTTCCTTTTTTGAATCAATCCCCAACCTGCTTCCGGAAAATAAGCCGATTGCTCATTTTATTATACCCGATGAACTGCTTATTTTTGATAATATCCGCCATACATTACTTGGGGTTGTTATCTCTTTCATTGACAACCCGGGCGATTCGGATCAAGCGTTTCATTCTGCAAAACGCCGCACCGAATCACTTTTGCGGGAAATGGAACGACCTTTTCCTGAAGAAAAGGACACCCCAATCCATACCAAATTTACACTCAAAGAATCTTTGGAAGCCCGAACTTTCCGGTCTCTTGTTAGTAAAATAAAAGAATATATCCGGGCGGGTGATATCATACAAACCGTTATTTCCATGCCTTTTTTCTGTGCACCCCCACCGGATCTCTGGGCGCTTTACCGGGCGCAACGATTCATTAATCCCTCTCCCTATCTCTATTACCTCAGTCTGAATGAAATGACACTCGTAGGCTCTTCCCCGGAAACTATGGTGCGTCTCGAAAACGGTGTTGCCACCCTCCGCCCCATTGCCGGTACCCGACCCAGAGGGAAAAACGAGCAACAAGACCGGTCTCTGGCCAACGAGCTTCTTGCAGATGAAAAAGAACGGGCGGAACACCTTATGCTGGTGGATCTGGGACGTAACGACCTGGGGCGTGTGGCAGAGGTGGGAACCGTACAGGTAACAGATTTAATGGTCGTGGAACGGTATTCCCATGTCATGCATCTTGTATCCAATATATCTTGTGATCTGAAATCAGAATATGATGCATGGGATCTGCTTCGAGCCACCTTCCCTGCCGGAACGTTATCAGGAGCTCCCAAAATCAGGGCCATGGAGATTATCGCTGAACTTGAAAACAGGCCCCGGGGTCCTTATGGCGGTGCGGTAGGATATATTTCGTTCCACGGAAATATGGACATGGCCATTACCATCCGGACGGCCAGTATCGAAGATGGGATGCTGACCGTTCAGGCAGGTGCGGGAATCGTTGCCGATTCCGATCAGGAACGAGAACGCATAGAAACCGTCAATAAAGCAATGGCCATGCAAAAAGCTCTGCAACTGATTCAGAAATCATATGAAAAAAGATAAAGGAGGATAACCCATGATCATAATGATAGACAATTATGATTCATTTACTTACAACCTGGTACAATATTTGGAGCAAATCGGCAGTTGCGTCAAGGTGATCCGGAATGATATGGCTTCCATTTCAGACCTTGTTTCATGGAAACCAACCGGGATTGTTATATCACCCGGTCCTGGCAGACCTGAAAATGCGGGGATTTCTCTTCCGGTAGTGGAACACTTTTCCGGAAAGATCCCAATCCTCGGTGTGTGCCTGGGCCATCAAGCCATTGGCGCTTGTTTCGGCGGGAAAGTGGTCTCCGCCAAAAAACTCATGCACGGAAAAACATCCATGATACACTCTGACGGAAAAACACTGTATCAGGGAATTCGTAAACCTTTTGAGGCAATGCGGTATCACTCACTGGCCGTTTCACGGGAAAATTTTCCTGACTGTCTGCAAATAAGCTCGGAATCGGAAGACGGGGAAATCATGGGAATCAGACATCTATCCCATCCCACAGAAGGAATTCAATTTCACCCGGAATCTATTATGACACGGGTGGGCAAGCGGCTTCTTAGAAATTTTATTAACCAAACCGAGAGCTATTCACCGCCTCAATAGTCAAAGGAGAAGAAACCATTATGTTTAGGGAAAATCTTAAAAAAATCATCGATCGAATCGACTTGAGTGAAAGTCAAATGTCTGATATGTTTACAGGTATATTCTCAGGAAATGTTACCGATGTACAAATTGGCGCCATGATGGCGGCACTGGCAACCAAAGGAGAAACTTTTGAAGAACTTGCCGGAGCGGCTCGAGCCATGCGCCGTAAAGCACATCGTATTCAAGCACCAAGCGCCATCATTGTAGATACCTGCGGAACCGGTGGAGACGCATCACAGACATTCAATATTTCCACAACCACGGCTTTTGTTGTGGCCGGCTGCGGGGTGACTGTGGCCAAACATGGAAATCGTTCGGTATCCAGTCAATGCGGCAGCGCGGATCTCCTGGAAGTGCTCGGGGTAAAACTGGATACGGATCCGGAAATCGTGGAAGAGGCGGTTCAGGAAATCGGTATCGGTTTTCTTTTTGCCCCAATTTATCACGGCGCCATGCGCCATGCGGCCAGAGCAAGAAAAGAATTGGGACTGCGCAGTATTTTTAATATGCTGGGCCCGCTCACAAATCCCGCCGGAGCCAATTGCCAGCTTCTCGGGGTGTACGCACCCGAACTCACCGAAATGTTCGCACATGCCTTACAGCTTCTTGGCACAAAAAGAGCGTTTGTCGTTCATGGGCATGACGGACTGGATGAAATTTCTGTTTGCGCTCCCACCCGCATATCGGAATTAAAAGATGGTCTCATTCGAACTTATGAGATTTCCCCCGAACAATTTTTTGGCAACCTGTGGGATTCAAAAGAGCTTCTGGGTGGAAATCCTGAAGAAAACGCCAAAATAACCCGTAAGATATTGAATGGTGAAAAAGGACCGAAACGGGATGTTGTTCTGATTAATTCCGCTGCAGCCCTTGTTGCGGCAGAACAGGCAGAAACCCTCCAGGAAGGAATCCGTAGGGCTGAAGTTTCTATTGACACCGGTGCTGCAACTGAAAAAATGGAAGCGCTTATCCGATACACACAGGAAAATGGATAAAAATTTAACAAACATCGAATTTTTTTCTAAAGTTTTTGCAATCAACTCCCGATAACAACATTGAGGCATAAAATATGATATTATCAGCTTATCATGTCAATAATGTTTTGCGCGTTTATGGAGACCAGCTTCGCCAAAGCAAAATCTCCAGCAGGCCGAAGAATGCCAACTCCGCCGTACCTGACAGGATCAGCATCTCTTCAAATGCCAGACGTAAAACCGTTATTGATAATATTACTTCTAATATTATAGATAAAATTACTCAATTTGGGCCACAGGCTAATGTTGAGAAAGAAGTGTTTGAAAAACTTGAGAATGAATATGGGGGACAATTGAGCATCAGCGGGGATAATCCCAACGAACTTATTTTCAAAGAGATTAACGAACATGGGGAAACAATAAATTCACTTTCCATTGAAGATTCTATTTTTTTAACGAATAAACTAAAAGAAATCACTGATGAAACCATAAATAAAAATATGAGATAGGAATTAGAGGATTATACAATGAAAATTGACAATAGAATTCTTAACTATGAAATCAGTAAGCAACTCCCTAAATCCACGCAAGATGCAACGGAGGTAAGCAAGCAAAAGCAGCTTTCCGATGAACAACAGGTTGAAGAAAAAGCTCAACCAGGGCAGGATACTATTGTTAACCTTTCTTCGGCCTTAAAAGAGACTCAGCTTATAAAGGAGATTATTTCATCCGAATCGGACATCAGAGAGGATAAGGTCTCTGAACTTAAACAAAAGATCGAATCCGGAAAATACACAATTGACAACAATGCTGTTGCCGATAAGCTTGTTGATTCCTTTATTGATGAAATCTTTTAACCATATTATTGGATAAAAATCGAGGGCATTACGATTTGCCCTCTATTTTTTTGCCCGCCCAACATCATGTTTCGTGTCATTTCACCCTGCAGCATTCAGATATTTTGAGACCTTTGAAAAACGCCCCTTTTTGCTCAATTTCTGCGTCAGGCTCAAATTTTAATCCTCGAAATACTCAATGTATTCATGTGGTTAAAATTATCGCCTTTCTTGAACTTAAACCCCGGTTAAATATTAAAAACGGATTTAACTGGGCAGGCAAAAATTGACATTTTTCAAAGGTCTCAATTTGGCCCATCATTATTCAGCGATTTTTCTGAACACAAAGGGATGAGGTGCAATTTCGGTAAGTTTTCTTGTCTCAAAAGGAAGAGATTCATGTGATCCGATGATCAGAAATCCAAAAGGCGCGAGACTGTCGAGGATTTTTCTAAAAGCCTTTTTTTTCAGCAGATCTTCATAATAAGTCAAAACATTATTGCGTAAAAAAATGATGTCAAACTTTGACCCCGGAGGATCGGAAAGCAGATGGTGTATTTCCCATATAACATCTTTCTTTAGCGAAGCATTAATCTCAAAAAGCTTTTTGCCTTTCTTTTTTTTAAAATATCTCGTTTGAAATTCTTTTGTTAGCTCTTTGAGACTGCTGGATGAATAGATTCCGGCGCGGGCAATGTCCAGGTAGTCTGAATTCATATCCGTAGCAATTAACTCAAGCTTCGGTAGATGACCCACACTATTTTTTAAGTCATCCCATACGATTTTGAAACTGTATACTTCATCTCCACACGCACAACCGGCAGACCAGACATTAATCTTCTCTAAATTTTTATTAATAAGGTCTGGCAGAATTTTATTTTCAAGGGACTGCCAAAATTCTCTGTCTCGAAAAAAACGGCTGATGGAAACCGTGAGCAGAAGTTCACACTTTTTTCTGACGTCATCACTCTCGTCCAGTTCCATTAGATACGCCGAAATGTTTTGGCACCCCAGCTCGGTCATGTGTCTTTTTATCCGTTTTTTGATCCCCTTGCGGACTTTGCGGTATCCTGACCAGGAAAATCCGAATCGATTAAGCAGTTGGCAAAATTGGTGATCATCCATAGACTCATTTTTATCTTTGCGAAAAAATTGTGCAAGGGATTTTTGCTCAGAACATGCCCGGAGCGTATACGACGTTTCGTACAGGAAGGATAAAACCCCAACTCATCGTAAATAAAATGGTAAAACATTATATCTGATTAATTTATCAACTATTTTGTAAATCCAACTATATCGTTATAACTCTTCTATAGATGAGATATGTAATTTTAAAAAAATACCATTTTATTTACCTTTCAGGAAAGCCGATGACACCCCATCTCCTGCGTTATCAAGGCCTTGCGGTAGACGACTACAGCTGCGGCCTTGATGCCTTGGACCTGGGGTATCCTCGACTTTCGATCATTTAGGGTAAAACAAATGATTCAGATAAAAAAAAGGGCGATTCGATTGAATCGCCCTGCAAAAAGGTTGTGGAGAAAGGTTGAAAATTCTACAAGACCGTGTCGCATATAAAGGTTGTGGAGAAAGGTTGAGAATCCTACAAGTTCATGTCGCGTATAAGGGTTGTGAAGAAAGGTTGACAATCCTACAAGGCCCAGCCGAAAAATACGGGCTTCCCAAAATGCCGTTATTAACACCGGAGTGCATCATCTTTTTGATATTTATTTTTGAAGACTCCCGGCAGAAAAGATGCACGCACACCCGAGAAACCTTTTCTTTTAAAAATTTATTTGTGCAAAATCTATGCAAGAATACATATTTTTTTAAATAAAATTTGTAAAAAATTTGTATGTATTTATATATCAATTAGTTAGATTAGTTAGCTTAATAGCCAAAATTACAAGGCAACTCATGTATTGACAATATTTGGCATTTGACCTGTCATTTTTTGACAGATTTGTCATTTTTTTGGCTCATTTGAGAAGTAAAATATTTTGAAATTATAACGGGATATTAAAATTATGAAACTTCTTTTATTGCCTAATGCCCATTCGAAAAACATTTAATCACATCTTTGGAAAATAAATTGCAATAAGCCATATGTTTATTGTATAGAATCCGAGTTAGTTTCCATCCAGAACTTGCTCTTTTCCGCAATCTCTGCGTCAATCTGCGGAATCACTTGTGCGGCGTACCACGTGTACGCCTCCGCGTAATTCCTTGATTTCCTTGACCTTGCGAAAAATTGCTAATTTCTGCATTGGAAACTTAATTTGTGCCCATTATAGATTTATGGATGGGCACGGGTTAGGAATTTTCTATATGAAATCTAAAGCATTAATCGTTTTTGACATGGATGGTGTCATTGTTGATGTCTCACGCTCATACCGGGACACGGTAAGACAAACCGCCAGATTATTTTTCAAGGGAGCAGAGTCATGGAAAGATTTGCCCGATCCACTGTTTTCCTTAACGGATCTTGCCAGCGTT
>Ga0208648_1002801_pt1 | contig 11642 bp, 10 predicted proteins | sample AntAceMetag02UKL_FD_184772 | JGI IMG/M metagenome (GOLD analysis project Ga0208648, IMG submission 184772) | Saline lake microbial communities from Ace Lake, Antarctica - Antarctic Ace Lake Metagenome 02UKL (SPAdes) (version 2) | ecosystem: Environmental > Aquatic > Non-marine Saline and...
TTCGAACACAGCTCCAATTGCGGAAAATATAGAGGATCTGAATTTTGGTCCCCTGGATACTAAGGAGGCGAGGAAATTATTTACTGAACTTGAGTTTAAAAGGCTTCTTAATTATCTCGATAAAGGAAAAAAGGTTCTTCCTCCTGAAGAAAGAAAAGTAGTTTATAAATCTGTGGTGAATGAGTCCGAATTAATGTCAATGATTAAGAAATTAAGTAAATCGCCACGGATCGCAATCGACACCGAGACAACCTCTATAGATCCAAATCAAGCTGAACTGGTTGGTCTTAGCTTTTCCTCAAAACAAGGAGATGCCTATTACATACCTGTAAATTATTTCAGCTTTTCGGATCAGGATGAAATCAGCGGGGAGGGTCGTCCTCTCAGTGATTGCGGAGACACAACCGAACGTCTGCTTGAAAGACTGCGAACTCTTCTCGAGATTGGTCCCGGCAAAATTGCTCAGAATGCAAAATACGATTTCCTGCTCCTCAAACGTTACGGAATACAGGTAAATCCACTCGTTTTTGATCCAATGTTAGCTGATTACCTGATTAATCCGGGTGCTCGTGGACATAGTATAGACGCAATGGCATTGAATTACCTGAATATAAAAAAAATTGAAACAGCCGAATTAATAGGGAAAGGCAAAAGCCAGGTGACAATGGATCGAGTGCCACTTGAGATAATCACAAAATATGCATGCGAGGACGCAGAGGTTGCATTCGCCCTCTCAGAAGTTCTTGAGCACAGGATAGAGGAAGAAGAATTATCGGATTTACTGCGGGAGATTGAATTGCCGGTCTCGCATGTCTTAATGGAGATGGAATACAATGGAATCAAGCTTGAATTAAACTCTCTTGGAAAAATGAGCAAAGAAATGAATGAGCAGATAAGTGAACTTGAAGCAGAATGTCATCTCCTTGCTGGAATAGAATTCAATCTCAATAGTACTCAAGAGTTATCCCATATACTATTTGATAAATTAAATATGTCAACTAAACTTTCCCGGAAGACAAAAACAGGTTTCTATTCCACCGATCAGTCAGTACTGGAACGCCTTGCGCCTATTGATCCTTTACCAAAAAAATTATTGGAGCATAGATCATTAAGGAAGCTTGTCAGCACTTACGTTGATGCGTTGCCCAAACTTGTTAACCAACGAACTGGACGTTTACATACTACTTATAATCAAACAGTAGCGGCGACGGGCAGGCTTTCCTCAAATAATCCTAATCTTCAGAATATTCCTATTCGTTCAGACATGGGAGCAGAAATTCGGCGGGCATTTATTGCTGAACAGGATCATCTTCTTTTAAGTGCTGACTACAGCCAGGTTGAATTACGAATGATGGCGCATCTCAGTAATGACGCAGGGTTGATAGAAGCGTTTGAGAACGGAGAGGACATTCATCGCACAACTGCCTCCAAGGTCTTTAATGTTACGCCTGAACATGTCTCAGTACAACAGCGAAGCGCCGCAAAAGCTGTGAACTTTGGCGTCCTGTTCGGAATGAGAGAATTCGGGCTTTCATCACGGCTTGGAATCAGTAAAAAACAGGCGAAAGAATTCATCGACGGTTATTTCGGTGCATATCCCAAAGTTGAAGTTTTCATAAAGAACCTGCTGGATCAGGCGCGATCCGATGGATATGTAAAAACTATCCTTGGAAGAAGACGACCGATACCTGATTTGGTTTCATCAAATAGAAATGTGATGCAGGGAGCTGAAAGAGCAGCCATTGCCACGGCTGTACAGGGAAGTGCAGCCGACCTGATTAAAGTAGCGATGATCCGTCTCCAGAGAGACCTGGATCAAGGTAAACATCCATTCAAAATGCTGTTGCAGGTTCATGATGAACTGATCTTCGAAGTTCATGAGGATGTGGTTGAAGAAGCGGCAGCGTGGGCGAAAGATAAAATGGAAACGGCGATGAAACTGTCAGTTCCTCTCATCGTGGATACAGGTTGGGGTAAAAACTGGTTGGAAGCGCATTAATTTATAACACAGTTTATTTCAGTATCTTTGATTGGTTAAGCAGTAGAACCCTTTCGTTGAAAGGGATCTACTTCAGTGATTTACTTTGCAGGTTCGACACTGCGCGGTACAGTCGAATATATCGTACATTAGATTACAAAATTATTAAGAAAGTTGATCTAAGAAATTGAAAAATAATACAAAAACTATCCGCCTTGCACATCTGCTTTCTCAGCGAGGTGTTGCCTCCCGGCGGGCTGCTGAGGGTATAATTGCCGATGGCGAAGTTAAAGTTCATGGCGTAGTTGTTACTGATCCTGCTTTTCCTGTCAATCCTGAAGATAATGATATTGTGGTTGCCGGCAATCCTCTCCCAGTTCAAGTTGCGCATCGGTATATCGCTTTGAACAAACCCCCCGGCTTTTTATCCAACTTCACAAAATCAAATGAAAATGGGCGGCTATTAGGTGAATTAATAACGCTTGAGGAACGATTATTTGTTGCGGGGCGTCTAGATTTAGCTTCACACGGATTATTGATTATCACAACTGATGGCGAGTGGGCAAACCATGTCATGCATCCTCGATATGAGAAAGAAAAGGAATACCTGGTACGTTTTCGCGGGGCAAAAGTCAGGGAGGCAGTTAAAAGGTTAGCAGCCGTAACATTTACAGAAAAAGGAAAGAAATTCCGTGCTGTTGCTGTCAGGGCTGATGGTCTGAATGTAAGAGTAATCCTTAAGGAAGGACGAAACCGTCAAATCCGCCGTCTTGCAGAGAAAGCTGAATTGAGAATAAAAGATCTTGCAAGAATCAGGATTGGCTCAATACAGTTAGGGCGGTTGAAAGAGGGACACTGGCGAAAATTAAATCAGAAAGAAATAAAAGATTTCTTATAGTTCATCCCTAACAAGTTCTTAAAAATTAATTCATAATTCTTAATTCTTAATTGCCTTTAAGTGTTTTGCAAAACTATGGGGTTCTGGGAAATAACCGTCAGCTCCTATTCTATTGCTGAATTCCTGTGACAGGGGTGCCCCTCCCAGGAAAATATTTATATCAGGTATTTCCTTTTTGATCTGCTTTACAAATTGTTCCATGTTCGACATTGTTGTAGTGAGCAGGGCGCTCATACCGACTATACATCCGGGATTTTGATTAATAGCGTCGAGGAATTTGTTCACTTGTACATCTACACCAAGGTCAACGATCTTCCAGCCATCACCTTCAAGAACCATCCGTACGATCTTCTTCCCGATATCATGTAAATCACCTGCCACAGTGCCGAGAATTACAGTTCCTTTATACACTGCTTCCCCGGTTTCAAAAAATGGTTTAAGATGTTCCATAGCGGCGTTCATGGCTTTTGCGGCAATAAGGATTTCAGGAATAAAGGCTTTTCCCCGGGCAAAATCTTCGCCAATTTTATGCATGCCGATAATCATCGCTTTCTGCAAAATGTCGTTTGGCGAAACCCCGGCATCGAGCAGTTCCCTGGTTATTTCAGAAGCGCCATCCTTACCATTCATATCAGCAGGATAGGGAGTATCTCGTGTCGCTTTTCCACGTGCTACACAAATCGCAAGGTTTTCTAAAAGTTTTTCCATTTGAGGTCTTTCATAATGTCAAAAGCATTCCGGATTTATCTAAACCTGCTGCAACCGGTATTCAGCTCAAGCCTGATTAAACTGAATGCAAAATAATAATCATAAAGATAAAACAGAATTCGACATTATTCTACATATTTCGGGAGAGTATATCTTGCAAAAAGGGCAAGAAGAATCTATTTTCTGATAAGGAAAAACGGGAGAAAAAGATGGAATATGATTCAAACGGTATTTTTGCGAAAATCCTGCGTGGTGAGATTCCAACGAACAGCGTGTATGAAAATGAGAATGTTCTCGCATTCGAAGATATCAATCCCAAGGCACCGGTGCATATCCTGATCATTCCAAAGGCTGATGTTCCTACGGTGAATGAATTCGGTCCGGAACATAAAGAGATGATTGGAGATATGATATTAGCGGCAAAAGAGATTGCTGCCGAGAAAGGGATTGCCGAAAGTGGTTACCGTATGGTGATCAACACTTTGGATGACGGGGGACAGGAATTGTATCATGTACATCTTCACCTCCTTGGAGGCAGAAGGATGAAATGGCCTCCGGGATAACCGGGAGCTATTCAAAATCAGACTATTGCATTCGAGGAATGTAAAAGAATAAATTTAAAGTTCGAACAAAACACTGTTATTGTATAGCTTGTCGCCATTCTGGGCGAAGTTAAGAATCTAATAATCAATGCTTCTCATTCGAATCAGAGGTTGTTTTCTTAATTCTGAATAATTATTTATCAAGTATTATCATGCAAACTGTACAAATACAAACCATTTATAAACGGAGGAATTGAGTTGCCCTACATTAAAATTCGTGAAGGCGAATCATTTGATCGTGCCTTTAAAAGATTTACCAAAGCATGTGAGAAAGCCGGATTAATGGCTGAGATCAGAAAACATCAGCGTTATGAAAAACCATCCGAAGCTCGCAAGCGGAAATCAAACATCGCCCGGCGAAAATTAAGAAAACTCCACATAACCGTGGAAAGAAAGCCCAGGGTTTAATATATAGCCGGTTAATAATTATTAGCTGATAATTATTTCATTTATATTCAGACAATTACCCAACGTTACAAGGATAATTGATGAATCTCGAACAAAAGTTGACTGAAGAGATAAAAAATGCTATGAAGAGTGGCGCAAAGCCTCGTCTTATGGCTCTTCGTGCATTAAAAGCAGCAATTACCAATGAACGTACTCGCCATGAGGGTGAATTACCTGAGCAAGAGGCTTTGAAAGTCATTGCATCTCATCGCAAAAAAATGGCTGGCGCGAAAGAACAGTATCAGTCTGCCGAACGTCATGAAATGGTAACCCAGGCAGATGTGGAGATTGCTGTATGCGATGAATTTCTACCGGAAAAATTAAGCACGGAACAGTTGACAAAGATTGTAGATACTGTGATCGACAAAACCGGGGCGAGTTCAAAATCAGATTTAGGCAAGGTGATGGGACTATTGATGAAAGAGCTTGCCGGTAAAGCTGACGGAAATCAGGTTCGGATGCTTGCCATGTCCCGGTTGGAGGAGTGAAGTGGGAATACTTGATTGGGTATTACTTTCATTAATGACTTTTTTCTTTATCCGCGGATTATTTCGCGGTTTTTTACTCGAAATATTTGAAATTATCGCTATTATCGCAGGTTTTGTCGTTGTTCAAATATTTGGATCAGTATTTGGTTTGTTTCTTACAAATCATACACCAATTCAAAGGGGCTGGGCAGGAATTCTTGCTGCTGGAATATTGTTCCTGGTTGCAGTTGTCGCGGTGGGAATAACTGGAAGGTTGCTAAGAAAACTTATTCGTGCAGCATCATTAGGATGGATTGACCGTTTTGCCGGATCGCTGGTTGGATTGCTGAAATCAATTATTCTAATTCTTATATTGATGCTAATTGTTGGTTTCCTTCCTTTATCAAAATCGGTGCGAAGTACAATCAATAAAGGACAGGTAAGCGGTATTTTTTGCATCGGCGCACAATGGGTGTTGGATATGTCGCAAATAGTTCCAATATCTCCAAACCGGGTGATGGCTGACTATTTAAGGTCTTACGGATTAGATGATGAGATAGTGCATATAGTTACCGATCAACCGGGGCTGATGAAGACAATACTTACCAGTGCCCCTGCTGATATAAATATTCCGGTAAAATCCATCCTGAAAGGTGAGCCTGCCACAAAGATGCCCTCTAAATTGTCCATGCCCAAGGACTTAAGCAAGGGGTTGGTGGAGGTATTCGAAAACCCAAAATTATCCGACAACCAGAAAGCTGAAATCTTCTGGACACTGATTCAGAAAGCTCAAGATAAATAAGTTGCCTTGAATATTGTACTCCAACAAATAAATTCGCATCTATAATATTTCTTGAAAAGAATGCATCATGTTCGCATTCTTTTTGTCTTTGGATTAAGATGAACCATGATTCTTTGATTATTCAAGCTACATTATTTCGAGAATTTTTATAAACTAAATTCCCCGAAGGGGAATAATGTGAATAGCCACAGGTGAAACCTGTGGGACAAAATCTTAAATAACAACAACTCTGAAGGAGTTGAACTATTTTGATTCTCACAAGGACTGCATGTTGAGTAAATAGCGTTGTCGAACCCCTTCAGGGTTCCTTCAATTGGATTACATTGTCCCATGGGTTTCACCCATGGCTATTCATATTTATCTCCTTCGGAGATGTTTATCAGAGTTTTTGAAAATCCTTATATCCAGTAAATTATCAAGCAGAAAAAATCCTACCAAAATCTTCATCATAAGCAATATCAGAAACAGCAAGCCTTTTCACCCGTTCCGGCATGGGATTCAGCTCATATCCGACGGTCAGCAGCATTACCGGGACATAATTTTCAGGGATATGGAAATCTTCCATCACTTTGTCAGCATGAAATCCTATCACAGCAGCGGTGCTTAAACCCATCTCAACTGCGGCTAACATCATTACTCCTGTCATAATGGAGGTACTTCGGATCGCTTCATCTCGCTGTATTTCAGGTCGAGTACCATAGAATTTTTCAGCGACTACCTTGAGGTGGGTATCGTCAGGATAATATCCTTTTGATATCCAGTCTTCAGTGAACAAATCAATATCTTCATGCGCATCGATTTTACCCAGCACGATCAAAACCGCCGAGGCATCCAGGAGATGTTTCTGATTTAATGAGGCGGCATGCAGCTTTTCTTTGCCTTCCGGGCTTTTTACGGTAATAAAACGCCAATGATTCAGGTTGAAAGATGATGGCGCAAGGGTTGATAGAGTGATGAGTTTTTCAAGTTCTTCATCCGAAATTTTCTTTGATGGATCGTAGGAATGTACTGATCTTCTCGTATGGATTGCTTCAGTAACTGTCATGGTAAATCCTAAATAATATGAGTTGTAAATGATTACAAAAAATGATCGATTTATTCTCTATTGATTACCTGTACGGCTTGAAGTGAACATATATCACAATAACTTACTCAGCATTAAAGAGATAATCATCAATCTTATATTTATTAACTACAAATTCGGTTTTTTGTTTCTGATAATATATCCTGATGCGGTCGCTACTCCGAACAATACGATTGCCGCACCTGTAATAAGTGGCAGGTCAATTGGTTCATCGAGGATCAACCGACTGCCAAAAGCTGCTACCAATGGAACCAGGTAGTTAAATATTCCCGCCCTGGAGGCTTCGATCCTGCTAACCACTTTCGCCCAGAAAGTAAAGGCGATAATGGTGCAGACAATAGCTAAAAACAGCACTGACCAGACAAGAGGAGGTGGAGCATGAATCGTTGTCTCCACTAATGGCCGGTTAATCATGAATAAAAGCGGAATGCTTCCCAGGCTCATAGTTGCCGCTGTACTCGTAATTGCGCCTATCCGAGGAGTGTAGTAACGTAATCCGACAGTATAAATTCCGTAACTCAGTGGCGCTCCCATTGTGATGAGAACACCTGAAATTGTAATCAGCCGGAGATCGGAAGGCATTTCTCGGCCCAATACTACAACTGATATGCCGACCAATCCGATAATCAAGCCAATCCAGGTTCTTAGTGCTACTTTTTCTTTTAAAGTCAGTGAGGCAAAAATCGCTATTGACGTTGGGTTCAAAGCGATCACTAAGGCTGCAAGCGAAGCAGGAATTTTAGTCTGCCCGGTATTCAGGGAGATGTTATAACCTATTACTGCAAACAGACCAAGAATTGTAAGCCATAATAGATCTTTCAGATTTAGCGATGTTTTGTTTCGTTTCAGACGGTAAAAAGCAACCGGTCCGAAGATGAGGAGTACTGGTAAGAAACGCAAAACGACCAGTTGTCCCGGATTAACATAATCCAGGGCAATCCTGATTGCTACAAAAGAAAATCCCCACACTGCCATGGCAAATAGCGCCAGAAAGGTCGTGAGGGGATCTATAGTTACGGAAGATTGTTTCAGTCTATCACCTTTTCGACCATTGCAGCTATGTTGGCTTTTGGCACGGCTCCGACGATACGATCTTCTTCTTCACCGTTTTTGAATAAGATCAACGTGGGAATACCCCTGATTCCCAGCGAAGTGGCTTTTGCCGGATTATCATCAGTATTGACTTTTACAACTTTTAGTTTTCCTGTAAATTGATCTGCGACTTCTTGCACTGCTGGACTTACCATACGGCATGGTGCACACCAGGGCGCCCAAAAATCTACCAGTACAGGGATATCAGATTTAAGTACCTCAGATTCAAATGTTGCATCAGTAACATCATGTGCAGAGTGTTCACTCATCTTTTTCTCCAAATGTTTAAAATAAATTACTCTCTATATATTACCTAAAAAGAGAGTCAAATCTCTATTGATAACTGCGAAAATTAGTTAACAACAGTTAGTTTTTGTTTGTTTATCTGTTTTTACATCATAACAGTATTTATACCCAGATGGTGAACAACAAGAGCACAACTTCTTCATACTCATACATATCGGAAGAAATCCGAAAAATCCCCACTTGCTTTTTGAGAGTAATCCAGATATCATAATCAGAAATCCTAATCCAATTAAAATCCTGTCTTTGCAACTCAATGTTTCATTGTTCATTAAAAATCCACCTGTTCGTGTATTGTCCAATTTGATGCAGATACCATACAGAGGTTACATCGATTTTACTATGATGGTATCTCTCCGGCTCTGTTTGTCGTGATTTTGTCTGAACTTCAATATCATATATACGCACCTTCCGTTCAAGATCTTTAAGAGAGAGTAACTGAGTCGTTTTTCCATTTGTAGGGGCAGGATTTATCAGCCCACAGGTTTAAGAAGATAATGATATCTATGTAAATATATCTGGATATAATAGTTCTTGAAAGTTTTGCATCATCGGCAAGCCGACATCTGATTTTGCGATGAAAGCGGCTTTATAGCTGATCCCCAACCGCGCCGTCGATGGGTACTTAAAAGGACCACGCCGACTTCGCTATATACAGGTCTGCACATACGATCGAGTGTTTTCGGTGCTGCCAATCCGAAAACAGGCGAAATACATGCTCTGATCTTCGACAGGATGGATACTGGTCGTTTTCAAAGAGTTCTTGATGAATTCGCCAAGCAAACTGCCAAACGGAAGATAATGCTGGTTTTTGATAACATATCATGGATGTCCCCTGAATTGCCCCTGAATTATCCTGAATTGCAACACGAATGATGTTTTATTTATTATGGTTTTATTAGTCAAAACTTGACTTCATCTTTTTTTTTTTTCGTAAGTTACAATTGTGTCAAATTATTATTAAGTTGTTCCATGTTTTTTATTCCAGCCATTCCGATATATGAAGAATAAAAAAACGAGGGGAAATGAATGGCTTTCCTATCCGTAAAATTCTTATCTTTAAGGAGGCAGTATTATGTGGAAAAAGTTACTATTGGCAGTTTCCGTGTTTAGCTTGCTTTTTGCGGGAACAAATTCAAGAGCGTGGGTATGGCCTGTAGATTTCTTTGAAAATGGAGTCGAAACCCATGATGTTGAGGTACACTGGACAACATCAGCGACTCGTTCCTATTCTCAAATTGGAAACGAGGGTACAGATGATGCTAATATCCATGTTACAATTCGTAATAATGATGGGCCAATTGTTCATGATCACCAGGTAAATGATCCACCTGACAATTTCTATTTCGAATTTTGGGAGGATCACAATGAGGATATACACGGATATCAAATACGAGCAGCAGTTACGGGCGGTGACTATCCAGAAGATTCTTATATAGCTGTTAAAGTTGAGTATCCAGTATCAGGAGGTTGGTAAAGCTTTAATTATTATTTTCAACCAGAGTTCGATAAGACAAAATATCAGGGTAAGACATTTGTCTATCCCTGGTATTTTAAATTCATATTTTAACAAAGGATTATCAAGAAATGAAGAGAATATCCCTTTTAATCCTGTCAATATTTTTATATTGTCTGGCGAAAGGTGATATTATTCTTGTCCCTGACGACTATGATACAATTCAATCTGCAGTTAACGCTGTCAATGATGGAGATACAATTATAGTTGAACATGGTACTTATAATGAAAATATAGTTGCCAATCACAGTTCATTCACTCTTGCCAGCCGTTATCTCCTCGATGAGGACTCTTCACACATTGACTCTACAATAATTCGTGCGCTTGACAATAATGATTACTATTCTCCAATTAGAGTTTACCTGGAGCGAGAGGATTTGGTGCATATTGCGGGACTTTCAATCACAGGCGGCAGGTTGGGACACCCTAACCATAATTATCATTCACAAAGCGGAGGTGGAATTTACATCGAGGGAGGAAGCTTCTATCTTCAAAACTGTTCAATTTTTGATAACATTGCTTGGAGTGGAGGAGGAATACATTTAGAAGAAACTGAGGGTATTGTAGAATATTGTTCAATATATAATAACCGATTCAAGCTATGCGGCGGCGGAATTTGTTTCTCCCTCGACGAGCACCTTGAAGACGATAGAACCGGACGTGTTACATTTGAAAATAATCATATTCATAATAACATGATGGTGGATTCTACCTTTGCCGGTACATGGGGTGGCGGGATCGGTATAGCCTGTCAGTGGTCTGTAGCTGGAATTATTCACAATAATATCATTGAAGGAAATGTAGTTATTCAGGATGGAGGTGGAATAGCGATCGGTTTCAGCAACATGGTAGAACAAAATGAATGGCTAATTTCTGGTAATACAATATCTAACAATTCAGCGTCTTTTGGTGGAGGGATACAAACAAATGGTGTTTATCGATTAAACTTCCATCACAATACAGTTGAATTTAATAGCGCAACTGATGGTTGGGGGGACGCAATAGATATAGCTAATGAATTCAGTCCCATAAATAACATTCACCATAATCTTTTTCGCAACAATCATGGAGATTTGGGAGGTTCAATTATTACAAAAGCTGATTGTAATATTTATAACAATATGTTTATTAATAATTACGCCAGATACATGTCAGTTATAATGCTTTGGAGAGGTCACAATAGAGGTGGAATAACAGCAGAAGTTGAAGGAAATATTTTCTTTAATAACGGATTTGATGTAAATGATCCCGATGTGTACGTTGCTGCAGTATCTGCATATACAACAGACAACATCATTAATTTAAATCACAATGATTTCATTGGAAACAGAGGTTACGCTGTCGGATTACCTGAACCGGGTGTACTTTTACCAGGGGAAATTAATGCCGACAGCAACTACTGGGGCGATCCTTCCGGACCTTATCATTCAGAAGAAAATCCCAACGGTCTCGGTGATACGGTTCGTTCCAATATCAGCATTGAACCGTTTTCAACTACTCCCTTCACGGCGCCTGAACCGATTACTGTCAATTATCCTTTTGATGGCGATGAATTTGCAGAGAATGAGATGTTTTTCTGGTGGCAAAGTACCAGTGACGCCACTACGCTTACCCCTCTTCAATACGGCGTGGAACTCGCCGACGAGGATGAATTTGAGGAGTCCGAAGAGTATGATACCGGTGAAAACACTGATCTTGTTGTCGAAAATCTTCTGTACGACCATACCTATTACTGGCGCGTTTTT
>Ga0208648_1002802_pt1 | contig 11640 bp, 8 predicted proteins | sample AntAceMetag02UKL_FD_184772 | JGI IMG/M metagenome (GOLD analysis project Ga0208648, IMG submission 184772) | Saline lake microbial communities from Ace Lake, Antarctica - Antarctic Ace Lake Metagenome 02UKL (SPAdes) (version 2) | ecosystem: Environmental > Aquatic > Non-marine Saline and Alkaline...
AGGAATTCTTTGCCCTCAAAAGAAGCCATCATTAAAACCGACCGTGAGAAAGTCTATGCCATACTTACAAACCTTGTTAAAAATGCCATCAAATACACTGAAAAAGGTTCTATAGAATTTGGCTATATTCTTAAAAAGGACGCTGAGCCTGTGGTTACTGAGCAAGGCCGAAGTGTCAAAGTGGAGTTTTATGTGAAAGACACGGGTATCGGCATTCCAAAAGATCGGCAGCAAGCCATATTTGAGCGTTTTATTCAAGCCGATATAGCCGACTCACGTGCTTTTCAGGGATCCGGATTAGGTTTGTCTATTTCCAAAGCATATGTAGAAATGCTTGGCGGAAAAATTTGGGTAGAAAGCGAAGAAGGAAAAGGAAGCACTTTTTATTTTACCCTTCCATACGAAAGCGAAACAATAAAAGAAAATAGATCTGAAAATGAAATTCTGCCTCCTGTTGAAGTAAGCCCAATCAAAAAGTTGAAAATATTAATTGTCGAAGATGATGAAACATCAGAAGAACTCCTTTTGATTACTGTCAGTAAATTAGGAAACGAAATTATTAGTGTAAGAACAGGAACAGAAGCCGTGGAAGCTTGCCTGAATAATCCTGATATTGATTTGGTACTGATGGATATTCTGATGCCCGAAATGGATGGCCATGAAGCCACAAGGCAGATACGAAAGTTTAACAAAGAGATCATTATAATTGCACAAACGGCTTATGCTTTAGAAGGCGACAAGGAAAAAGCAATTGCTGCCGGCTGCGATGATTATTTGCCGAAACCCATAAATGCTAATGAATTGAAGCAAATGATAAGAAAATATTTGTAGAAACAATATTCCTCGCATCAGAGTGTCCGATTAATTTCTAATTCTAAGGTACAATAATTGAGGGAATTAATAATATAATTATTTTGATATAAATACGAATTACAGGATAAAAAATTATTAAAAAATAAGGCTAAATAATATTTTGATGTGCTTGAGCAAATTTTTGTCTATTCAATGCATTTGCTTTTTATATCAAAAAGGAGTGTATATTTAATTACTGAACCCTTTTAGAATTGAATAATATATCATAGAAGATCAAACCACGAAATGGTTAAAGGTGAATAGCCACAGGTAAAACCTATGGTTAAAAAGATGAAATCCATATCAAAAACCCCAATGGGGTTTAATAAATCAAAATAAATATTTCTCATCAAATTCTATCCCATGTTCATTTAACAAATTGATATATTCTTCACGGAAACTTACTTTTTTGTGATGATCTTTCTGGTTTTTTACATACTCAATTAAGTTATCCTTCGCCGAGATTGAATAAGTAAATGCTCCATATCCATCTTGCCAATATTTGAAATTAGGATAAATGTTCTCAGATTTTATAAAACCGGATGAAGCAAGTTTAATATCTTTTACTAAAGGTGCAACAGCTACTGTTGGATGTAAATGTGTTATGATATGCAAATGATCATTTACTCCTTCAATTCTATATAAATGACATTTTTTATTTTTTAAGATTCCCCATATAAATCTATAAAGTTTTCTTGACCGGATTCTATCATAGTCTTTTCATTATTTTTTGTTGTAAAAACTATCTGATAGAGAATTTGTGTATATGTACTCATGATAAAGCTTTGCTGTTAAACCCTTTCAGGGTTTTTTAATAATTATTGCCTGTACCCTACACTCCGTATTGGGCTATTCATGTTCAATCCTTTCAGGATTAGAATTCTTTTATGACATAAAGATATAAATCTTTTTGCAAATATCCTGCAAGAATATTGACTTAGATATGTGTATTAATATTTTCTATCATCTCAAAATAAATTTTAGCCATTAATTGCATCAAATTTGGATAATTTAATTTTTTTTTTTATTTTTACAGATTGATGTAAATAGGCGAATTTTTATGCATATAATAAAATATTATAAAAGCCCAATTTTTATTATAATTATATTACTAATTATTCAAACGGCTTTTGCTGATAATACAAAAGCAAAGGAAGTTATCAACACCAATTCACTACTCAATTTGATTTTCAAAGAATTTTCGAATGTAAAAATAATTGGAACTTCCTCACTAATTTCAAATGATTATCGACAAACACCAAGTACTGTTTCCCTGATTTCAAATAACCAGATTAAGGAATCAGTCCCTCGTAATTTAGATGAATTGCACGATATTTATGTCCAGGGTTTTCAATTTATAATTAAATAAATTATTAGACATTTTAATGAAATAAAATATGGGCTTATTTGCTATTAATCAAATAATAATTCTTTTACTTCAATGCTTACTTGTTGCTGCATTGTTGTTATTTCTATTTAGGATTAGAACAATTTTTGGTCTTGGACTACTTTTCACAGCATTGGGTGTATTTCAGTATATGCAAGTGTTTCTTGCAACATCGCTATATATAGAAGTTTACCCGGGAATAATGGTTTCTCCAGGTTCAATGGTAATGTTTACAGGGAGTTTATTTGCAATACTATTAATCTACATTCGCGAAGATGCTCTTGAAGCTCGAAAGGTTATATATGCACTTCTTGCTGCGAATTTAGTTCTGGCATTCCTACAAGTTGTTTTTAGTTGGGCTATTGATGGTGAATCAGTTAATAATATTTACAATCTACCAAAAGAATTTTTCCAAATAAACTCTCGGGTTCTTTTTGTAGGAACAATTGTGCTATTTATTGATGCTTTTGTAATAATTTTTATTTATGAAACTATATCAAAATTCGTAAAGCATTTGTTTATGAGAATATTTATCTCAATGACAATTGTTATTACTTTAGACTCATTATTATTTTCTATTGGAGCATTTTTAGGTACAGAACAATTTACTGATATACTAGTTTCAGGTTTGATTTCAAAACTCTCTTCAAGCATGATTTATGCTGCAATATTCTCAATTTATCTAGCTTACCTGGATAAAGGATTTGTTATGAAAGATACTGCCACTAAAGACTTTGAAGATATTTTTTATACCCTTACCTATCGTCAAAAATTTGAAAAGATTTATGAAGAAAAGGAAAGTCAAAAAATCGAATTACAAAAAAGTGAAGATTATAATCGATTATTATATAATTCATCACCAATAGGATTGGTTTTAAGTAGGATTGATAATATAATTGTAGATATTAATCCCGCATATGCAAATATTTTAGGCAGAAGTGTCGAAGAAACCTTAAAACTTAATAAATGGGAAATAACACCTAAAAAATATGTTCAAAAAGAAAACCAAATAATAAATAGTCTAGAAAAGAATGACAAATTAAGTATTTATGAAACGGAATTTACACATAAGGAAGGTCATTTAGTTCCTGTTATTATTAGATGTCAATTGTTTGAGAGAGATAATGAAAGCTTCATTATGTCAAGTGTTGAAGATATAACAAAACGTAAACTCGCAGAAGATGAGTTGAAAAAACATCGTGAAAACTTAGAAGATTTAGTAAGAGAACGCACGAAAAATCTGGAAGATAAAAATAAAGAATTGGAGAATTTTAATCAATTATTTATTGATAGAGAATTTCGGATAAAGGAATTGAGAGAAGAATTAGACAGTCTGAAATCGGGTAAAGAAAATTAATACTTTATGAAAGATCTTGAAAATTTATCAAAAAATGAATTGATAGCTGAAATAGAGAAGCTGAGGGAAATTAAGAGTTTTGAATCGGAATTCTTTGATAATGAACTTTTACTTCAAATAGCTGAAAACTATCCACATTCATATATGTCCATTGTTAAAAAAGATTTGACCATTGATTTTACATCGGGGCAAGAATTTAAAAAACAAAATTTAGATCCAAAATCTTTTATAGGCCTTTCATTAAATGAAATTTTTGGCGAACATACCCCTTTTGTAACAGAAAAATATTTAAAAGCCTTTAAAGGTGAGGAAATAAGTTTCGAACTTTTTATTAATAACCAACACCAGTTATACAAAGTGGTTCCATTATACGACAGTAACCAAAATATATCAAGAATACTTGCTGTTGTGGAAAATATTACTGAATCCAAAAAAGCCGAAATAACACTAAAAGAAAGCGAAGAGCGATTTCACCAGATGTTTGAAAAACATAATGCAGTAATGCTATTAATTGAACCGGAAACTGGAAAAATTATTGATGCAAACCTGTCTGCACAAAAATTTTATGGTTATTCTGATGAAACTTTTAAACAAATGATTATTCAGGATATAAATTCTTTACCTGAAGAGAAAGTGCTTGAATTACGCAAACAGGCACAAAAAGAAAACAAGAACTATTTTGTTTTCCCTCACTGTTTGGCTAGTGGTGAAATAAGAACTGTTGAAGTGCATTCTTCCCCGATTATTATAAATAAAAAACAAATTTTATTTTCTATTGTTCATGACATTACAGAACGCAAGCAGGCAGAGGAAGCCTTGGTAAAGAGTCAGGCATTGGTCAACGATGCCCAAAGGATGGCCAAACTCGGCGGCTTTGATTTTGATGTGAAAACAATGTCTCAGACATGGACCGAGGAAACTTTTAGGATAATGGAAGTAGATTTCATAGGAAGTGCGCCAGCGGTTCCTGAAGGCGTAGATTTTATTGCACAGGAGTATAGACCGATGGCCAACAAAGCTATCCAGGAAGCTATGGAGCAAGGCAAGCCATATGACCAGGAATGGGAAGTAGATACCGCCAAAGGAAATCGAAAATGGGTGCGCGCCATAGGAAAAGCTAATAAGGTAAACGGCAAAATTAAAAGCATATCAGGTTCGTTGCAGGATATCACAGAACGTAAGCAGGTGGAAGAAAACCTGCGAGAAGAAAAGAAGTTCAATGAAAACCTTTTGGAAACAGCAAATTCTTTTATTATCGTATTAGATAAAAATGCCAGCATTATATTATTCAATAGATATGCGGAAAAGCTCTCAGGTTATAAAAAAGAAGAAGTTATGGGGAAGAACTGGTTTACTACTTTTATTCCAAAACAGAATGATTCTGAGATTCCAGAGGTTTTTGATGATGTATTAAAAGAGATGCCAAAGGTTTCATCTTATGAAAATCCCATCTTATGTAAAAATGGTGTTGAGAAATTAATTAATTGGGAGAATTCTCTGTTAAAAAACGATAAAGGAGAAATATTAGGCATTCTTAGTATCGGAGCTGACATTACCGAGCGCAAACAGGCAGAGAAAGATTTATCGGAAAGTGAAGAGAAATTGAATCTGATCATCAATTCATCACCCGTTGGAATATGTACTGTTGACATGCTTGGCAATTTTGTCACAACAAATCAGGCATATGAACGGATGGTGGGTTATTCCAAAGAAGAACTTGTGAGGCTTTCTTTTTTTGAAGTAACACATCCAAATGACCGCCCTAAAAACAAAAAGCTCTTTCAGGAAATGTTTTCTTTGGAAACGACAGATTTTTCCATGGAGAAAAGATATATCCGCAAGGGCGGTGAGGAGATTAAGGTATCCGTCCATGCTATTGGTATCAGAGATGCTGAGGGAAACGTCATATACGGAACCGCATTCGTGGATGATATCACCGAACGCAAGCAGGCAGAAAAAGACTTGCAGAAGAGCGAACTTAAATACAGAAATCAGGCAAATTTCCTTGATGTTGTTACAGAAAACAGCCCCTTTGCTATGTGGGTTTCTGATGCAAAAGGAATAATGATAAGGGCTAATCAGGCTTTGCGGAATATCCTGAATTTAACCGATGATATGATTATTGGAAAATATAATGTACTCCATGATGAGAATTTGGATGCTCAAGGTTTTATGCCTACTGTTGAAGCTGTATACAATGATTTGAAAAGTTCTCGTTTCACTATGTATTGGACAGGCACAAAGGCAGGCAATGTTGATTTATCCGTTGCAAATGAACTTTGGATAGATGTTTCGATGTTTCCAATAACCGACGAAGCCGGAAAACTGGTAAATGTAGTATGCCAATATGTAGATATTACCGAGCGAAAGCAGGCGGAAGAAGAAAAAGCAAAAATCTATAATTCAATCCAAACAGCGGTTTATATTTATGATTTTGTCAAAAGTAAGAATGATTATATTAATCCCGAGTATACGAAACTGCTTGGCTGGACTTTAGATGATATTAATAAGATGGGAAATAAATTTACGGAGTTATTTCATCCTGATGATTTTAAGCAATTAGCGAAGCACATGCAAATTGTGAGTGAGGACACCGAAGATAATACACATATTCTGGAGTATCGTTTCAAACATAAAAATGGACAGTGGCGATGGTGTCTTTCCTATGATACTCCCTTCCAACGTAAGGTGAATGGTGATGTAGAAAAAATGATTGGATCTTTTATTGATATCACCGAACGCAAGCAGGCAGAAGAAAAGCTTCGTAACTTATCCACGGTAGTAGAGCAATCCTCCGAGGGTATTGCAATAGCTGATATGGAGGGTAATATACTGTATGCTAATAATGCCTGGGCCCTATTACATAGCTATGAAACCAAGGAAGAATTGATAGGCAAACCTCTATCAATTTTCCACAACCAGAAGCAGATCGAAAAAGATGTCATCCCCTTCAACCAAAAAGTGAAGGAGAACGGATTCCACACTGGAGAAGTCGGTCATATACGTAAAGATGGTACACCCTTCCCCACACTAATGTCCTCCACCTTCCTCAAAGACGAACAGGGAAATCCCTATGCCATAGCCGGTTTAGCTAAGGACATCACCGAGCGCAAACAGGTGGAGGAAGTAATCAAAAACCAGGCTACAAAATGGCAGACCACCTTTAATGCCATGAGCGATTCGGTGAGCATTATTGATTTGGATGGGAAAATCAGCCAATATAATGCAGCCACTTTGTCTTTGTTTAATGTCAATGAAGAAGATATTAAAGAAAAAAAATGTTTTGAGTTAGTGCATGGGACTAAAGAATTTTTTAATGATTGCCCATTGGTTCGGATGAAAGATAGCTCTCAGCCTGAATCAATGACTTTCAAGGAAAAAGAACGCTGGCTAAAAGTTAATATTGATCCAATTTTTAATTCAAAAAATGAATTAACCGGGGCAGTACATGTTGTGTCTAATATTACTGAACGCAAAAAAATTGAAAATGAAGTTTTAAAATATCAAGAGAATTTAGAAGAATTGGTAGTAGAACGCACAGAAAATCTGGAGAAAAAAAATAAAGAGTTGGAGCGATTTAATGATTTGTTTGTAGATAGAGAATTTAGAATAAAAGAGCTGAAAGAAAGAATATTAAAACTTGAAAGCGAATGATGAAAACGACATATAAATCAAAAGAAAATATAATTCTATATCTGGTAATATTAATTTCAGCAATAGGTTTAATCGGTTGGAAAACCGGAGAATTATTATTTGCCAGTATTTCAGTTTTGTATATCCCTATAGCTCCTTCTACAGCCTATAGCTTTATTATTTCAAGCCTGGCCTTAATCCTTATTCTAAGAGTTAAAAATAATACTTATATAAAATACCTTTCTCAAGGATTAATTACTCTGGTTATTTTAACAAGCAGTATGATTTTAGTGAGATTTTTTGTGGGTTATGGCTGGGATTTAGAAAATATTTTTATTAAAAATCCCAAACAATTCGAAAATATGCCCATTGGACGAATGTCTCCACTAACTGCAGGATTATTTTTAATAAATGGTTTTACAATTCTAATACTCCCTTATGCTAATGATACAAAAAAAATGCAAAGAAAATTAAATGGTATTTTAGCATTATTAGGCTTTGCTATAAGTGCTATATTACTCATTGGATATCTATATAAGGCACCTCTTTTGTATGGAGGGAATATTATTCCTGTTGCTTTTCCTACTGCAATTTGTTTTTTCTTATTGAGTGTTGTATTGCTTTGGGTAATTAAATTCAATTTGTTGTTTTTTTCACCATTAGCAAGTTCATCAGTGAGAATCTTGTTAAAATCATTTATTCCTTTTGTGCTTGCACTAATCGTTATTATTGGTTACTTTAATTCAGTTATTTATTTAAGATTTAATAATCCTGCATTGTTTTCAGCTTTATTAATAATTATTGCTATACCCGCAACTATTTTATTAATCAATTCTATTGCAAAAAGTTTAGGAACGAAAATTGAAAATGCAGAGAATGCTAAGCTGGAAAGTGAGAGGAAATTCCAAGTCATTTTTGAACAATCTCCCATTGTTATTGAAATTTTTGATAAGGATGGAAAATTGAGAGATGTAAATCAACAAACCCTTGATATGTTTGGAATTGATGATATAAAATATGTCATTGGTTTTAACCTCTGGGAAGACCCAAACATGTCTCCTGAGAAAATAAAAATCCTTAAAAATGGAAATCCCATATTCATTTCAACTGATTTTGATTTTGAGATAGTCAAAAAAAACAACTTATACCCCACCAGCCGTTCAGGTAAAATATATATTGATATGTATGCTATTCCTCTGGTTGACAAAGAAGAGATAACTGGATATCTTGTTCAGATTATTGAAGTTACTGAACGTAAACAGGCTGAAGAAGAATTAAATATACACCGTGATCATCTTGAGAAATTAGTAGAAGAGCGTACTGAAAATTTAGAAGTTAAAAACAAAGAATTATTGACCAAAAACAGAGAGCTTGAAAAATACAGCCAATTATTTGTCGATAGAGAATTTAGAATAAAAGAATTGAAAGATGAAATAAAAGAACTGAGAAACAGATGAAAAAAACTAAATATCCAAGAATCCAAACCCGATTATTTATAGGTTTGCTTATAATCATTTTATTTTCAAGCATCGTTAATATTCTCTACTATAGAGATATTAAAGAGCTCAATAAAGTTACAAATGACATTATTGAGCACCCATTTACAGTAAGTAAAGGTGTTCGCGATATTAAAATCTACATAAATGCGATGCATCGTTCTATGAAAGATGTTGTATTGTCAAAAAACAAAATTGAATTAAACAATTCAATTAATTTAGTAAACAATAATGAACAACTAATATATGATAATTTTGAAATTGTAAAAGAAAGATTCCTTGGTGATTTAAGATTTGTAAACGAGGCTTATACTACTTTTTTTGATTGGAAACCTATTAGAGATGAAGTAATTGACTTAGTAAAGAATGGCAATGTAGATGATGCTGCAAGAATCACCAAAGGAAAAGGAAACGATCACATCATATTGCTTTTTCAAAAAACCAGGAAAATGATTGATTTTGCAAATGAAAAAGCTGCAAGTTACAATCAAGACTCAATAAATATTTTGCGAAAGGCAAAAAGAAATTTCCTTCTTACTTTAATTGGTTCTTTAATTTTAGGTATTATCTTGTTTCTATGGATTTTCTTCAGTATATCAAATCCAATCAACAATATGATTAAACGTATTAAAAATGTATCTGGAGATAAAATGAAAGGATTCCTAAAAAATGCCGGTAACCAATTTGCTGTTCTTGATTATGCAATTTCCGAATTTGAAAACAGAGAAAAAATTCTCAAAGAAAAAGTAAATACCCGTACATATGAATTGGAAGAAACAAAAAATCTTCTTGACAGATCGATAGAGAATGCTGCAATAGGAATGGTAACAATGAATTTGAAAGGTAAGCTAATAAAAGCAAATAATTCTTTTTGCGATTTTGTTGGCTACACCAGAGAAGAAGTACTAAACATGAAATTTAATGATTTCACAAAAGAAGAAGATAAAGCAAAAGGTTCAGAATTTGTAAAAAAAATAATTGAGGGCGAAATAAAAGGAGGATCTCTTGAAAAAGCTTATATGCATAAATCAGGTGATATAATTTATGGTTCCGTTTCTACATCACTCGTTAAAGATATAAATGATAAACCAGATAGCCTTTTTGGTCAAATAAAGGATATTACAAAGCAAAAACAATATGAAATAAAAATAGAAGAACATAAAATTGAATTAGAAAATAAAATTAAAAAACGAACAATTGAATTAGATAAAAAAGCGCTTAAGCTTGAAAAATCTCAACAAGCCCTCACCTTTTTACTAGAAGATGTAAATGATATTAAAAAGCAATTAGAGATTTCTAATAGGAAGCACCTGGAAGTAAATAAAGAATTGGAAGCTTTTTCCTATTCTGTTTCTCACGACTTAAAAGCACCCTTAAGAGCTATTAGCCAACTAAGTTATTGGTTATCTCAGGACTATGCCGAAAAAATTGATAAAGAAGGTCAAAAACAATTGAAATTGCTAGTTGCAAGAGTAAAAAGAATGGATAATCTGATAGATGGTATTTTGCAATATTCAAGGGCAGGTAAACTACGTGAAAAGGAAAAGCTATTTAACTTACATTTCATTGTTGAAGATACAATCAATCTAATCAATCCTCCTGAAAATATTAAAGTTATCATTGAAAACCAATTGCCTGAATACATCGGTGATCCGACACGTTTAGGGCAATTATTCCAAAACCTGATAGATAATGCAATAAAATTTATGGATAAACCAGAGGGCTTGATAAAAATAGGTTGTCGAAAAGATTCGAATTTCTGGGAATTCTATGTTTCAGACAACGGGCCCGGAATTGAAGAAAAATATTTTGACCGCATCTTTCAAATCTTTCAAAGGTTGATTTCAAGGGACAAGCAGGAAGGTACAGGTGTTGGCCTTAGTCTCGTTAAAAGGGTCGTGCAGATCTATGGAGGCAATATTTGGTTAAAATCAAAACCCGGTGAAGGAACAAGTTTTTACTTTACACTACCGATTATCAAATAAGGATAAAATAATTTAAGAAAAAAATAAATAATGAAAACATATTTGTTTAAATTTGAAAACTTAAAATCTAAATTACATGAACGAAAAAATATCCATTCTTTTAGTTGAAGATGATCATGTTGATATAATGACCATAAAACGAGCTTTTAAAGATATAAAAATCACAAATCCTGTTAATGTTTGCGAAAATGGACTTGAGGCTTTAGATTTTCTTCGAGATCAGCAAAAGCATTTACCGGGTATTATACTTCTGGATTTGAATATGCCAAAAATGAACGGCATAGAATTTCTTCAGGAAATAAAGGATGATGAACAATTAAAATTAATTCCGGTGGTAGTTTTAACAACATCTAAAGAAGAACAGGACAAGGTGGAAAGTTTTAAATTAGGGGTTGCCGGATACATGATAAAACCGGTAGATTACATGCAATTTGTAGAAATTATCAGGACTATTCATCTTTATTGGACACTAAGTGAAATTCCTGTAGAAGATTAATTTTCAAAAAGAAATTAATAGAATGTTGGAATTATAGAGTGAGCTATAAAAAAAAATAACAGACTATGACTATAAAAACAAAACATCTTTTGGTAGTTGAGGACGATAAGGTTGATCAAATGGCCTTTGAGCGTTTTGCAAGAACATACGACTTCCCGTTTACCTATCAAGTGGCCAACTCAGTTTTGGAAGCAAAAGAAGTGCTTAAAAGCCATACTTTTGACGCTATTGTTTCCGATTTCTATTTGGGTGACGGCACTGCTTTTGAAATTCTTGAATTAAAAATGGACATTCCTATCGTGGTTGTTACCGGTACGGGTACTGAGGAAATAGCTGTTGAAGCAATTAAAAAAGGGGCATATGATTATATTATCAAAGATGTTGATGGCTATTATTTAAAAATGCTTCCGGTTACAGTTGAGAATACTCTGCGA
>Ga0208648_1002804_pt1 | contig 11636 bp, 2 predicted proteins | sample AntAceMetag02UKL_FD_184772 | JGI IMG/M metagenome (GOLD analysis project Ga0208648, IMG submission 184772) | Saline lake microbial communities from Ace Lake, Antarctica - Antarctic Ace Lake Metagenome 02UKL (SPAdes) (version 2) | ecosystem: Environmental > Aquatic > Non-marine Saline and Alkaline...
CAGAATTAATAGCCGGAACATACGAACTTACAATAACCGATAATGATGGTTGTCAGATTATTCAATTTTTTGATGTTCTTGATGGAACAATTACTTGTTTGGAAATTCCAACTATTTTCACACCAAACGGTGATGGAACTAATGATAAGTGGATTATAGAAGGAATACATTTATATCCTGAAGTTATAGTTGAGATATATAACAGATGGGGTGATATTATATTTGAATCAAATGGGTATAATGAACCTTGGGATGGAACTTATAATGGAAAAGAATTACCAATAAGTTCTTACGTTTTCATTATTGACCTTAGAGATGGAAATGAACCTATTCAAGGAATTGTAACTATTAAAAAATAAAAAATGAAACAGAAAAATTTAAAATTATCATTCAGTATTTCACTACTTTTTATTTTATTAAGCTTATTTTCAAATGCTAGCGAGTTTGCAAATAATAATGAAGCAGAACATAGATTTACTGAAAATAAAGGACAAATTGCAGATTTTAGTGGAGAAAAACATCCTGAAATACTTTATTATCTGCAAACAAAAGATTTAAATTTATACTTTACAAAAAAAGGTTTGAAGTATTATTTCTATAAAAATGAAGAAATAAATACAGAACCTCTTTTAGATGAAAGTGCTGTAGATAAACTCAATAGTGAGAATGCGCCTAAACCAACAAGAACATATTATTCCAGAGTTGATTTTAATTTTCTGAATTCAAATCCTGAAAAAATTGAAATAATTCCTTTAAACCAGAGCGAAGCTTATTCAAATTATTATTTACCTAATTGCCCTGAAGGAATTCATAATGTAAAAAGATTTGAATCATTGAAATATAAAAATGTTTATGAAGGAATTGATTTAATATTTTCAATAAAAAATGGTTCTTTAAAATACGATATAGTTATTAATCCTGGTGCAGATTATCATGATATTCAATTCCTGTATGATGGTGCTACAGGGATTGATATAATATCAGATAAAGAAATACTTATAAAAACACCATTTAAAAATTTTACAGAAACAATCCCCTTATCATTTTATTATGATAATAAAGAAAATGTTGATTGTGAATTTCTGGTCAATAATAATACTGTTTCTTTTAATATGCCAGAATATGATAAAAAGAGAAAATTAATTATAGATCCCAGTTTATACTGGGGAACATTTCTGGATTACAACACAGGAAGTAATAAAAATAATGTCAGGCCTGTATTTGATAGTAATGGCAATATTTATAATGCAGGAAGAGTTCAATCCTTAGGTTTTCCATTGATTGACGCAGGAGGCGGTCAATATTTTGATAATACAGTAGCAGGCACATATGAGATATTAATATATAAATTTAATTCTTCAAATGCTTTACAATGGTCAACATATTATGGATCAACTATGTCTGATAATATGGCTTGGCCAGGACGTGCATTGGCCATGGATGATGATGATAATTTATTTGTATTAATGAATATTGTTGGTGGTGGTACTGGAGGAGGAACATTTCCAACCTATAATCCTGGAGGAGGAGCTTTTTATCAAGATCAATCTAAAATGTATGATTGGTATAATTCTGCTATTATTAAACTTGATGAAAATGGTGTGCGAGAGTGGGCAACCGTTTTAAGTCATGAAAGTCCAAATACTGATGATCAGGATTATACGGTCTGGGGAATATCTTCAAAAGACAATAAAATATATTTTACGGGAATTTCAGGACAAGCTAATACTAATAAGGTTCCTTTAAGAAATTTGGCAGGTGCATATTATGATACTGATGAAATAGGCTCAGTTTGTCCTTTTGTTGGTCGCTTTTCTAATACAGGAGTACTAGAGTGGTGTACTTATTTTCATTCAGGAAACGGTGCAAATACTACTTATAATGGACAGCCTATTGATGTTCAAATGGATTCTGATGATAATTTATGGGTAATAGGAAAAACTGCAACTACTGCAGGAGCTTCTGTGGGGCATATGATATTAGACCCTGGAGGAGCATATATGCAATCTTCACCAATGGGGTCTTCAGATATTATTTTTACAAAATTTGATTCAAATTTACAACCAATATGGTCATCATATTATGGAGGTAGTAGCACTGATGAAGTTTATAGTTTAACATCTGATTTACAAGGTAAATTTTGCTTCGTAGGTTATACATATAGCTCAGATTTCACTACTTATAATCCAGGTTCTGGAGCTTACTACAAAGCATCAACTGCGAACAATTCCAATATAATTAATCCTTATATTGTCAGACTTTCAGGAAATAATCAAATTGATTGGGCAACTACTTATACTGATAATACTTATTTCTATGGAGTTGAAGCAGGAAGTAATGATTTAATATATGTTTATGGTAGGGCACCAGATGCTAGTTTTGATACCTACAGTGAAACCGGATCATATAACGATGCTTCTTTTAATGGAGGTACTTCAGATTATGTATTTCTAAAATTTGACAATTTAGGTGTCAGAAAATGGGCTACTTTCTATGGAGGAGATAATGATGAAGGCGGAGGTCTTTCAGGTAGAAGTGGAATGAATATTTATTTTGATCCTTGTGGCACATCATCTAAGCTTGTTACTTTTGGAGGATCTAGAAGTGATGATTTTCCTGTCCAGGATCCTGCAGGAGGTGCATTGTACCAAGCAACACAATTTTCTGCAAATACGGTTACAAGTCCTGTAATTATTCAATTTAATGAAATAACAACATCTGGAACATCTACAGCACCAACAAGCGCTTTAGCCTCTCCAAATTCTATATGTTCAGGAAATTCTACAACATTAAGTGTTAATGGAGGTTCACTAGGAATTGGAGCATCATGGGAATGGTATTCAGGATCTTGCGGAGGAACATCTGTTGGTTCGGGTAGTTCACTTATTGTCTCACCAACAACAACAACAATATATTATGTTCAGGCAGTTGGTACATGCAATACTACTACTTGTGTTAGTGTAACGATAACTGTTAATACTAATTCTACAGCTCCAACAAGTGCTTCAGCAGCACCAACAACGATTTGTTCAGGAAGTTCAACTACATTAAGTGTTAATGGCGGTTCACTTGGAACAGGAGCATCATGGGAATGGTATTCCGGTTCATGTGGTGGAACAAGTGTTGGTACAGGTAGTTCGATAAGCGTCTCCCCTACATCAACAACAACTTATTATGTTCAGGCAGATGGTACATGTAATACTACAACATGTGTCAGTGTAACAATAACAGTTAACTCTAATTCTACAGCTCCAACAAGTGCTTCAGCAGCACCAACAACAATTTGTTCAGGAAGTTCAACAACATTAAGTGTTAATGGCGGTTCACTTGGAACAGGAGCATCATGGGAATGGTATTCAGTATCATGTGGTGGAACAAGTGTTGGTACAGGTAGTTCTATAAGTGTTTCTCCCACATCAACAACAACTTACTATGTTTTGGCCGATGGTACATGTAATACTACTGCTTGTGTTAGTATAACGGTAACTGTTAATACTAATTCTACAGCTCCAACAAGTGCTTCAGCAGCACCAACAACGATTTGTTCAGGAAATTCTACAACATTAAGTGTTAATGGCGGTTCACTTGGAACAGGAGCATCATGGGAATGGTATTCAGGATCATGTGGTGGAACAAGTGTTGGTACAGGTAGTTCGATAAGCGTCTCCCCTACATCAACAACAACTTATTATGTTCAGGCAGATGGTACATGTAATACTACTGCTTGTGTTAGTGTAACGGTAACTGTTAATACTAATTCTACAGCTCCAACAAGTGCTTCAGCAACACAAACAACAATTTGTTCAGGAAGTTCAACAACATTAAGTGTTAATGGCGGTTCACTTGGAACAGGAGCATCATGGGAATGGTATTCCGGTTCATGTGGTGGAACATTTGTTGGTTCGGGTAGTTCACTTATTGTTTCCCCAACAACTACAACAACTTATTATGTTCTAGCAGATGGTACATGTAATACTACAACTTGTCAGTCTGTTACTATTACTGTCAACTCTAGTTCAACTGATCCGACAAGTGCAACAGCAACAAGTTCTACTATTTGCGAAGGTACTTCAACAGATATTACTGTAAATGGTGGCAGTTTGGGAATTGGAGCAAATTGGTATTGGTATGAAGGAGGATGTGGAAGTGGTTCATCAATTGGGAACGGAACAACAATTAATGTTAGTCCAACATCAACAACTGTATACTATGTATTAGCTGAAGGGACATGTAATAATACAGCTTGTGTAAGTGTTGTTGTAAATGTAATAGCAGCGCCAAATGCTGGAACAGATGGAAATGTTTCCATTTGTGATGGAGATCCTAGTATAAATTTATTTACTGAATTAGGTGGTACTCCAACAGGAGGTGGCGTATGGACAAACTCAGGAGGAACCGTTGTTACAAATATGTTTGATCCATCAACTACAGCAGGAGATGTATATACATATACTGTTACAGGAACATCGCCATGTAATGATGCTACAGCTACAGTTACAGTTACAGTAGATCCTTTGCCGGCAGTAAGTTTTACAAATTTAGATAGTGTTTATTGTGGAGATGGCTCATTAATAGTTTTAACAGGTAATCAAGCTCCGAATGGAACTTTTACAGGAGTTGACGTAATTGACAATGGTGATGGAACTGCTGATTATACTTACGTTACACCTGGAACACATGATATTACTTATTCATATACAAATGGCTTTGGGTGTACAAACACAGAAATTCAAACAGTTGTTATTCAGGGCTTACCTAGCGTTGCTTTTGTAGGTCTTGATACTGCTTACTGTCAAGGAGAACCAATTGTAAATATTATTGGAAATCATGCACCGAATGGGACATTTACAGGAACTGATATAACAGATAATGGTAATGGATCTGCAACTTATGAACCAATTACAGTTGGAATACAAATTATTACTTACGAATATACTGATGGAAACGGATGTACTGCCAGCGATGAGCAAACTATTGAAGTGTTTGAAAATCCTTCGGTTTCAAATGTAATTGTAACAGATGTTACAGTTTGCTCACCACCATATAATGGTGAAATTTCTGTAACTGCAAGTGGTGGATCAGGTACATACCTGTATGCAATTGATGGAGGAATTTTAGGTGCCAACAATATTTTCTCTGGCCTAAATGTTGGCGCATATATAATAACTATTGAAGACGATTTAGGATGTAGTATAGATTCAACAATTACAGTGAATAGTAATACAGGATTTAATATTGATTCTGTAGATATTACAAATATTGATTGTTATGGTGATTCAACAGGACAATTGATTGTTTATGCAACAGATGGAGTACAGTTTAGTATTGATAATGGTGTTACTTATTTTGCCGATAGTATTTTCAATAATTTACCTGCAGGCACATATAATGTTACAGCTCAGGATACAGGAAGCTGTACAGATATTTATGTGGTAAATATTACTGAGGCAATCGAAATATTAATTAGTAGCAATATTGTAGATGTTAGTTGTGGAGGAAATAATGGGTCAGCAAGTTTAATTGTATCTGGAGGAACTGCTCCATATTATTATCTATGGTCAAACGATTCAACAAGTTCAAGTATAAATAATTTAACCGAAGGAACATATTATGTAACTGTTACAGATGATCTAGGTTGCTCCGTTATTGATAGTGTTATAATTGGAAATAGCGGAGGTACACTTGCAACCTCAATATCAAATATTGTAGATATAGATTGTTATGGAAACAGCAATGGTTCAGCAACAGTTGAGATTGCAGGTACAGGTCCATACACATATTTATGGTCAAATGGTGATACTACATCAACCATAACAGGATTATCAGGAGGTTATTATTATGTAACTGTAGAAGATCTTTTTGGTTGTCAAGGTATTGATACTGTATACATACAAGAACCAACACAATTAACATATTCAGATACAATAACAGATGTTTCTTGTTATGGAAACGGTGATGGAATAATAGACTTAAATACTAGTGGAGGAACACCCGGTTATAGCTATAATTGGTTGCCAACAGACCCAAGTTATATAGAGTCAGGAGACACATATTCTGGATTACCGCCAGAAACTTATGCTGTTACAGTAACAGATGCAAATGGATGTAGTATTACAATACCTAAAATTGATGTTGGCGAACCTGATGCTATTGAAATTCAATTTTCAGGAAATATGCCTTCTTGCTATGGTTATCTTGATGGAATTTGTAATGTAAATGCAACAGGTGGAACTCAGCCTTATACTTTTTTATGGTCAGAAGGAACACAGGGTACAACAATATCAAATTTAAGCACAGGTGAATATTATGTTACAGTAACAGATGATAATTCATGTGTTAAAATAGATACTTTAACACTACCATCTCCTGAACAAATATTATATACTGAAAACATTATAGATGCAAGTTGTATAGGCAATAATGACGGAGAAATTATTTTACAAATTTACAATGGAAGCTCTCCTTTTACCTATGCATGGAATACTGAGCCTGTTCAAACGGATTCATCGGCCACAGAATTAATAGCCGGAACATACGAACTTACAATAACCGATAATGATGGTTGTCAGATTATTCAATTTTTTGATGTTCTTGATGGAACAATTACTTGTTTGGAAATTCCAACTATTTTCACACCAAATGGTGACGGGACTAACGATGACTGGGAATTAAAAGGAATATGGATCTATGATAACATAAATATTGAAATTTATAACAGATGGGGGGATTTAATATTCAGTCATAATGGCACAGGGAACAATTATGATTCAAATCGTTGGGACGGGACTTATAAAGGAAAAGAATTACCAATAAGTTCATATATATATATAATTAATCTTAATAATGAAACAGAACCTATTCAAGGTATTGTAACTATTAAAAAATAAAAAATTATGAAAAAATTCAGTTTACTAATTTTCAGTTTACTTGTAATCACAAGTGTATTAAATTCGCAACAATTACCATTATATAGTCAATATATGATGAATGGTTTTCTTTTGAATCCCGGAATTACCGGAAGTGTTGAATATATACCTGTACGATTAACAGTACGTGAACAATGGACAGGTATTACAGATGCTCCTTCAACACAAGCATTAAGCACTCATGCATTACTATCCAATAAACATATTGGGGTGGGAGGTTATATTTTTAATGATAAATTCGGACCTATTAGCAGTACAGGAATACAAGCATCATTTGCTTATCATATCTCTCTTGATGAAAACAATAAACTTGGACTGGGGTTAGCTTTATCTGCATTTCAGTTTTCACTTGATGAAAGTAATCTTGAAGCAATTGAAGACAATGATATAGCCTTAACAGGTGCTGTTGAAAGTACATTTGTACCTGATGCAAATTTTGGAGCATACCTGTATTCTGACAAGTATTTTATAGGTTTATCCGGTGTACAGCTTATTCAGTACAAAATTAAATTACATGAACAATTGGCAGGAAACAATCAAATGATACGTCATTACTATGCAACAGCAGGATATACTATAACTGTTAGCGAGGATTTTGATATACAACCTTCGCTTTTAGCAAAAGGTACTGAAAAAACTCCTGCTCAAATTGATTTCAATGCCAAAGCTATCTACAAAAAAAATTACTGGCTTGGGGTAAGTTACAGATCATGTAAATCTTTAATTGCTATAATTGGAATCAAATATGACAGGTATTATATAGGATATGCCTTTGACTATACATTTAGTCCTTTAAAAAACTACAGCAACGGATCTCATGAATTTATGATTGGTGTTAATATTGGTGGAAATAAAACCGGTTCAAGCCTTTTATAGAAATATTTAAAAAAATATTAGTAAAAACTAAATGTGGTATAGATAGGTAAATTTTATCTATTTATTGAAAAATTTAGTGGTGACAATTTTATCACCACATATTACAACCATATTATAAATTGCTGAGCTACATTCTGGCAAAGAGAAAATAATATTATTACTATGATTAATTAAATTTTCCGTATAGATCTTTCTTCCCAACTGGTCAGTAACATAAAAATTCAGGTCATTATAACAACCATTAACTACAATAGTATATAAATTATCTCCTTTATCTATCAACTGAACATTAAACTCTTCATCATTTATTCCACAATTTATGGTTATAGGCAAACTAACAGTTTCTTTACCATCAAAATCAGTTTGTCTTAGTCGATAATATGAAATTCCACCTAAAGGGTTATAGTCATATTCAAAATAATTTATTAAATTATTACTGAATCCTGCTCCTTGAATATATGCTATTGGGTCATATATTTCACCATTACTGCTTCTTTCTAATGTAAAATAATCATTATTTATTTCAGAACTTGTAGTCCATTGCAATTCAATATAATTATCCATGCACTTTGCTTCAAAATTAACCAATTCAATTGGAAGTGGGTTAGAGGCAGATAATGAACCAAAAGTAACCGGACTAAAATTTGGGAAAGTTATACTGCTTGTTATTTGACCAATACCAGTAGTTGGAGAAACTGCTCCTGCTGCGTTTCCACCCATATTTTCCCACTTATTTGCAGAAACATTCCAATGAGCGACTTTTGTATCTGACAAACTGTGAATACAACTTCGCAAAGCATTTTTCCAATAAAGCGTAAGTGCTGGTGTAGAGGTTCCGTTTGATCTTACAACTTCCCAGTATTCTATACTACTAACATGATGTAAGTTTGTCATATACGCTTGATTCCAGAAATAATGCCCAGGATCTGTAAAGAAATATTCCATTGTGAATGCATCCGTAGTTAATGTAGGTGCTGAAATTGCAATTGGAGCCCAGATATTTCCAATTGTGTTTTTACCCACAGGAAATTCAAAGGCATCATTCCCAACTTTAATCATTGGTCCGTTTACAAAACTTGCATCAGAAGAATTACTTGATGTTGAATTGTCATTCATTGTAAGAAGATTTGCTGTAGAAGTATTTAGCAACCCTGAAATAAGATTCAAGTTATGAGAAACGAAAGCATCATTTTGTAATGTAACATTATTTGATGATTTATTCATTGCAAGATTATAAAATGATGTAGTTTGAGTTCCATCAATATTTTGGACATTTGAACCATAAAAAATAACTTCGCCAGACCCTGCTATGAAATTGTCATTATTAATCCAGTTACCCTGAAGATTAATATTATAACTATTTGCATATAAATCCCCAGTTTGAATAAATATATTACCTAAAGCATATAAATTATTCGTGTATAATTGGGTAGTGTAGGCACCAGAAGTCATGTTTACAGTGATATCATTAAATGTTTTATTCCCAAAATCTGCATATATTGTATAATAATATGATCCAGCATTTCTAAATAAGATTGTTCCATTGGTAACATTCACTGTAGATCCAGTGTTTACTCTTAATCCTGGATATGTGCTGCTGTAACATTTTTTTATCTCAATTGTACCACCAGTCATAGTTAGTGAAGAACCTGAAGCCATATCAAATTTTGAATCTTGTGAACCACCATTGTTATTATAATATGCGCCAACTTGCAATGTGCCATCTGTCATATCAATTATTCCACCTACCTCACATTCATCTGTAACGATTATTATTCCTCCATTAATATCTAATAATCCACCAGAGTATATATTAATATCTGTATAATAATCATTTGCGGTTCTACCTATATTCATTGTTCCAGAATTCAATTCAAGTTCACCTCCACTGTATATCCTCCAGGAATCTGAAGAATTATAATAGTGATTCCATATCCCTCCATTCATATTAACCTTACCATAGTCATAAACAATAGAGTAAGTGTATATGGTTTGACTGTTTGAATTGAATTCAGCATTGGCATAAACATATGTGTAATATCTTATATCAATTATGGATCTTGCATAAACAACATTACCAGATTTATTAATATTTAATCGCCCAAGCAAAACACCACTTACGGTATAAATGTCACTATTATAGTGTGTAGCATAGAGCCCATGTTTAATTTCTAATGTAGCGGAGGTTGTAAAATCCCAGTTTGGTTCTCTAATGTCTACGGCATAGTAGCCTCCTGAAGTAGGCCTCCCACAAACTGTAATTGTACCACTTGTTGCTCCACCAGATGCCCCAGCTTCAATATAGAATTTTGAAGGATAACCTGGACCATATGAAGAACCTCCTCCTCCAGAATTGGCATCTAAAACTCCTCCAGAAATATTAAATATTCCACCTGAGTATACATTAAATTGATCCCCCACAATTACATGTCCTGTTCCTAATATTGATAAGTTTCCACCACTTAATATTCTTAAATCAGTATAATAATTTGAGGCATTCCCAAGTGTCATTGTTCCTGTAACAGATAACATCCCTCCACTATATATCGTTTGTGAATTGGAGCTATTATAAGTACTGGTATAGCTTCCTGCAACAGTCATGTTCCCATAAACAGAGAGTAAAGAAGTATTTGAAATTGTACCTCCTGTTTGAATATTTAAGCTTTTGCAATCATATGTTCCAGCACTGCTATTTACTGATAAATTACCAGTTAGAGCGGGGTAATATATACACCCTGCTGGAATTGTAACATCAATTGTGGCATCTGGAATTCTTCCATTTCCCCAGTTTCTGCATTCGTTCCAATTAGTATTATAACCACCAACCCATATACCTGTTGCAACTCCGCTGTTATATAAATTTACTGTAATACTTGCACAGCTTGTTGTATTACATGGACCACTTCGTAAAACATAATAAGACGTATTTGAAGTTGGGGATACAACAATTGATGTTCCTTGGTCAACTGCAAGACTTGAGCTTAATGCAATATAATCTATTTCCATTCTTACGCCACTAGCCGTACACCAGTCATAGCGCCAACCTAGAATATTGCCGCCTGTTTTATATTGAGGATCTGCCCACATATCAACATTTACTATATGCCATGCACCATCACTGGTAAGTGGGCCATAGCCCGTTTCGCCTCCTACTGCCCAGTTGTGTGTAGTATTATAGAAAAAAATTTCAACGTTCCCTGCAGTTCCAGATACTACACGATAACGAATGTTTACATATCTGTATATATTTGGGTCAAAAGATCCTAAACCAGACATAGATATCATTGGGTCAGTAGTAGTTGACGTAACATCAAGAATTCCATTAACAGAATTTAGCGTAGTATTACCAGCCCAGAAAGGTTGACTAAACCACTCTTGCATATATGTTCCTCCACAGGACCCCTGAAACCAATTTAAGTTTGAGCTCGTGCTAGCTGTTCCACCTGATGCTGTGAGAGTTGTAGATGAGCCAGAACAAATTGTAACTGGTGAGGCTGTTATCGAGGTAGGAGCTGTTGGTCCTATACTGCCAAGCTTTGTAATAAATGAATAAGTATCATCAGAACTATCATAATATGCTCCACCACCAGGATTCAATAATGGATATCCTGTTGTTCCCCATCCTCGTCCACTTAAGAAAATACTATATCCACAAGTTTCATCAACAACATCGAACCCACCTAGCCAATCACTTGCAGAACTTCCTACAAATGTGCTCCAGGCAATACCAAGTGAATTATCAAATTCAGCTATATACAGATCATTGCCTCCCTGATGAGACTGATTATAATCTCCAGTTCTTGGTACTAATGGAAAAGCGCTTCCACTAGCAAC
>Ga0208648_1002807_pt1 | contig 11623 bp, 10 predicted proteins | sample AntAceMetag02UKL_FD_184772 | JGI IMG/M metagenome (GOLD analysis project Ga0208648, IMG submission 184772) | Saline lake microbial communities from Ace Lake, Antarctica - Antarctic Ace Lake Metagenome 02UKL (SPAdes) (version 2) | ecosystem: Environmental > Aquatic > Non-marine Saline and...
TCCTGCTGCTCACGTATATCATTCAATGCAATAAAAATTGTCATCCCAGGGGCTTCTGTGACCTCATAGGTTACCATGCGTGGCTTATCACCCTTTTTCTGGGGATTATATCTAAAAATTTGAAATTTTAAAATTCTTTCCTGATCACTCATTATTTGAACCCCCTGCCTATACGTTCATTTTTACCTTTGAATTTTTCCGGAATTGGGATTGGATTCAGCAATTCCTGTAGTTTAAACCTGTCAGCATCCGGGTTGGCTTTTTTAATCTCTTCAATTTCCGCCTCCCGCCTGACCGTGTCTGGATGATGAACAGTATTATCAACACCATACCCCCTTGATGCCGGAGGCAGCTCCATTTTCATGATATCCAGTTCTTCATAGGTAACTTCAGGAAGATCGACAGAATCATCTTTCCATGTGGTAAGGGTTCTTTTCAGCCAGTCTTTGTCATTTCTTTCCGGATAATCTTCCCTGGAATGAGCGCCACGGCTTTCCTTTCTGAGCATAGCACCATAGGCGATACACTGGGCAAGTTTGATCATTTTGGGCACCCTTATGGCTTCCACCAGTTCCGGGTTGGAAGAACTGATCCTATTTCTCAAGGCAATTTTCTTTGCCCGCTGGTTCAAGACTTTCAATTCTTCAACCGCTTTTTCAAGGTCTTCACCATTTCTGAAAATACCAACCTTATCCATCATGATCTTCTGCATTGCTGCTTTTAACTCAAAGGGGTTTTCACCAAAATCCCTCACCATAAGGTCTGTAATTTTCTTTTCTTCCTGTTTCAAAAAATGCTGAATAGTTTTGGTGCTCACATTTAATGAATTGGCTGAACAATAATCTGCCACATATTCACCCACAATCATTCCTGCCACAACGGTTTCAGCAACCGAATTACCGCCCAGCCGGTTAAATCCGTGCAGATCCCAGCAGGCAGCCTCACCAGCAGAAAAAAGGCCTTTCAGTGTCGGACTTTCTCCAGTTGCTTTGGTTCTGATGCCGCCCATGGAATAATGCTGGGTCGGTCTGACCGGGATATATTCTTTAACCGGATCAATACCAAGGAAATATTCACAGATTTCTTTGACTTCCCTTAAGTTCTTTTCAATGTGTTTGCGGCCAAGCAGTGTAATATCCAGCCAGAGGTGATCCCCGTAACGCGACGGAATCCCCTTGCCTTTCCTCATGTGCTCGATCATTCTTCTGGACACAACATCCCTTGATGCCAGCTCCTTTTTGTCTGGTTCATAATCCGGCATAAACCGGTATCCATCCTTGTCCAGAAGCAGGCCCCCGTCACCGCGGCATCCTTCAGTGGTGAGAATACCAACGGGTACAATGGCCGTGGGATGGAACTGGACCGCTTCCATGTTCCCAAGCGTTGCAATCCCTGTTTCAAGGGCTATGGCATTGCCGATTCCTTCAGAAATAACAGCATTGGTGGTAATGGCATAAAGCCGCCCATACCCTCCTGTGGCAATAGTGGTGGCTTTTGCCACATAGGCAATGAGTTCGCCTGTGATAAGGTCTCTTACAATGGCACCATAGCAGACCCCATCTTCATGAATCAAAGCAATGGCTTCTTTTCTTTCATGGACGGGAATGCCCATCTGGATGGCTTTGTTATCCATAGAATAGAGCATGGTATGTCCAGTACCATCAGATGTAAAACAGGTTCTCCATTTTTTTGTACCGCCAAAATCCCGAGAAGAAATCAACCCGTGAGCCTCTTTTTTTTCAGTGATGGTGACTTTTTTACCATTCATAACGACATCCCTGTCACCAGCGCTGACCCTTGACCAGGGCACACCCCAGGCAGTTAATTGCCGGATGCCTTTGGGAGCAGTGTTCACAAACATCCTGGCCACATCCTGGTCGCAGCCCCAGTCGCTTCCTCTTACAGTGTCTCCAAAGTGGACTTCTTCATCATCCCCATCACCCTTAATAGTAGCACCAAGGCTTGCCTGCATACCGCCCTGGGCAGCAGCAGAGTGAGATCTTTTGGCAGGAACCAGAGACAGGACAATGGTATCATAGCCCCGCTGCATGGATGCAATGGCAACTCTCAGTCCTGCCAGCCCGCCACCAATTACAAGTGAATCCGTATATATGACTTTCATTTAATGCACCCCTTATTGCTTTATTACATCAGCTGGTTGAGTTTCTTCCGGTTCATGGGCCGCTTTTTTTTCCTGGCCTTCCTCTAATGCCAAAATCCCTTCTTTTACCGGGATAGCTTCCTCGGCCTGGACGTGTTCAACAGCCGCTGCATGTTTACTATATCTTTCACCGACGTTATCCCTGTGGTTGATGCCGATCACAACAAAAACCAGCAAAGCAAGGATGCCAATGGTCATAAAAAAAATAGTTGCCTTGTCTTTCAGCGATTTCAGTTTTTTCCTGGATTTTTTGGCATCTTTTCCACCAAACCATCCCCATTTCATGCAAAGCCTGTAAAGGCCGATGGTGCCGTGAAGCTCAACACAGATCAAAAGAATCAGGTAAAGGGGCCACATATTACCTGAAATCATCCTGTCTGCCGACATATAGGGGTCTATACCACCTGGATGGGTTAACATGATATACAGATGAACAGATCCTAAAAAAAACATGATAAATCCGGTAACCACCTGGATATACCATAAATTGGTATCGCTATGATTCATCATCTGCATCTGGTCTCTGAGAATTCTGTGCTGTTTCCACGAGATGGGAAATTTTCTGACACCCAGCAGTGCATGGAGAATAAAAAGTGTAAATACAACAAAAACAGCAAAAAATACAACAATGGGAAAGCCTTGACCCGTATCAGACAAAAAGGCAAGCTCCATGGTTTTTGCCACAAAATTAAAAGAGCCTTTTCCAAAGATGATGCTGCCCACAAGAAGCATGTGCACCCACATGAAAAGCCCAAGGATCAGGCCGGTCCCACTCTGGAGAAAATCAAGCCTTGCAGGCATTCTGCTCTTTTTTTTATTTGATTCAATAATATAACTATCCAATTTTCTTAACCTCCTTTAGGTTACTTTCAAAATACATCTTTACATACCTGGCCGATCTGCCCTAAATTTTCGCAGACAAAAATTCCATTGTCCTTGAATGCTGCAATCTTTGCTGCACCTGTACCGCTGGAACCTGAAATAATGGCTCCGGCATGCCCCATTCTCCTGCCGGGAGGTGCGGTAAGACCTGCTATAAAACCAACGACCGGTTTGGTCAGGTTTTCTTTAATAAAATAAGCTGCCTCTTCTTCTGCACTTCCGCCTATTTCACCCACCATGACAATCCCATGGGTTTCATCGTCCTTTTGAAAAGCGTCAAGCACATCTATAAAATTAGTTCCATTCACAGGGTCGCCTCCTATACCTATGCAGGTAGACTGGCCCATTCCAAGCTTTGTCAACTGGTCAACCACTTCATAGGTAAGCGTTCCTGATCGTGAAACTACCCCTATATTTCCTTTTTTATGGATCTTGCCCGGCATAATACCGATTTTACACTCCCCGGGAGTGATAATACCCGGGCAGTTGGGTCCGATAAGACGGCAGTTTTTTGTGGCAAAAAAATGTTTAACCTTGACCATATCAAGAATTGGAATCCCTTCTGTAATGGCCACAATCAGGTGCACACCCGCATCTGCTGCCTCCACAATGGCATCTGCCCCAAATGGCGGGGGCACAAAGATAAGGGATGCTGTAGCACCTGTTTCTTCAACTGCCTCACGAACAGTATTAAACACTGGCACATCATCCATTTTCTGCCCGCCTTTACCCGGGGTTACCCCGGCCACTATTTTTGTTCCATATTCCAGACACCCTCTTGTATGAAAGCTTCCCTCATTGCCGGTAATCCCCTGTACAAGAACCTTTGTGTCTTTATTTACAAATATACTCAATTTTAATCTCCTCTAATTGACAGCTGCAGCAATTTTTTGCGCTGCATCAAAAAGGTCAACAGCAGTGGTTAAATTTAAGCCGGCATTGCTTAGAATTTCCTTTCCTTTTTCCACATTTGTGCCTTCCATGCGAACCACAACAGGGATATTGATATTGGTTTTCTTTGCTGCATCCACAACACCCTGGGCAAAAATATCACAACGCAATATACCGCCAAAAATATTAATTAATACTGCTTTAACCTTGTCATCGGCCAGAATTATCCTGAATGCATTCTCAACCTGTTCGGAACTGGCTCCACCGCCCACATCCATGAAATTGGCCGGGGTTGCCCCGGCAATTTTTATGATATCCATGGTGGCCATGGCAAGGCCTGCGCCATTTACAATATTTCCCACATTTCCATCAAGATTAATATAGTTTAAATTATATTTTGATGCTTCAACTTCCAAAGGATCTTCTTCATCAAGGTCTCTTAAGGCCATTAAATCTTTGTGGCGGTAAAGGGCATTGGAATCAAAATCAACCTTGGCATCCAGAGCTAAAACCTTGTCATCTGAAGTTAAAATCAAAGGATTTATTTCAACCATGGAGCAGTCATTGGCAATAAAAAATCTGTACAGATTGGATAAAAGTTGTGCAAATAATTTCATGGCAGCGGGTGGCAGTTCAAGGGCGAACCCGACTTGTCTGAGCTGGTAACCCTGGATTCCCATTAATGGATCCACATAGACTTTTATGATTCTTTCAGGGGTTTTGGCTGCCACTTCTTCAATGTCCATTCCTCCGTCCTGGCTTGCCATGATCACAATTGATGCTGTGGCGCGGTCCACAAGAAGACTTAAATACAGCTCTTTTTTAATTTTCTGGCCTGCCTCTATCAAGAGTTTTTCCACAAGCCTGCCTTCAGGACCGGTTTGATGGGTGACAAGGGTCATGCCCAGGATTTCACGGGCCAGAGTTTCAACCTCTTCCATGGAAGCCGCAAGCTTTACACCACCGCCCTTACCCCTTCCACCTGCATGGATCTGGGCTTTCACCACCACTGGGAAATTGCCCAGGTCTGCAGCAGTCTTTTTTGCCTCATCCACTGAAAAAGCAACATTTCCATCAGGAACAGGAACATTGTATGCCTTAAACAATTCCTTTGCTTGATATTCATGTATTTTCATTTAATTTTCCTTTCAACTTTACAAAAGCAAGAAACATAATACTTTGTTTCTCATTTTTTTTATATTCTTAATCTTCCCACTAAATTATAAATATGACAACAACACTTCAGCCGCGGCTGAAGGGGATATTTTTTCATTTTCTACCTGTTGTGAAACAAGCGCTATTTCTTTATTAATTTTTTCATTATTTTTAAAACGCTGTTTTAAGCCATCTTCAACAAGGGTCCACATCCATTCCAGAGATTGTTTTTTGCGCCTTTGCAAAAATTCTCCCGAAGCTTTAAATTTCTGATTATGATCAAGAATAGTTTCCCAGACAGCTTGCGTCCCCCCATCAATAACAGAAGAACAGGTCAAAACAGGTGTGGACCAGGTTGGAGATTCAGGCCTGATAAGATGCATGGCCATATCAAGATCCCCCTTGGCTTTTTTAACCGCCTTAAGGTTATCGCCGTCTGCCTTGTTAATGGCAATGCCATCTGCCAGTTCCAGAACTCCTTTTTTGATTCCCTGAAGTTCATCACCGGCTCCGGCAATCATCAATACCAGAAAAAAATCCACCATGGAGGCCACACTGGTTTCAGATTGTCCCACCCCCACCGTTTCAACAAGAATCACATCAAACCCGGCTGCTTCACAGGTCAGCATGATTTCGCGGGTTTTAGAGGCAACTCCCCCCAGAGTTTCCCCGGCCGGAGAAGGCCGGATAAAGGCATTTTCATGGGCAGACAGCTTTTCCATCCGGGTTTTATCTCCCAAAATAGACCCGCCGCTCCTCCGGCTTGTGGGATCTACAGCCAGAACAGCAACTTTATGGCCAAGATCTGCCAGATATACGCCTAAATTTTCTATAAAGGTACTCTTACCGACACCGGGTACCCCTGTGATTCCTACCCTGATACTGTTTCCAGTATGGGGCAGTACCTTTTCAATTACTATGAACGCTTTTTGTTGATGCGCCTTGAGACTGCTTTCTATCAATGTTATTGTCTTGGCAATCATACGGCGATTGCCATTTAAAATACCCTGGACAAAGCTCTCACTTTCAGGGTCAGTTTGAATCATTTCCTTTACGCACCTATGATGTTAAGCGTCCTGTTAGCAGCATCTGTTACCACAGTTCCTGGTCCAAAAATATCTGCTGCACCCGCATTTTTCAAAAATTCATAATCGCCTGGTGGAATTATGCCACCAACCACCACTTTAATATCAGAAGCGCCATTACTTTTCAACTCTTCAATGACCTTTGGCACCAAAGTTTTATGCCCGGCTGCAAGACTTGACACCCCGACCACATGGACATCATTTTCAACGGCCATTCTGGCTGCTTCTTCAGGGGTCTGGAACATGGGGCCCAGATCCACATCAAATCCAAAATCCGCAAAGGCCGTGGCAATGACCTTAACACCTCTGTCATGGCCATCCTGTCCCATTTTAGACAATAAAATCCTGGGTCTGCGACCGGTCTTTTTTTGAAAATCAGCTGTACGCTTTCTTAAAGATCCAATCATCTCAGAATCAGAATGTTCTGCAGCATACACCCCAGAAATGCACTGGGTTGTGGCCACAAACCGGGTAAATACTTTTTCCATGGCATCACTAATCTCCCCAATGGTTGCCCTTGCCCTTACCGCGGGCAGGCAGGCTGCCAAAAGATTATCATTTGATTCACAGGCCTTGGTGATATCATCCAGAGCCCTTTGAACCGCTTTATTATCCCGCTGTTTTTTAATCTGTGTAAGACGTGCCACCTGTTCATTCCTGACCTCTTCAGAGACTTCACGCACAGGGATGGGGATTTCATCTTCAATCTTATATTTATTCACCCCAACAATCACATCCGTGCCCTGGTCAATCCTGGCCTGTTTTCTGGCCGCCACTTCTTCAATTCTCATTTTCGGCATCCCAGACTCAATGGCTTTGGCCATGCCCCCCAGATCCTCTATTTCAGCCAAAATTTTGCGGACTTCATCAATAATATTCTGGGTCAGGGTTTCAACATAGTATGACCCGCCTAAAGGATCAACCACATCACAGATATGGGATTCTTCCTGAACAATGATCTGGGTATTTCTCGAAATCCGGGCAGACAATTCCGTGGGCAGTCCCACTGCCTCGTCAAAAGAGTTGGTATGAAGGCTCTGTGTACCGCCAAGCACGGCAGAAAGACACTCAAGAGTGGTTCTGACGACATTGTTATAGGGATCCTGCTGGGTCAGGCTCCAACCCGATGTCTGGCAGTGGGTTCTAAGCATGGTTGAATTTTTATTTTTCGGGTTGAATTGACTAATGATCTCTGCCCACAGGAATCTGGCAGCTCTCAGCATGGCAATATCCATGAAAAAATTCATGCCTATCCCAAAAAAGAAAGAAAGCCTTGGAGCAAATTTATCAATATCCAGGCCTGTTTTAAGGGCAGCTTTAACATACTCAAGACCATCGGCCAGGGTAAATGCTGCCTGGAGAACGGAATCAGCCCCTGCTTCCATCATGTGATACCCGCTGATACTGATGGTATTAAACTGGGGCATATTATCCGAACAAAAGGCAATGATATCGGAAACTATCCTCATGGAAGGAGTTGGTGGATAAATATAGGTATTCCGGGTCAGATATTCTTTTAAAATATCATTTTGAATGGTTCCCATGAGCTGATCCTGTTTGACACCCTGTTCTTCTGCGGCAACAATAAACCCTGCAAGAATCGGCAGAACAGCACCGTTCATGGTCATGGAAACCGACATCTGATCCAGGGGAATCTGGTCAAACAAAATTTTCATATCTTCTACAGAATCAATAGCAACCCCTGCTTTTCCAACATCTCCTGTCACCCTTGGGTGATCGGAATCATATCCTCGGTGGGTGGCCAGATCAAAGGCAACAGACAGTCCTTTTTGTCCTGCTTCAAGATTCTTACGATAAAAGGCATTGGATTCTTTGGCCGTTGAAAATCCTGCATACTGGCGAATGGTCCAGGGACGGCCGGCATACATGGTGGCCTTGGGCCCCCGGACAAAGGGTTCAAACCCTGGAAGGTTATTGATGAACTCTACTCGTTCAAGGTCTTTAGCCGAATATAGCGGCTTGATATCTATTCCTTCCGGTGTTTTCTTTGTTAATGACGTAAGGGGCTTTCCCCTAAGCTCTTTTTTAGCAAGCTCTTCCCACTTATTTAAGTCAGACATTTGAGACATGGTTATCCTCCGGCACATCGAATTTAAAATACAAACTATCTTTCACAAAGTTCTATCTTTCACATAACTCTACAAGCACCCCTGAAGTGGCCTTGGGGTGTAAAAAGGCAATTTTTGCTCCACCCGCTCCTTTTCGAGGCGTTTGATCTATGAGGGCAATCCCTTTTTCTTTAAGTTCGGCAAGCGCCTCTTCTATATTTTCAACCCTGAAAGCCACATGCTGAATCCCTTCGCCTCTTTTTTCAATATATTTGGCAACGGGCCCTTCCTTTGACGTGGATTCCAAAAGTTCGATTTCACTTTCGCCCACCGGTAAAAAAGCTGTAGTCACTTTCTGTTCTTCAACCGTTTCTGTCCCTACTAATTGCAGCCCCAATGCATCGATCCAGAAATTTTTCTTTTCATCAATGCTTGAAACAGCAATTCCAAGATGGTCTATTTTAAGTATTTTCATTTATCACCTCTTCAAAATAAATCAATAAAATCAAACCTGTTATCTATAGATGGTTCAACCGCTGAAAGTCAACCCTAAACTCATCCCAGTGCTTATACCCTTTGCAAGTCCTGCTATATCTGATAGCTTTTCCCGACAAGATGCAACTCAATATTTAGCTTCCTGGTTTAAATATATAGATGTCTCGAAAGAAGCGTGTCAGGAGTGGATGATTGAAAATGATTTCAATGGTCGCCTCAATGGATTCGATTGGTGTTATGTTGCGAGTGGGTTTAACCGCACTACAATCTTTTGCACTTAAACTCATCGATGGATGCGTCTAAGATATTACGTTCAAGCTGCATATTGGGTTTCCACCAAACAGAATGATCTCTTTGCCTTTTAGCGAATTCTTGCTGTGCATTTATTATATTGTCTTGCGGTTTTTGTGTAAACATAGGAGAGATTCCAGCAGTAGACACAATATTTGCATCCTTTCTTAATCTGTTTTTATCGAGAATGCCATTTTCATTAAAATAAAAATAATGATAGATTGCACGTATAACTCCAATTGGTTTTCGATTCTCAAGCCACACACCTATCTCGGCAGCACGAACGCGCTTTCCCGCAAATCTTTCGATTTTATCCTCATCTGTGCCTTTTAGTAAACGTTCAAATTTATTGATTGGCACTCGAAGTATCTCATCGTCCTCTGTAATAATAAAAAATCTTACTGATGCAGAACTCATATGGCTACCCCCATTCGGTATTTTATATAAATAGGATTAGTTTTTTACATTTCAATGTCTGAGCCTTTTTTATGATTTCCCTTTGCTCTTCAGCCATAATCTTATACCTTTATATTATCTAATCCTCTTTAGTTCACAAATTATCAAAGTTTTATAAACTTATTCTAAAAAGATAAAAAATTCAATGATTCCCATGGTGTCATTACCGAAAATATCCACCACTTTCACTGCCTCAAGGAGAAGTCCCGGTTGATGTTTACCTGTTTTCACTGTCCTCCCAGGTTATCTTTTCTTTCACTTCATCTAAAATAAACCTTGCTCCCTGATTGTCTGACGGGTTCAGCCAGAGCATCCGGTCAAAGACATGTTCAGCTTCCTCAAAACGACCCATACGCCACAGGCACAACCCATAGCCATGCATACAGCGAAGAAACGGGCGGTTGTCAATAAATCCCCACAGCAGCACACCAGTGAAATCATCTCCCAGGGACAATTGGCCGATACGCAAACCGGTTTCATAGTGTCCAATGGCATCCCTGGGATAATAATCAAAGATAAGACCGCCCAGATGGGAATGGGCATCAAGGCAGCGCAGATCTGCCTGACATAGATCCATCAGGAGCTTTTTGGCTTCTGCATTTTTTCCGGTATTCTTAAGATCAACAGCCTGTAAGATGGGATCATTAAAAGGATCATCATCATATTCACCGGGCAGCACCTGCTCCATCTCAAACATTGGGCGGGATCCCTTGGCAATGATCAATTTTTCCCATTCTTCCAAAGGGTCATCTTCTTCTCCCCAATAGTGTTCCTCTGGATCCCAGATTCCCATATCTGCTAGGCCAAGGGGTACAAGTCCCAGAGCCCGGGCTTCAAACCGGGCAGATTGAATCTCTCCAGAGAGATAAGGGTGACCGCCATAGCGCCACTGCTTTTTGGGCTTGATCGTGATAATCTGGCCAGGCACGACATGGAAAAGATCTCCTGCACGCAGCGTGATGATCCTGTCACTTTCCAGCAACCGGCACCGGGCGGTTCGGTCTTTGACCGAGAGTGCAACTAACTCGACGGGTTTGGTCATGTCAATGTCATCAGCCGTTGCCTTGTGATGCCGCCTGTACCGGGAAGAAACATGACTTTCAGCAGGGAAGGGGTCTAAATCGAGCCACTTGCGGTAGGCAGCGATATATCGGCCCCCTTTAAAAGTTTTGGGAAATACGACCTCTGCCAGTGCAACCCCATGCACGGAACCATCCTCACTGCTGCATCTTACCGTCAATCCGCGTCGCATATTTCCATTATACTCAATAGCTGTCACTGAAACGGGCTCACCAATAACAAAGCCATCAGTCGGCAGCCCAGCATTATCTTTTATGAGCTTTTGAAAGGCCCGAAATATCTCATCATCATCAGATGTTTCTGTAGAGATCTGCTCAATTATCTTGTCCAAAGTATCCATATCATCGTTTCCCTTAAACCTTTATGGATTAATCAAATAACCTGCCTTATTTTTCTTTCCAAGATACTGTGTCCGCTTCTTTTTCCATTATGCTTAAAAAATCAACTATCTCCCTTTTTTCAATTTCATTCTCACAGTGACAATATGCCATCCATACTTCTTAATGTCCAGATCTCCTCGTGTATAAGCATTAATGTTTAGAATATAACAGCGTTTAAAGTTTTCCTTATTGTTTTAAACTACGATGTCCGGTATCCATCTGGTCTTGTATCAGAATAAGTTCCCATAATTTTTGAATGCCATCCGTGGTTTCAAGGGCCATATCAAAATGCTGTTCCAGAAGAGTCATTAACTTTTACTCCTGGAAAAGGGTGTGTGATTTATTTTGAACTTATTCATCTTTTTTCCCTGTGACTTCCCAGTGTCCTCCCCTGGCCGGGCCGATTCGCCTAAGCAGTCCCTGTTTCTGCAATTGTTTGGTCTGCTTTAAAACAGCACGTTTTGTAATACCTAGTATTCTGCCCATTTCTGTAGTTGAAATTTTTGAATTTTTCTTGATCAGGCCAAGGATTTGTTTCTCAGTCTTCGGTGAACTTTTCGGTGAACTTTTCGGTGAACTTTTGACCTGAAATTTTACCATAAGACCTGTGGCATCATAGCTGAATTCAGGGGAAGGGGAACCCATGAGCTTGCATTCCTCCTGGATTTTTTCAATGCC
>Ga0208648_1002809_pt1 | contig 11618 bp, 13 predicted proteins | sample AntAceMetag02UKL_FD_184772 | JGI IMG/M metagenome (GOLD analysis project Ga0208648, IMG submission 184772) | Saline lake microbial communities from Ace Lake, Antarctica - Antarctic Ace Lake Metagenome 02UKL (SPAdes) (version 2) | ecosystem: Environmental > Aquatic > Non-marine Saline and...
ACGATTATACCGGGTGTAATTCAACGAAACATTTTAGAGAATCCGGGATGGTACACTTCCTACACTCCTTATCAGGCTGAAATTTCACAAGGAAGATTAGAAGCTCTGCTGAATTTTCAGACTATGGTTTCTGACTTAACGGCTATGCCTCTTTCCAATTGTTCTCTACTTGATGAAGGTACTGCTGCTGCCGAAGCAATGATTATGGCTTTTAATGCTCGTCCGAGAAAAGTCGTTAAAGCCGGTGCAAATAAATTTTTCGTTTCAAACGAATTATTCCCACAATCAATCGACATTATTAAAACACGTGCTCTTCCACTTGGCATTGAATTAGTTTTTGGCGATTTTAAAACAATTGAATTTGATAATAAGTTTTTTGGAGCTATTATTCAATATCCCGACGAAAAAGGGGAAATTAATGATTATTCAACTTTCGTTGAAAAAGCACATAACTTTGGAGCTTTAGTTGCAGTTGCCGCTGATATTATGAGTCTTGCATTACTTACGCCTCCTGGTGAATGGGGAGCAGATATTGTTGTTGGTTCAACTCAACGTTTCGGAGTCCCAATGGGTTACGGAGGACCTTCAGCAGCTTTTCTTTCGGCAAACGAAGAATATAAACGCTATATTCCGGGACGAATAATCGGAATTTCGATTGATAAAAAAGGAAATCCTGCTCTAAGAATGGCCCTTCAAACCCGCGAACAACACATCAAACGCGAAAAAGCAACTTCAAATATTTGTACTGCTCAGGCTTTACTCGCAATAATGTCGGGGTTTTATGCTGCTTATCACGGATATGAGGGAATTAAAGAAATTGCAAGAAATATTAATATTTTAACCGCCGTCTTAGCCGGTGAAATTGAAAAATATGGCTATAAGCAATTAAACGATAATTTCTTCGATACAATAAATATTGAACTTCCCGATAATATTTCTACTGAAAAAATCGAAAAACTTGCTCTCGAAAATGAAATTAATTTCAGGTATATTGATGATAAACACATTGGGATTAGTATTGACGAAACCACAAGCCTTGAAGATATAAACACAATTATTTCGGTTTTTGCTAAAGCAAATAATAAATACTTTGAAAAATATATTTGCAATCCTGAAATATGTCAAAAACTCTCAACAATACCTAAAAATCTGAAACGAAGCACAGAATTTCTGACCCATTCGGTTTTTAATTCTTATCATTCGGAAACAGAAATGATGAGGTATATGAAGAAGTTAGAAAATCGTGATATTGCACTAAATCGAAGTATGATACCTTTAGGTTCGTGCACAATGAAATTAAATGCAGCAGCTGAAATGATACCTTTAAGTTGGCCAGAATTTGGTGCAATTCACCCGTTTGTTCCGACAGAACAAGCTGAAGGATATAAGTTTTTAATTGACGACCTTGAGAAAGACCTTTGCGAAATCACAGGATTTGATGCTGTTTCTTTTCAACCAAACTCAGGTGCTGCCGGAGAATATACCGGTTTGATGGTAATTATGGAGTATTTAAAAAGTATAAGCGAAAATCATCGAAATATTTGCCTTATCCCATCATCGGCCCACGGAACCAATCCGGCGAGTGCGCATATGGCCGGAATGAAAATTATTATAGTAAAATGCGATGATAAGGGAAATATTGATATAAATGACCTTAAAACAAAGGCTGAAGAAAACAAAGAACATCTTGCAGCAATTATGATAACTTATCCATCGACTCACGGTGTTTTCGAGGAAGGCATTCTTGAAATAATTGATATTATTCATAAAAACGGCGGCCAGGTTTATATGGACGGAGCAAACATGAATGCTCAGGTCGGACTGACAAATCCCGGATTTATCGGCTCAGATGTTTGCCATCTTAATCTACACAAAACCTTTGCAATACCTCATGGTGGCGGAGGGCCCGGTGTTGGGCCAATTGGTGTAGCGGCTCATCTTACTCCTTTTCTGCCCTCTAATCCGATTATTAAAACAGGTGGCGAAAAAGCAATTACTGCCGTTGCTTCAGCTCCATACGGAAGTGCCTCTATTCTTCCGATTTCTTATGCGTACATAAAATTATCCGGTGGCGACGGATTGACAGATGCCACTAAATTTGCAATTCTTAATGCAAATTATTTAAAAGACAGTCTTAAAAAGCATTATAAAATCCTTTACACCGGAATTAATGATCGCTGTGCTCATGAAATGATTTTGGATTGCAACGAATATCTGCATTCGGCAAATATTAGCGTAGTGGAAATTGCGAAAAGATTAATGGATTATGGTTTCCACGCACCCACAGTAGCTTTTCCGGTTCACGGTACTTTAATGGTTGAACCCACCGAAAGCGAATCATTATTTGAACTTGATCGTTTTATTGAGGCAATGCTTAAAATAAAACAAGAAATTACGGATATTGAAAATAATGTTAAGGATAAAGACAACAACGTGATTAAAAACGCTCCTCACACTTGTAAAATGGTTTCAGCTAATGAATGGGACTATCCTTACAGTCGTGAAGAAGCTGCATTTCCAACAGCTAAGTTTGAAGATAAATATTGGCCTCCCGTTACAAAAATCGAAGATGGTTTTGGGGACAGGAATTTGGTTTGTACTTGTCAAATGCCGGCAGGGGAAACAGAGGCTTAGTCCCGAAACTTTTTGGAGTGCTTAGTCCGAAAGTCAAGTTCGTTCCGATAGCTATCGGAATGCGAAGTTCAGAATATCAAGAGTTTACTCTTGTTAGTGTTTAGATTTATAAACGAGCATAACGAAAAAATTGGCGTTATCTGGTAAGCACTGTATAACTATTATAAAATTTATTCGTTTTAATATAAAACATTAAGCAATGATAAAAGTAATAGGTGTTCCTTATGACAAAAATTCATGTTTTTTAAAAGGTAGTGCTGCGGCTCCTCCTCTTATAAGGCAAATGGATTCAAATGGTTCTTCAAACTCTTTTTGTGAGGATATTAAAGAAATTAAAATCGATAGAAATTATATTGACTTAGGTGATATTTCAATTAAAGAAGCTGATCCGGAATTTGCTTATAAATTAATCAAGAGAAACATTCAACAAGAGTTAACTGATTCTGATAAAATTATTTGCCTTGGAGGCGATCATTCAATTTCTTTCCCAATAATCGAAGCATATGCAGAAAAATTTAAGGATTTGAATGTACTTCATCTTGATGCCCATCCTGATCTTTACGATAATTATGATAATAATCCTTATTCTCATGCCTCTCCTTTTGCACGTTTAATGGAAAAAAATATTCTTAAATCATTAACGCAGGTTGGCATAAGAACTCTTAATACCCATCAAAAAGAACAGGCAGAATTATTTGATGTTAAGATAATTGAAATGAAGAATTTCAACTATGATTTTATGAAGACATTGGAATTCCCTTTGTATATTTCAATTGATTTGGATGTTCTTGACCCTGCTTTTGCTCCCGGAATATCGCATTATGAACCGGGTGGTTTAACTTCAAGGGAGTTGATTACTATAATCCAATCCATTCCTGTTTCAATAGTTGGAGCCGATATTGTTGAATACAATCCGGTCAGAGATTTAAACAATATGACAGCAATGCTTGCTTATAAACTTTTCAAAGAATTAGTTTCAAAAATGATGTAATAATCCCTAATTAGTATATGCACGAAAACTAAACTTTTTGGAGTGCTTAGTCCGAAAACGTCAAGTTTGAGGCTAGCGAAGTTCAGAAAGCCATGAGTTTACACTTGTAAATGAGTGGTTTTATGAACGAGAATAACGAAGAAATTGGCGTTTTCGGGCAAGCACTAATAAAAAATTGTCTCCGGCAAAAAGCAGGCTCTTTCTTTTGATCCATCAAACCAAAAGATAACGGAATATTCATTATATTTGTACTTTACTGAATGTAATTCTTACATTTACAAAATGAAAAAAGTTATCTCAACTGAAAAAATCCCAATTAAATTATGGTTGGATAAAATTGAAGATGGGGCGTTAAATCAGGCTAAAAACCTTGCCAATCTTCCATTTGCATTTAAACATATTGCCTTAATGCCAGACACACACGAAGGATTTGGGATGCCAATTGGTGGGATACTTGCTACAGAAAAAGTCGTAGTTCCTAATGCTGTAGGAGTTGATATCGGTTGCGGAATGTGTGCTGTTAAAACTAATTTAACTGAAATTGAATCCAAGAAATTAAAACAAATATTGACCGGCATCCGAAAACGAATTCCTGTGGGATTTAATCATCATAAAAAAAAGCAGGATATATCATTAATGCCTTCTATTGAAAATATTCCTGAGAAAGGAATTGTCTTAGGGGAATTCGAAAGTGCTTTAAAACAAATTGGTACGCTTGGTGGCGGAAATCATTTTATCGAAATACAAAAAAGCAAAGATGGTTTTATTTGGATTATGATTCATTCAGGTAGCCGAAATATTGGTTTTAAAGTTGCTGAATATTACAACAAAACTGCAAAAAAACTAAATGAACGTTGGTTCTCTGAAATTCCACAAAAAGCTGACCTTGCATTTTTACCGATAGAAACAGAAGAAGCAAATAATTACATATCGGAAATGCGGTATTGTGTTGACTTTGCTTTGGCCAATCGCAAATTAATGATAGAAAACATACAAGAGGCAGTACTTGAGGTTGTGCATAATATAAGTTTTGGTGACATAACAAATATTGCCCATAATTATGCCTGTTGGGAAAATCATTTCGGAAAAAACGTAATGGTTCATCGAAAAGGTGCTACGAGTGCTAAAAGAGGTGAAACAGGTATAATTCCCGGCTCACAGGGAACTAATTCATATATTGTAAAAGGGCTTGGCAATCCTGAAAGTTTTATGAGTTGTTCACATGGGGCAGGCCGCATTATGGGACGAAATCAGGCAAAACGTGAGTTGAACCTCAAAGAACAGATTGAATTGCTTGATAAAAAAGGTATCATTCATGCAATCCGACATAAAAAAGACTTAGACGAGGCTCCTGCCGCTTATAAGAATATCGAAGAAGTTATGGAAAATCAAAATGACCTTGTTGAAATTATTGTTGAACTATCTCCACTTGCAGTAATTAAAGGATAAACATCTGCGGTGGAAATTCATTAAAATTTCAAAACACTATTTTTTTTGCTTCTATAATTCATATTTTCAAGTAGTTTCAACTTTTTTAAAAAAAATCTTAAAAAAAAGTAAAAAAAAACAAAAAAATTGTTTTTTATGAACATAAGTTCATTATCTTTGCAAAATATTTAATTAATAAATAAGATGCCAAGGCCGGAAAAAGATAGAATTATTTTTAAACCTCCGATATTTTCGGAGTTTAAACCCATTGGTGTTTCCGTAAAATCATTAAGTCAAATACTTATAACACTTGATGAATATGAAGCGTTTCGATTGGCCGATCATCTTGGTTTATCGCATATTGAAGCTTCTGAAGAAATGGGTATCTCAAGGCCTACATTTTCGAGATTAATAGAAAAAGCAAGAAAAAAAATTGCAGAATTCATTATTCAAGGAAAGCTATTAACCATCGAAGGCGGAAACATTCATTTTAGAAACAATATAATTCAATGTGTTAATTGTGGACATATGTTTACTACAAATATAGAAAATTTAATTACCGAATGCCCCGAATGCAATTCAAACAATCTGCAAAATCTTGCAGGCGGCTTCGGACACGGTAAATGTTGTATTAATAATCATTTAAAAAAAGGAGGTCAAAATGCCGGGAGGCGACAGAACAGGGCCGGCAGGTAGCGGTCCGATGACCGGAAGACGCATGGGAATATGTGCAACCGGTGAAAGTTCTGATTTTAGAAATTTCTCAGGATCAGGACGTGGTTTTGGAAGAGGTTTTTTTGGAGGAAGAGGACGAGGTTTTTTTGGAGCTGGTTTCAGACGAGGTTTTGGAAACGTAGGAAATTGGGAAAACCCAGAACTTTCCGATAAAAATGCAATTGTAAACGAGATTAATGTTCTTAAAAATCAATTGTTATTACTTGAAAAAAAGCTCTCTGAAACAGAAAAGTAGTTTTAATTATTTAAGCAGGCAGGTAAAGCTGCCTGCTTTATTTACAGAAAAAAATTAAGTTAACAAAATAAATAAAAATGAATAATTCAGAAAATAACGGAATCCTTGGTAGTGGAAAAGGTTTGGGCCGTGGAGGTGGAAGAGGCCGAAACAAAGGAGGTGCCTGCGGACCGGGTGGATCTTGTGTTTGCGCCAAATGCGGTACTAAAATCACTCACCAAAAAGGTATAAAATGTACAACTCTAAAATGTCCCAATTGTGGTAAAACCATGATTAGAGAAGAATTACTAAAGAAATAATAAATAAATTAAATATTTTAAAAAATGAAAAAATTATTTGCTATCCCGACTGTAAGCGGAAAATTATGCCAACATTTTGGCCATTGCGAAAAATTTGCAATTATTGAAACCGAAGACCAAAAAGTAATTAACGAAACATATTTAACTCCTCCCCTTCATCAACCAGGAGTTTATCCTCAATTTCTTGCCCAACATAATGTATCCGTAATAATTTCAGGTGGAATGGGACAAAGGGCACAAGATTTATTTACCCAAAACAATATCGAAGTCTGCGTAGGTGTCGATGCCGATTCACCACAAAAACTCGTTGAAAATTATTTGTCCGATCAACTTAAAACCGGTCAGAATTTATGTGACCATTAATAAAAATGAAAATAGCAATCGCAAGCGGTAAAGGAGGCACAGGAAAAACAACTTTAGCAACAAATCTTGCCTCCTACTTATCCGAAAGTGAGGAAATTGTTTTATGTGATCTTGATGTTGAAGAACCCAATTCAAGTTTGTTTATTGAAGGGAAATTAGTTCACGAGGAAGACAAATTTAAAATGATCCCCGAATGGATTGAAGATAAATGTACCTTATGCGGAATATGCCAGAAAGTATGCAATTTTCATGCAGTCATACAATTGGGCTCTCAAATAATGGTATTTCCCGAATTATGCCATTCATGTTTTGCGTGTTCGGAATTATGCCCGGTTTCAGCTTTGCCTATGAAGCCAAAGAAAATAGGTAGGTTAAAACATCTGCAAACTAACAACTTATCATTTGTCGAAAGTAAACTTGATATTGGTGAAGAACAAGCAGTTCCCTTAATTTCGCAAACTCAAAAATATGTTGATAAACATTTTTCGGATCAAGTAATAAAAATATTCGACTCTCCACCAGGGACTTCTTGCCCTGTTATTGAGGCTACTAAAGATGCAGATTTTGTAATCCTTGTAACCGAGCCAACTCCCTTCGGGCTTCACGACATGAAACTCGCTGCCGAAACCATGAAAGCATTGAAAAAAAATTTCGGAGTTGTTATAAACCGTTTTGGTATAGGCAATGATGATGTAATTGATTATTGTAAAAAAGAAAACCTTCCTATTCTTGCGAAAATTGCAAATAGCAGAAAAATAGCGGAATTGTATTCACATGGTGAGTTGATTTACAAGAAAGTTCCTGAAGTAAAACAGCAACTTAAACATATAAAAAATTATATTTTAAAACTGGAAGAAGGAGGTGAAATATGAAAGAGATTGTAATAATTTCTGGAAAAGGCGGAACAGGAAAAACTTCAATCACAGCTTCCTTTGCCTATCTTGGCGGAAAAGATATTGTTGTTGCCGATTGCGATGTTGATGCTGCCGACATGCATCTTCTTTTAGAACCTGACTTCAAAAATTCAGAAGATTTCTATAGCGGCGAGCTTGCTATCATTAATTATGAAATATGTATAAACTGTGGAAAATGTGCCGAGGTTTGTCGTTTTAATGCTATTCAATTAAATAAGGGCATACATTTTATTGATCCTATAAGTTGCGACGGTTGCGGATATTGTGCCCGTGTTTGTCCGGTTGAAGCCATTACAAACGAGATTCAAAATGTTGGCAAAACATATATTTCAAACACTAAAGCCGGAAATATCATGGTTCATGCAAGGCTCGGAATTGGTGCCGATAATTCCGGGAAATTGGTTGCAAAAGTCAAAAATGAAGCCAAAAGAATTGCAACTGAAAATACAGCAGAAATGATAATTGCCGATGGTTCGCCGGGTATTGGCTGTCCGGTGGTTTCATCACTTTCAGGAGCCGATTTTGTTGTTTTGGTAACCGAAGCGAGTGTTTCGGGTTTACACGATTTAAAAAGAGTTTACGAATTGGTTAAAAAATTCAAGATCAAAGCAGGATGTATTATTAATAAATATGATATTAATCAAATGCTTAGTAAAGAAATTGAAAAATTTCTTATAGAAGAAAATATTGTGTTTATCTCAAAGTTACCCTACAATGAAGATTTCACGAAAGCTATGACTATAGGAAAAACTATTGTTGAATATGAAAATGAAGAACTTAAAACCATTGTCATAGATAGTTGGAATAAAGTAAAACAAATATTAACTTAGAAAAAAATAATGAAAATTTTATTAGTTGTTAACGATGCCCCTTACGGAACAGAAAAAGCATATAATGCTTTAAGAATGGGAATAACACTTCTTACTGACCAAGAAAATATTGATTTAAGAATTTTTTTACTTGCAGATGCCGTTAGTTGTGCCCTCCCTAATCAAAAAACACCTTCAGGTTTTTATAATATCGAAAACATGTTAAAAATAATTATAAATAAGGGTGGAAAAATAAAAGCTTGTGGTGGTTGCTCAGAAGCAAGAGGAATTGATAAACTCAAATTAATTGACGGAATTGAAATTAGTAATATGAAAGCATTTGCTCAATGGGTTGTTGAGTCGGAAAAAGTGCTTTCTTTTTAGGAAAAAAAAATTAGCTGCGAATACGCTAATAAATTATTAGTGTATTCGCGGCAAAAGAACTTTAAGAATAAATTATAAAACAAATTTAAAAAAATGAAAATAGCATTCACAACAAAAGGAACCGAATGGGATTCGATGATTGACCCTCGGTTTGGGAGAACAGATTTTTTTCTCGTTTTTGATGACGAAACCAATGAATTATCGCATTTCGATAATCGAGAAATTTCTAACGAAGCTCATGGGGCCGGCCCAAAAACCGCACAAAATTTATTTGACCTAAATCCCGATATTCTTATCACGGGAAACGGACCCGGAGGAAATGCAGCATCAGCTCTTGAAAAAGCAAAAATTAAAATATTCATGGGAGCAGGACAAATGACAGTTAAAGAAGCTTATGAAGCTTACAAAAATAATAATCTAAAAACTTTTTAAAATTCGATAAAGAAAATGATTAACACAGATGTATTAGTAATTGGGAGTAGTGCTGCAGGTTTAGTAGCCGCTACAACAGGGAAAAGAGTTAATCCGCAAAAAGGATTCACAGTATTGACCATGCAACCCAAAACTCTTATTCCATGCGGAATTCCTTATGTTTTTGGGTCAGTTAGCAATACGGCAAACAATCTGTTGCCTGCTGAAAAAATGTTTGAAAAGTCCGGAATTAATGTAATCTACGACGAAGCCGTTTCAATTGATAGAGAAAACAAAATTGTTAAATTAAAAGATGGTGAAGATATATGTTACGATAAACTTGTGATAGGAACAGGTTCAACGCCAAAAGTGCCAAAGTGGCTAACTGGATTTGATTTAATGAATGTTTTTTCTGTTCCTAAAAACAAGGTTTATGTTGACGAAATGCAGGAAAAACTTAAAGATTGTAAGAAAATAATTACAATCGGGGCAGGTTTTATAGGAGTAGAAATTTCCGATGAGTTAATTAAAGCCGGTAAAGAAGTTGTTCTAATCGAGAAACTCCCTCATATTCTCGGGCTTGCTTTTGATGAATATATTTCAATAAAGGCTGAAAAAATTCTTGAGGAAAGAGGCGTCAAAATAATGAAGGGAATCGGTGTTAATGAAATTTTTGGAAATGAAAAAGCCGAAGGTATTATTCTCGAAACAGGTGAAAAAATTTATGCCGATGCCGTCATTTTATCAATGGGTTATAAACCTAATTCCGAACTTGCTGAGAAATCAGGTTTAGAAGTTAATAAAATGGGATTTATCAAAGTGGATGAATATATGCGAACTGAAGACCCAAGTATTTTTGCTGTCGGCGATTGTGCCGAAAAACGTGATTTTGTTACCAGAAAAACCAGTCCGGTTATGCTGGCCTCAACAGCTTGTGCCGAAGCTCGAATTGCAGGTATGAACCTTCACAAATTATCTGCAATTAAAACTTTTAGCGGTACTATTTCAATTTTTGCCACTGCAATTGGAAATAATGGATTTGGAGTAGCCGGATTAACTGAAAGTATTGCAAATCAAGAGGAATTTGATATTGTTACAGGTTTCTTTGAAGGAATTGACCGACATCCGGGGACACTAAAAGACACACACACTCAATCTGTGAAATTAATCGTAGGTAAAGAATCGGGTGTGATTTTAGGTGGCGAAGTATCAGGAGGATTATCAATAGGTGAATTAACTAATACAATCGGAATTATGATTCAAAACCGAATGACAATTAATTCTCTAATGACAGCACAAATTGGAACACATCCGTTGCTTACAGCCTCTCCGGCCGGATACCCCTTAATTAAAGCTGCTGAAGACGCAGCCGGAAAAATAATGTTTAATCATGTAAAATAATGATAATAAAAAATGGGATAATTTTTATCCCATTTTTTAATTTTATGAATATGAAACTACAACACATTGGATTAACAATTCCTGATAATTCTGAAGTAAAAAACTTTTATCAGGATTTACTTGGTATGATTGAGGTAAAGAACTTCGTTCTAAACAAAGAATTATCTTATAAAATATTTAATATTCCTGAAGATACTCCTGCTTTTTTTATGCAAAAAAATGATTTGTTTATTGAATTATTTATAAGCCACGAAAAACTAACATCAGGATTTAATCATAATTGTATTTCGGTAAACGACAGAAAAACTCTTGTCGGAAAAGCAAAAGCCCGAAATTATGAATGCATTATAATTGAGAGAGAATTCTCGGATCTGATTTTTATTAAAGATAAAAGTGGAAATATTTTTGAGATTAAGGAGAAATAATGATAAAGTTTTAAAATATAATGAAAGTATTCTGTCATAATTTATTAAAAACAATGAAAAACGAGTAGAAGAATTACTCGAATCTTAAACAAATTAACAAATGAAACTTTTAATGATTTATATGAACAAATTTTCGTTTAACCCTACAATAAAGACCATTGAATCGATGCCGGATTTTTCAGAAGAAAAGGAATTTGAAAATATTCAGGCTGCATTTATTCAGGCCGAAAAAGAGGATGAAGAAAATGAAACTGCTGTTAAAAAGAAATTATTAAAAAACCTTAAATGGATTGCAGGTAAAAATAATACCAAAAAAATTATTCTACATTCTTTTGCTCATTTGTCGGAAAGCAAAGCCAAACCTGAATTTTCAAAAGCACTATTCGACAATATAGACGAAAGACTCACAAATTCAGGATTTGAAGTAATGCAAACTCCTTTTGGCTATTTTTTAGACTTAAAAGTTGATGCTCCCGGATATTCACTCGCAAGAGTTTTTAAAAATTTATAAAATTTAATAAAATGAATAAACTATATCCTGATTCAGGAATTGAATTATCAAAATTCACAGCAAGCAACTACGATAAAT
>Ga0208648_1002811_pt1 | contig 11610 bp, 11 predicted proteins | sample AntAceMetag02UKL_FD_184772 | JGI IMG/M metagenome (GOLD analysis project Ga0208648, IMG submission 184772) | Saline lake microbial communities from Ace Lake, Antarctica - Antarctic Ace Lake Metagenome 02UKL (SPAdes) (version 2) | ecosystem: Environmental > Aquatic > Non-marine Saline and...
ATGCCGCAGGCTGGCAAAGGACTTCGAGAACCTTTCGCGCAACGCGCTCGCCTTTCTCAAACTCGCGTCTATCCGCCTCATGCTGCGAAGGCTCTGTTCAAAATGAATAACTTTCCGGACCGACTCTCAGAGCGGGCCGATAATACCGGCGTCAATAAGCTGTCTGCGGTCCGGGTACCATATTGAGCTATAGGTCTCATTGTAGATACGATCCAGAAATGGGGCGGAAATCTGCCTTGCCAAAAAAAACTGCCGGTCCTTTTCCTGTTCCTTGGCGATATCGACGTTGGGAATGAAAGTATCGGTTTCGAGCCGGTAACCGTGAAATCCCAATTTGCCCGTTTGGCCAAGTGTTCTTTTCAAACCAGCCATGAATACGATGGTACAGGCTGAACTGCATTCCTGTTCTGTGTGGGTGTTCAATTGACGTTGCATGATCATGGCGGCCATACCGCGCGCTTCGTAAATATTCCCGCCGTTGCTTCGCAATATCAATTCTGTGACACTTGGGTTGAATTTGAGTGATCTTCGCAATGCTTTGCTGGAACCCAGCGATATGGTTCCGTTGAAGTGCATAGTGTGTCCGTCATCGGAAATTGACAAAGTGTACCGGGACGCATGGAGACGATCCATGCGGGTCGTGAAAAGCTCGGTTTGAGCGGGTTGCATCGTCAATTGATACAATGCCATCCACTGGGTACCGACAGCAAAAAAGGCGACGATTATCGCCGCATAGGTGCCCCATACCAGCGCCATCCCTCCCTGATTGGCGACATGCTTTTCTCCGCATCGAATGAGGCCGACGGTCTGCCAGATGAACACAAGAAGATCTGTGGCCATCAGACCGAGGCTTATAGCCAGCGGTAGCGGGTTAAGGAGTGTCAGGTTAAGCAGTGTTGGCTGGAGGGGTATGAACCAGATCAACAGGCGCAGACCGACAAAGTTGACCCAGAAGGATAGAAAGAGCGATTGCTCGCCGCTCCAATGGCGGTGGATGTAATACCAAAGATCCATGATTATGACCCATCTGACCGGTTCGGGAGGTTTTCCGGCAAGAAGCGTGTGACCATGATATGCATGGGGTGGCGATACGGGGTATCGGTCACGACGCGCGCCGCCATCCGGAGAGCTTCCCGAACCGGCCTTCGGCGAGTCCAGCCTGTCCGTCGGACGGCGTTGCGTCGCTTGCCCTGCCAACCAGGCCGCGCCGCGCGGCGCGCCTGGCCGACGGACAGGCTGGGCTTATCAGATGGGTCATAATCATCGATCTTTGGTATAAGTCATGCAGCCTATCCAGGGGCAACAAAACTTGCGGTCGGTTCAATCCGGCAACAATTGCGCTGCATTCCATTATATGCCGGATGCTGCACGCTGCAAACGGTGTCGCCAGATTGTCAAGTTACAACTGTTGATGAAGAGTTGGTTCCTCATTTCGATGTTGCCACCGCTTGAGGTGCTTCGAAATATAGCGCTTGTTTCGGGTTGGTTTTGCCGGTCTAATCCAGAGTGAAACACAATGGGATAAACCGCAGGGCTGGTCGTGATCCATGAATAGTCGTTTTCAGAAAATGGTCTATGGCTTGGCATTTGCCATCATGGTGGGTTTTGTCCTGCGCATAGGCAAACCCATTTTCATTCCCGTAATTTCCGGCATCATTTCTGTCTACGTACTCAGCACGGCTGCCAATAGTCTGGGAAAGGTGCCAGTGATCGGCGCTCTGATACCCGTATGGCTCAGGCATGTGATTGCATTTCTGGTCTTCATCTTGCTGGTGACCCTGCTGGTTTTTCTCTTTGCAGCCAACATACAGCAGGTTGTCGCGCTCGCCCCGCGTTATCAGGAAACGCTGCTGGGCTTTGTCAGCGAAATTGCCAAGATGCTGGGTATTGACGATGAACCCTCATGGGGAACGATTCGCAATCTCGTATTAAGCGACATCGACCTGCAGAAAGTCGTGAGTACGACAGTTACTTCGGTATCCAGTCTCGCAGGTCAGGTCTTCGTGGTGTTTTTATATGCCAGCTTTCTGATGGCCGAACGGCTTCATTTCAGTCGCAAGATTGTCATGGCATCCACGTCCCGTGATGGCGCAAAGCGTGTCATGGACATGGTGGAAAAAATCAATCGGCGGATCGGCGATTATTTGACAGTCAAGACCCTGGTCAACGTGCTTTTAGGGCTGATCAGCTATGCATGCATGTGGCTGATTGGTGTGGACTTTGCCGGGTTTTTTGCCGTTCTCATCGGCGTGCTGAATTATATACCCTATGTGGGCTCCATGGTTGGTGTTGCCTTTCCTGTCCTGCTGACTGCCGCGCAATTCGGATCGATCGAGGCGATCCTGATCGTTCTGATCAGCCTGACGGCATCACAAATGTTCATGGGCGGAGTGGTGGAGCCACGGTTGCTGGGTCGCTCCATGAATTTGAGCCCTTTTGTTGTGCTGATATCGCTGACTGTCTGGTATGCGCTGTGGGGCATTGCCGGAGCCATACTGGCAGTGCCGATGACATCTGTCGTGGTCATCATATTCGCGGCATTCGCCACCACGCGTCCACTGGCGATATTGTTGTCTCAAACGGGTCAATTTGCGGAAGATGCCAAGGCTGCTCGAAAGTCAAAATAGAATCGGCAATAGGGTTCTGTTCATTGCACAACCAAAGGGCAAGGCACAATGGTCTGCCAACCCTGTCTGAAGCGTTGAGAGATACAATCCGTCAGTAAATGAAGCCGCAAGAGAAAGATTTGCCTATCAGGGGCAACGAGGCAAACAATCTTTAATAAGCCTCCAAAACAGTCGGGGTGTAGAAGATCAATTTGCGAAGCGGCTTTCAATGATCCAATTGTTCGTGATATGTTCCGAACTGGAATCGGAACCGGAGATTGAGCATGGATGCGCAGACAAAAAAATATCAGCGATTTTGTGATCTTCATCAACAAGCCGGCGCCTTTGTCATTCCAAACCCCTGGAATGCCGGTTCAGCGATGATCCTGCAAAGCCTTGGCTATGAAGCGCTGGCAACAACGTCCGCGGGATTGGCATTTTCCCTTGGTCGCTGTGATTCACAAGGAGAGATCAGCCGCGACGATATTCTGGCAAATGCCAGCGAGATTGTAGAATCCTGCAATTTGCCGGTATCGGCCGATCTGGAGAACGGCTTTGGTGATCGCCCGGAAGATTGTGTCCGCACCATTCAGCTGGCTGCCCGTATTGGTCTTGTCGGTGGATCCATTGAAGATGCCACCGGCCGATCCGATGCGCCCATCCATGATTTCCAACTGGCCGTCGAGCGTGTCGCAGCCGCTGCAGAAGCCAGCAGGCAATTGCCTTTTCTGCTGACTGCCCGCTGCGAGAATTTCCTGCACGGTCGTCGTGATCTGGACGATACGATCAATCGCTTGAAGGCTTTTGAGGATGCCGGTGCAGATGTTCTTTATGCACCGGGGCTGCCAGATCTCGACGCCATCAGAACCCTATGCGCATCACTGATAAAACCGGTGAATGTGGTGATGGGTCTGAGTGGACCATCGTGGTCGGTATCGCAACTTGCCGAAGCCGGTGTCAAACGCATCAGTGTCGGCGGATCATTCGCGCGTGCGGCGCTTGGCGGGTTTATCCGCGCTGCTTCCGAAGTCCGTGAGCAGGGAACATTCGGCTATGCACGAGAAGCATTGCCGGATTCGGAGGCGCGTCGCTATATGGTTGGTGCTGCTCGCGGTTAGCCGTCAACATTTTTTCTACTGTTTTCGCAGCGTATCGGCGGAATGGAACCATGGGCGCGTCAGGTAATTTGCCCATGGATGACGCATTCCTCGGTAAAATAGAAGCTGTATGATTTTATTAAATCAATGATTTATGCAGAATATAGGCTGCAAGGCACTGTTGCAGTCTGTAAGTGGCATAGTGTGCTGTCCGAAAATTCCCTATAAGTGCAGTCATTCCACATAACATAACATCAGTGTGACTGACGCGGTGCTGTATCGTTTGAGAGGCCAGGGACAAATTCCCGGTGTGCTCTCGGCACCAGCACGCCAGTCAGGTGGGCAAGGCTATCTTGTTCCAACAGTGTTCCGTCCGTTGGTCAGACAGCCGGGGAAAAACTATGTCCAATCCTGTAACGAGATCGACGACCCGGACTTCGGGACGCCGAGGAAAGAAAGGGCCGGATAAATCAACGGTTCTATTGAAGGATGCGCTGATTGAAGCCGCGCACATGGCCGGGAGCGACAAACAGGGCACGGATGGCCTGGTTGGTTATTGCCGCTTCCTGGCAACCGAAGAGCCGAGAACTTTCGCCACCCTGATTGGCAAGGTGCTGCCGATGCAGGTGACGGGTGTCGACCATGGCCCCATCAAGACACGCATAGAGTTTGCCATTGTCGACCCGAAGGAGTGACACCTTATCGATTGGTGTTCCAAGAGCGCTTGCGCCGCTTTTGAAGGATCTGCGCTACAAGGGTGCCTATGGCGGGCGAGGCGGCGCAAAGTCACATTTCTTTGCGGAAATGCTGTTGGCGCGATGTTACGGCGGGCCAACCAGGGCGGCCTGCATTCGCGAGGTTCAAAACAGCCTGAAGGAATCCGTTCGCCAATTGCTGAAAGACAAGATCGGCAAGCTTGGCCTTGGCTGGTTTTACGATGTTCTGGAAACCGAAATTCGCGGCAAGAACGGATCCCTGATCATTTTCAGGGGTATGCAGTCCTACAATGCCGAGAATATCAAATCGCTCGAGGGTTTCGATATCGCCTGGGTTGAGGAAGCGCAAACATTGTCGGCGCACTCACTCAAATTGCTTCGGCCAACGATCCGTAAAGAGGGCTCGCAGCTCTGGTTTTCCTGGAACCCGCGCCATGACAGCGATGCTGTCGACCGGTTCTTTCGCGGTGGCCGGACGATGACGGATGGTATGGCCATCTAGGTTAACTGGAATGACAATCCCTGGCTGCCGGATGTCCTGAGGCAGGAGAAGGATGACGATTATGCGTCAGACCCGGAAATGGCCGAACATGTCTGGGGCGGCGGCTACGAGATCATTACCGAGGGTGCCTATTACGCCAAGCTTTTGCATGCTGCAGAACGAGACGGACGAATAGGCGTCTTTCCTCACAGGCCTGCTCTGCCGGTCTTGACGGCCTGGGATTTGGGCGTTGATGATTACACCGCCATATGGTTCCTCCAGGACAATGGACGCGAAGTCTTTGCCATAGACTATTTTGAGGTCAGCAATGAAGGCGCCGAACAGATCGTCAGGCAGGCGCTGCCTGAGCTCAACCCGGATACTGGTGAAGCCGCCGCCCAGATGGTTGAAATTGGCAGAACAAGACCATTTCGCTACGGCAAACATTTTCTGCCCCATGACGTCAAAGTCCGGGAATGGGGCGCTGGTGGTAAACAGCGTTCGCTGACACTCATGGGGTTCGGTGTCAAACCCTTGCATATTGGAGTTGCAGCCAATCCGGCAGATCGGATCAATGCCGTGCGCAGATTGCTGCCGATAATGCATTTCAACAATACCCAACGGGTACAGGTCGGATTGGCGCGGTTGCGCAGATATGCGCGCAAATGGAATGACAGCATGCAGTCCTATTCGACCCCTATGCACGACATAAACAGCCATGGCGCGGACGCCCTGGGTGAATATGCCATCAATTGTCAGGTGGTCAGGGCAAAGGCGAAGCCTGTGCCCAAGAGTGCCCCGCAAATCAGTCAGGTGGTTCTTGAGGGGCCACCCCGTCCTGCAAACATAACCCGCATAAGGCTTTGACATATGGATATTGTATCGGCACCGGCAGAATTGCCTGTGGATGTATTTGCAGAAATGCGGGCTTCCAAGCCGTGGCTTGATGCCATTGCAAGCCACGAGAAGTCCATGGCCAGGTTCCATGAGGTCTGCGACAGGGTCGACACTCTCTACGCAGATCTGGAGAAATCGGCGTCCAGCAATGCGCAGAGGGAATTCCAGATATTCTGGTCCAATATGGAGGTGCTCAAGCCGTCGATCTATGCCCGCGCACCGGTGCCAATTGTCTCCAGTCGCTTCAAGGATCGAAAGGAATTGCCACGCCACGCCAGCGAAATTCTCGAGCGGTCGCTGACGACATCTTTTGATGCAGAAGACATTGACGCAACAATGCGCCTGGTGCGCAACGACCTGGCAACCAATGCGCGTGGCGTTCTATGGGTGCGTTACCAGATGGATCAAAGAGGTGAGAAGGTTTGCTATGATCATGTGGATCGCAAGGATTTTGCCCATGAAACGGCGCGCAAATGGGGTGAGGTCGGCTGGGTTGCACGCCGCTCCTGGTTAAGCCGTGAACAGGGGCTGGCGCGTTTTGGCACAGATTGGTTGAGGGCAGTATTCGCCAGCCGGACGGAGCAAAACGATCGTGATGATCAAACGGAAGGGACACAAAAGGCAAGTGTCTGGGAGGTTTGGGATCGGGGAAGGGGTGTCGTAGCCTGGGTATCTCAGGGCATCGAACAGGTGCTGGATATCCAGCATCCGTTTTTGTCGCTCGAAAATTTCTTCCCCTGTCCGCGGCCGGTCTATGGCACCGTCGAGCGTGGAACTTTGAAACCTGTCCCTGACTTTGTCTATTACAAGGACCAGGTCGAAGAGATCAATGAGTTGACCGCACGCATTTCAGCTCTGGCCGAGGCCCTGCGGATGAAAGGGTTCTATTCTGCCGGTGTCGAGGAATTGAGCGATGCCATAGAGGCTGCGCTCAGGAAGACCGACAACAACGCGATCCTGATTCCTGTGCCCAATACGGTGGCGCTAGGCGGTGCTGCCTTGAAGGACTCTATCGTATGGTTGCCGGTCAATGAGGTTGCAGCTGTCATTACGCAATTGATTGGCCTCAGACGCCAATTGATAGACGATGTTTACCAGATCACCGGCCTTTCCGACATCATGCGCGGCGCGACCAATCCAAACGAGACCCTGGGTGCACAGCAGCTGAAAAGCCAATATGGCTCGGTGCGGGTGCGCGACCGGCAATACGAGCTCGTTCGCCTGGCACGCGATGTCAGTCGCATTGCCGGGGAGATCATGGCGGAAAATTTTCAGCCGGAAACTCTGCTGGCCATGTCCCAATATGATGGTGTGCCGAGGCAAGCCTATATTGATCAGCAGATTGCCAAAATCCGTGGGCGCATTCAGGCCGCCGCCGCCCATCCGCAACTGGTCGCAGAAACCTTGGCAAATCCGGCAGCAAAACAGCAAGCGGAAGCGTTGTTGCAGCAGGCACAGGTTGAAATCGGCAAGTTGCAGGGCGCCGCAACACTGGAGAAGGTCCTGGGCTTCCTGCGTGACCAGCGGATGCGTCCGTTTACGCTTGATATTGAGACGGATTCAACCATCCAGCCGGATGAATTTGCAGCCAAGGCTGCCATGTCGGAGTTCATGGGGGCCCTTTCTCAGGCGTTGAGCCAGTTGGCGCCAATGATCGCCGGCCATCCGGATTCCGCACCCTTTGCGGCAGAGGTATTGAAAATGGCGGTTTCTCCATTTCGCACAGGCCGCCAATTGGAAGCCTCGATTGATGATTTCGCCGACAGAATGAAACAGGCCGCGGGCAAGGCGACGTCTGATCCGGGAAGGGACAAGGCAGCCATTGAAATGCAGAAAACCCATGCTGAAATTGCCAGAATCAAGGCCGAGATCGAAAAGATCCAGGCGGTGACCGCTGCCAATATCGCCGAGCAAATGTCTTCGACGGGGAACGCGGGATGAGACAGCGCTATTGCCGCGGTTGTGGAGATTGGCACGCACTGGAGGCTTGGCCGCCCGATTGCTTCGCCCGCACCCATGCCTCCCGCTCGAACCTGTCATCACCGAACTTTATCAGTGACACGCTGGATCCCGTGCAGTCGCAACTGGATGGATGCATCTATGACAGCAAGTCCAGACTGCGTGAGACCTACAGGATTGCCGGTGTAGTCGAGGTGGGCAATGACAGCTCGGTGGTGAACCCGGTCGCAAAAAGGCCACCAAGGGTCCAAAGGGAAGATATCAAGGCTTCCGTTGCCAAGGCATTTTCCCGGGCAGGGTTTGGATCCTGAATAGAATTCTCACAGACAGGTGAACAATGACACACGAGACTGACGCAACATATTCTGCGGCTGAAACCGCACCCTTGGAATCTCAACGAACGGGCGAGGATACATCGGCCAGAGATGCGGTGGACAGGGCCTTTGCCGCTGTTGATGCTCAGCAGGAGACGTCACGCGTAATGCAGTCGGACCAATTGGATGCGTGGGGTAGCGCTCCAACCGAGACGTCCTTAAACACACCGGCCAGCGTTGATCAATCGGGAGGCGATGGCGAAGTAACACCCCAACCCGCCAACCCAAAGGGCTCTGATTCCGGTAAAGAGGAAACGGAGGGTTTGTGCAGGTCGCAGGATGAACCGCCAGGCAGGTTTTCCGATGAGGCGAAAGAGGAATGGCGGCAAGCACCCTCAAGTGTCAGAGCCGAAGTACACCGGTTGGAACGCGAACTTACCGAGGGGCTTCAAAAATACAGAAGCAATGCCGAGGCTTTCGAAGAATACAGGCCGTTCGCCGAGAAATTGCAACAGACGGGGCAAAAATTTGGCGATGTGGTCGGCTATTATACCGGCATTGAAGACCTGCTGGCAAAAGACCCCTTGCAAGGTCTTGACGTCATATGCCGCAACCTGGGTACCTCGCTTTCTGATGTAGCAGCCAGATTAACTGGAACGGGCCATGGTTTGCAGTCTGGCCCGGTGCCGGATCCGCTGTCGCCCGAGACGTTGAGCCCGCAGGATGCAATCATCCGCGGACTCCGCGAGGAACTGAGTGGCTTGAAGCAGCAGATTGGTGACGTCAGTCAAACGGTCAGCAGCCAGACACAAAGAACCTTGCAATCACAAATCGACGCATTCGCGCAGTCCAATCCACGTTTCCAGGAACTTGGGGACGATGTGGCTTTCTTTTTGCAAAGTGGGCGTGCGCAGGATCTTCAGGACGCATACCGGCTTGCCGAACGGCTCAATCCCGTGCCGCCGCCTGCTGTTCCTGCTGACAATCCGACCGATGTGGCTCAAACCCGCAAAGGTCAACTCTCCGTAACAGGTGCGCCTGGTTCCGGCTCAAACCCGATCAATCGTCAGCCGCCTTCCTCTGCCCGAGACGCTCTTGATAATGCTTTTGCATCGCTGGGCATCGGGTAATCAAGTCAAACCATGAAAGGTCATTGAAAGATGGCTCTCAACAGCAACGAACGCCTCCAGGAGGCATTTTCGCTGGCGCTGGAAGACCGCTCAAAAGGCTATCAGGACCTTGTGTCCAACTCCAATGCCATTCTCTATCTGATGAAGCAGAAAAACGGTTTCAAAGCCTTTTCCGGGCCAACCATCCGGGAACGGCTGCTCTACAATGAATCCGGGACCTATACGCGTTACTCCGGCTATCAGTATCTCAACCCAAGCCCTGCTGAATTGTTCAACGATGCAGAATTTACGCCTAAACTGGCGGCTGTCTCGGTCACGCTTTCGGGAGAGGACATTTTGAAGAATTCCGGTGCCAGCCAGCTCAAGGATATCATGGAGGAGCATATCAGCGCTGCGGAGCAGGAACTGGTCGATCGCTTCGTCGAAGATCTTCATGCCGACGGTACGGCGGCCAATCAGATCGGCGGGCTGCAACTGGCCATTCCGACCACTGCGGGTTCGGGTACCTATGGCGGGATTTCACGGGCCGACAATGCCATCTGGCGAACCTCGTCCTATGATGCCCACAGTGCCTTTTCCGGCATTACCCAGGTCACGTCCTCGACGATCAAGACGATTTTCGACAATGTGATGATTGAACGCAGTCGCGGCACCAAAGGTCCTGATTGCATCACCTGTTCGCAGGAACATTACATTGCCTATACGGGCGCCATGACGGCGATCCAGCGGATCCAGGATGAAAACGAACTGGGGAAACTGGGCTTTACCAACCTGAAGTATTATGGCGCCGGCAAATCGGTCGATGTGGTGCTGGAAGGCGGTATCGGCTCGGCAATGCCCGCCAACACCTCCTACTTTCTGGACAGTTCAGCATTGCGGTTCCGTTACCATCCGGATCGTAATTTCGTGAAATTCGGCGGCAAGCAGGCCCCAGTCAACCAGGACGCCATTGTCCAGCATATCGGTTTTTATGGCAACCTGACGCTGAACAATCCGCTGCATGTCGCAAAACTCCATGACAGCAATGTTGCCGCCTAAAGGAGGGTGAAACGATGACTGCAACTTCAGTGAACCAGAACATGACCGGCGTGGCCTTCACGCGGGTGGAAGCCGCACCCTCCTTTGCCGTCGGCACAATTGTTCGCGGCAATGATGGTCATGATTATATCTACGCCAGGGCAACCGGCGCGATCGCCGATGATGCCACGGCTGTGTTGAGCGAACCGGCCATGACCGTTGCGGCCGGGGCGGGCAGCTGGACCAACCGCACCGGTGTTGCTTTGGCAGCCAACGACTATGCCTGGATCCAGAAAACCGCCGCCTGACAATGGCGGGATGAACAATCAAAGGGCGGCTTTCGGGTCGCCTTTTTTGATTCCGACAAAGCAATTGTTTGCAAGCGCTGTGCTGTTTTCACAAGCGCACCAAAAGGACTGATGAAATGGATTTTTCGCACCTGCATGTTTCTTTCTTTACCGATGCCGTCGAAAACAAACGCAAGTCTGCCGAGGAGGGCAGGCCGATTTATGATCAGGTTGATATGGTCAAAATTCAGGTGGCTGGTGATCCGAAATCGGTTTTGGTCAATCCGGCCCATTCGCAAAGCGCGGTGCGTGATGCGGCAACCAACCAGCGCCTGACCTATGCACAATTGCACAAGGCGCCGTTTGAGGCATTCAAGGCCGGCACGGCGTTTGAGGGCAGCGGCACGCCGCTTTGCGAACTTGCCTTCCTCAATGCGGCCAAGGTCAAGGAACTGCAGGCACTCAACGTCTATTCGGCCGAAGCGCTGGCGGCGCTCGACGGTGCAAACCTGCAACGCCTCGGCATGGGAGCGCGCGAACTGAAGGACAAGGCACAGGCCTGGCTTGAATGTGCTGCCGGTTCTGCGGGTGTGACGCGTGTATTCGGAGAAAATGCGGCGCTGAGAGACCGGATGGCGACCCTTCAAAAGCAGATTGATATTATTACCAATGGCAAGAATTTCCCAGAGGAAACTAGCAGTGGCGACGATTTGCGGAGGGATACGCCATCGCCATTTGATGACTGGAAAGACGAGGATATCACCAATTGGATTGTGGCCAATGGCGGCAACAAACCACATCATTTCAGCAGCCATGCCACCATTGTCAGCCGTGCCAATGCATTGAACAGCGCTTTGGCCAAGCACAACAGGGCTGCCTAGATGACGATCCTGTCAATCATTCAGGCTGTCTGCAAGGTGACGGGGCTTGACGTTCCAACGGATGTACTGGCCTCAACAGAACGCGAACATATTGAGCTCGTCTCACTTGCTGACGAAATGGCTGAACGGATCGCGCAATCCTATGACTGGCAGGTTCTCAAAACCGTTGCGACTGTGAATGGCGATGGTTCGACCGAGAGCTTTGATTTGCCCACGGATTATCGG
>Ga0208648_1002815_pt1 | contig 11599 bp, 7 predicted proteins | sample AntAceMetag02UKL_FD_184772 | JGI IMG/M metagenome (GOLD analysis project Ga0208648, IMG submission 184772) | Saline lake microbial communities from Ace Lake, Antarctica - Antarctic Ace Lake Metagenome 02UKL (SPAdes) (version 2) | ecosystem: Environmental > Aquatic > Non-marine Saline and Alkaline...
TGGTTATCCAGTTAACTCAGCAATAATTTCATGAATTTGAATGGATTATCAGTTTCATAGTATAACAAACATGATATATAAATAAAAATCAAAGACTTTGCACAAAACCTTTGCGACTTGGCGTCTTTGCGCGAAAAAATGGTTGGGATTCAATATTCTATTTCGCGCAAAGCCGCAAAGAACGCTAAGTATTTATATTCAAAGAACTCAAATAAACATGAAACTTATTCATAATATGCAATTTTTGTCAATTGCTGAGTTAACTGGATAACCATATAAAATTATTTGCCATGAAGAAGCTCACTTGACCAATACCATCCGCTTGTATGTCGAATTGCTTGAATTATTCAGCCTGTAAAAATAATTTCCCGATGCAACAGGTATTCCGTTAAGGTCATTCCCATTCCAGAAAATAGAATGTGTGCCTGCTGATATTGGCTCATTTAACAAGGTTGTAACAAGCCGTCCGGTGATGTCATAGATCGAAAGGTTTACATTTTCAGCTCGTGCTATTTCAAAAGATATATTAGTCCCGGGATTGAAAGGATTTGGAAAGTTCTGGTTTAATTGAAATGATCCCGGTGTCTCAAAAGAGATGCTGTTTACTTTCACAAAATCCTGCGAATAGATGTCGATTGATCCGGGATGAAATTCAACTATATAATCACCAGCTAAGCTGATATTTTCAAAACGTGTCGAATCAAAATCAACCACCTGAAGATCAGCAGGATCGCTAATATCAATTATATAGGTTCCGCGGGTCATAGCGACAAAGATACGATCACGTACTCCAACGGCAGGATTTTTCAGCATGGGTTCACTTGGAAGATAATTTGAATTAAGCCCTTCAAGATAAAGTGGATCATGGATGGGATATGGATTTGATGGATTTGAGATATCGTAAACCACTATAGATACATTGTCAGTTCTATATTGATAACCTATGAAAGCATTAGAATCATAAACATATAGAAATTCAATGTTTGCGTATGTATTTAATTCTATTTGTTCAATAATTTGTACGTTATCCGGATCTGAGAAATCGGCAATTGAGATGATATTGGATTCAGGCAGGAAGAAATAAATGAAATCATCATCAATGACTTTAGGCATAGCTGTACGATATGCATCCTGGAGTTCAAGGTGCAAACTTCCAATACTGATATATTCGAGTGGATCAGACAAATCAAATAAGCTGATTATTAAGCTATCTCGCTGATTTAGTGGAAAATGCTGGATAATGCCATAATTATCTTGAACATGAAATTTCCGAATATCCTCAAATCCAAGAATTGTATCGACGAGTACAGGTTCATCGTGATCGGCGATATCGACAATCATTAATGCTTCAGAGATGTTTCGATCATTATCATCACCGGCAATGATAAGGTAATCATCAATATATCCGATGCCATCTATTGAGTATCTTCCGGGATTTGAACAGGGATAAAATATATTCTCTTCCGGTTGAATTGGATCACGTATATCTACCAAATGAACTCCACTGTATCTACTATAAAATGAGAATACTTCCGAACCTGTCCATGGGTGTGAAATTTCTTCAGACCTATTGAATTCCGAGACCAATTCGACTTCCTGGATATTATGAATATCAAGAATTGATATTCCGGCACTATTGTTATTCATAATCAACATATCATTTTGAATATTGTAACCATAGATTAATGTAGGAATTTCATGTTCATCTATTATTGAAAGCTCATTGGGGTTAGAAATATCCACTACAACAGGTTCCCATCCTCCTTCAAACCTGTCACCGGTAGTAATAATTACATCCCCTACCACATCAATCCAATAACCAACATTATCAATTGAACCAAGCTCGACCGGTGAAAAGGGATCAGAAATATCAATCAATCTAAAATAATATAAGAAATTACCATCATCTCTGATTCCACGAATTATTGCTATACTATCCTTAAGAACAATATTCCGGTCTATTCCTTCGTCCGGATACGATTCAGACAACAATTCTGGTGATGATGGATTGGAAAAGTCATAAATTCTTGCATATCCGTTTTCAATCGCAAACGCCAGTGTATCTCGTATTGCCATATCCAATAAGCATTGATCCCAATCAGATCTCCAAATTCTGTTTCTTGTAACACTATCATCAAGTACAGTAATAACCCATCGTATCGGTCCGAGTTCCGTATAGTCGTTTGTAAATATTAAACTGTCATGGTATGCGACGACATTCTCATAATTGCTGTCAATGTACAAGCTTCCAAGTAAAGATGGATTTTCAGGATTTCTGATATCAACAACCTTCGTTGATACTTCTCCATCCACTAGCCATTCGTAAATGTATAATCTGTTATGGTCTATATAAGGTCTGTTCGCTATTCTATCGAGTAAATAATGTGACCAGACTAACTGGGCTACTTCAGTAATATTATTTAGATTGGAAATATCTATAACTCGTAGTATGCGTGGATCTAAATAAGAAACTCCATCTCCTGGATCTGCAATAAAATATCCATATCCATTATCGTCAAGTACTGGCACGTGTCTGATTGGTCCCCAAAAATCATATAGCTGTGTAACGTGCTCTATGTCTTGAGAATGAAGTAACAGAGGCAGGGAGGTAATAAGGAAAGCGTAAAAGACAAGTTTTTTCATTGAGGACTCCATTCACAATTGTCATGGATCACATAGCGAATTAACGTATTGACTATAAACTATGTAAATTAGTCCGATAGAAGCAAGCGCAAACCAATATTTTTATTATTTCATCCCCAATTTTTTATTTTTACTAAGGAGATTTATCGCTTCCTTGATTCGTTTTTGGCGGGTTTCCTCAAGTTTGGCGGATGCAATCCAGCCGATGTATTGTCGCTGATGGGATGGCGCCAGTTTGTCGAAGTTTTGCATTGCTACAGGTTGTTCCTTCAACGCATTGGCAAATTTTGAAGGTATCTCGAAATCTTCCTGGTTTGGCTGAATTTTTTCCCATTCACCGCTCTCTTTCGCAGCACGGATTTTTGCCATTCCAATTTCTGTCATTTGACCATTTTTAATTAACCTTGCGACACGATTTTTATTCGATTCCGACCATTTACTCTTATCTTTCCGGGGTGTGAATTTCTGCATATAGCGGTCATCATCGATACGCCTGACAATACTGTCGATCCATCCGAAACAGAGAGCTTCCTCTACCGCATCATTATAAGCCACACGCGGTTTCCCGGTATGTTTCTTATAATAAACCAGCCAGATTTCTTTTACGCTATCATGGTTCGCTGATAACCAGTCACGCCACTCATTGCGATTTTCAAGATATATTTTATTATCCATTCAGCCCTCTACTCCTTCCAATCTGCAATATAATAACTTACTTTATAAGAATAATTACTTGAAACGAGGATGAATTGACATTCGGGAGTGTATCATGTTTGTAAAAACCAGGGTAGCAAGTCTGCTGATTATTGCACTGTTCATGGTGAACGGCTGCTCAGAAGATGACAACCCATCCGGACCGACAAGGGAAAAATTGAAAAATTACTTTCCATTGGAATCCGGATCAAGTTGGACTTATGACATTATTTTTGATGCTACCGGCGATACTATTGGCACATTCACCGAGGGTGTTTACGAACCGGTTCACTTCCAATTGGGATGGTGGTATGAGTTGAAGGCTTCTTACGATTATTATAACGACTCTGGTGACGCCATTTTTTCATACTATAACAGGCTGGATTACGACACTCTTTTCTACCGGAATGACGATGACTATTATGGAGTAATAGGGATTATTCCAACTGATTCACTCCATGAGGGTGAAGAGATACTTTACGAGTTAGATCCCGATGATCCACAATTTAACAGGCGAATCATTTACCAGGAAACACTTGAGTCCCTGGATGTTGGAGGGAGTACATTTTACGATGTACTGGTGGAGAGTGTAGAAGAATGGCAAAGTGGCGTACTTATTTGGAGAGATACGTTTTATTGGGCTGTGGATATTGGATGTGTTTACATAACAAGAGAATTTCCCGAAGATCAGGAGACTTATCTATATCCAATAAAAGAGTACCATATCGAATGATAAGGTACTCTGAATAAACTAACATGAATAGTTGTGTTATTTATAATTCACAATTTCTAATTTCTTATTCCTAATTCATTCCGCTTCAGCATCCGATAATACCGGTTGCGCAAATGTAATTGAAATAATATTCGAAATCGGAATTTCCAGCGTATCGCCAATCGCCTGGAAAAGAACAGTACTATTCGTTCCGCCTACGAAATATCCTTCCACTGTGCTTCCGTCAAATATCTGTACGACATCGAAAATACTGCTTCCCGGTATATCGGGTTTGTCAGGCTCATCTTCAGGTACTGGGTTCTCAATTATTATATAAACCTCAAGAACATCATCATACCAGTAATATGCGCCGTAGTAGTGATAATACCACATATCATGATACCAGAAATTATAGCAACCATACGGAAGATACGTCACATAATAACCGATGGGAGCATGTGAGACATAATACCCGTCAAGTCCGTGACGGTAGTAAACACCGCGATGGTGAAAATATTCATGCCCGTTGTAATGGAATGAGTTATAACCATCCGGCAGATGCAGTAAACGTGGAGCATTCCTGTGTGGCTTCCCGCGCCCTCGATTTGGTGGTTTTCTAACCGATTCTCCTACCCTGTTGTAATCATTACGTGATACGGGGGTAGATCGCTGAACTCGTGGCGTTGCATCACCTGATTCAGGGGTTGCTCTCGGGCTCACCCAGGTACGGTTCCCATTTGACTCCTGACCAACCGCTTGCCGTGTCTCTTTTACCGGGGGAGAAGAACTCTTACTCTCAGGGCGTACTCTTGGCGAATCATTTTTTGCAGGGGGTGAATAGTCTTTTCTATCCCGGCTAACCGGCTGTGGCTTACTTTTTACAGTAGCTGAAGAGCTTTTGTTCTCTGCAGGCGCTTTCTGTGGAACATCCTTGACACGTGATGGGCTTTTTTGTGATGGCGCTTTGGTATTTGCAGGGCTTTTCTTAACTTGTGGAGTTTTAGCTCGCGGTTCAGACCTGGGTTTCCGGGGTGGTGGATCCGATTTTTTCTTCTTCGGATCAGGTTGATCCTGATTATCAATTTCTTGAGCAGACAAAATATTAGTATCGTCTTGAGCAAGATCGTTAATCGATCCGGAGTATAAATTGCCACAAAAACCAACTGTTAAAATAAGCGCCAAAACAAGCACAGGCAGCCGTTTATAAGTGTTCATGATCATGATTCAACCCACCTTTCGTTTGTTACCAGGTTTGGTTTTACACTTTGTCAAAAATCATTTTATATGTATGCAAGTAGATCCCTTTCGTCGAAAGGGAATTGAAATTATCGGTGAATATTTGAAATGAGATGCTAATCAACGAATAACTGGAATTAAACCCTTCTCAATGAAGTGGAATCTATCATACCACTGGAATCCCTTTCAACGAAAGGAATCTACTGCTCAATTAAGAAGTAGCAATTTAACAAGAGTATCGTTACATATAAGACGCTGTAATTGCCAATAGGTTTAATCTTGCGTTCTAATATCATGCCGTAAGTCGCCTTCGGTCAGTAAAACATTGAACTGACATCAATATCCCGTCGAAGACAAATAATTACAGAACAAAACATGCTAACCTTTTTAATATAAGCATTTATTCATGAGTTTGCAGGCGTAAATCCACAGCCGGAGGTTTTAACGGCTATCCGACCGTCTTTTTTGCTGGTATAATGACACAAGAGTATGAACCCTATTTGAATTTTTTCAGTTGATGAGTAACAACAATCTCATTTCCCGCTTAATTATACAATATCAGTCTGTTAATGATGGATCACGATTATTGGTGAATGTTTTCACTTTCAATGACCTATTTGTGATGTAGATTCCTTGATTAATTGATTATGGTAGAAGTATGGTTTTTCTTATTCGAACCCCGATATCTGTTGACGTTTTGATAAAGTAAATTCCGCTTGAATAGTTCTTGGCATTCCATGAAACAATATGTTGTCCGGCTAACATTTCCGATTCGTTGATCGATTCTACTTTTCGTCCCAAAATGTCAAATATTTCTATCTTTACGAAAGCCCGGGTAGGTAGATACATATCAAACTTTATTTCTGAGTTGAAGGGATTTGGGTACGGATTACTTACAATGAATTCTTTTGGTATAAGATTGGTGTTTTGATCAGGTATATAATCATAGATATCTGTCACGAAAACTCCTCTCCCAGAGGTTCCGATTGCTGTGAGTCCATCTTCGCCAGTTGCCATAGATATTATCATTGCACGATCAGGCATATTTACCAGCTCCCATTCGTAATCATCAGCACTGCGGTAAAATAAACCATTGCCGGGTTTCAAATACAAGAATAGGTCTGGGTTTCCACGTACAATCCCAAGATATCCCCAACCACTACCAGAATTATGTGGTAAACCGGAGTCATAATTGTCCCAGGATTCCCCACTGTCTTCTGAAATATACAGATTCATATCTGTTTTAATTATAAATGCTTCCGAATTCTCATGATTTACCACCATATCTCTCAAATAATTGTCAGGACATTGAATCTCTTCCCAGGTGGTTCCGGCATCAGTGCTGCGATGTATCGCAACTCCTACTATGTATATATGATCAGGTTCTTCGGGATCAACATATATTTTACCGGCATACGAACGATCTTGCGAAGTACAGATAAACACTTGCTGCCACTCTTCTCCACCATTTAAACTTCTAATTATCTTCATTGTGTCAGAATAAGTAAAACTAGCCCAGAGTGTATCAGGATTAAATGGATGAACCTCTGTATCACTTAAATGCCATAATGCATGAAAATTTATATTACTAACAACATTCCAACTTTCTCCACCGTTTGTACTTTTTCGAACAATCAACAGGTCTTCTCGATTTCGTTGAAAGGTGTAGATTGTCAAGGAATCTGTGCCTGCAATAGCGATAGCTCCACGCGCTTCACTGCCTGTTACGCCGCTCCAAATTCTGCCATAATCAGAGCTAATCCACAATTCGGAAGAAAACGCTACAACATAATTCGGCTGGGCAATTGGAATAAAGATATTATGTACATTTGAAGCAACCATACCCGTGCTAAAATTTGCGACGTTTTCTCCACCATCATCAGATTGATGAACACCCCAATTTGTTCCGAAATAGAGAATCTCATTTTCATCGGTTGGAATATCCATAATGATTTCCCAACTGGATCCCACAAGCCATTCCTGGCCAGAGGTCCAATTCAGTTGACTCCAATTCTCACCATGATCCGTACTCTTTTCAATTATTCCCCGGTAATTATTTTCAACAAAGATATGACCGGATTGATTGATTTGTAATACATTCTTATATCCCGGAAACGCTGTGAGTCTGCGGATTATTTGCCAATTAGCGCCCTGATCTGTTGAACGTAAAATACGTCCAACCTGGTCTGAATGTGGGAAAACTAATGCATATATTCTATTTGTATCTGTGGGATCGACGGTCAACCCCAAGGTTTCTGTAACGCCCTCGAAAGGATATTCCCCAAATTCATTCCAGGTATCTCCGCCATCATTACTTTCATATTTGCTTATATAAAGATGATTAGGATTGCCGGGTACAAATGCAACTGGTGCACCGTCTATTTCCCGGATAATTATATCCCAGCTATCACCACCATCCTCACTCATAAAAGCTAAATTACTGGAAGTAGCAAAAAGAATCTCAGGATCGTCTTCACGGGCAGAAATAGTAAAGAAAGCAGCGTATGTTATAGGAATATCATCAGGTTCACGCCATGAATTGCCGCCGTTTTCACTGATCAATAGTCCAGTATTACGAACCCCTATCCAAACCTTATCTTCCTCCAGTGGATGTGTATAGATAGTATATATCTCAGAATGAATTCCTACCATTTCCCAGCCGGTATTTTGGTTTATAAGCCAGGGAAGACTGTCATTGATTTCTTCCCAGGTCTCATCATCAGGATTATATCGCCACATTCCTGACTCATAAGTTCCTGCATAAATGATATCGTTATCCCAGGAAGCAGCTTCAAGTGAATATATGTCACCACCAAAAGGACCGGTGTTTGTCCAGGTGTATGCTTGCGCGATTGAGCTGTGAAGGATGAACAATAACAATATCGCGGGGAGAAGTAAACGAAATTTTGTTCCAGAGAACAAAGAATCAATTGAAATAGTAATCATATTTAATCCAATAAAAAATATGAAAATATAAGATAGCATCCCGAAGATTGGCGTAAAATTGATTTTCTGTCTTTCGGAACTAACTCAATTTATGCTGTTTTAAGGAACTTGTCAACAGATTGAATGACAATTTCAAAAACTTCAGATGAAGCCTGTTCAATTGCATCATGCAATCTCATCATCCATTATCACACTCTGCCACTTCAATCTATCCATTTCCAATGAACTCCGGGGAAATAGAGGGTAGTCCGAGGGTTTGTGGAAATTTGATTACCACTCTTCTTGTTTTCTCAATTTACAATGCTCTTAAGAACTAAAGCGAATACTAAAACGAGTCGGATTGCCAGGTGAATCGGTAAGGGAGTATTCAAAATGATGGCGGGTGAGGATTTCGTTAACCAGTGTCAAACCGATCCCTTGTCCGTGCTTTTTCGTGCTGAAGAATGGCACTAACAGGTTTTCCTTCGCTTCGTCAGATAATCCCGGACCACTGTCCTCAAAAGTTAATATCCTGCCACCGTTTTCCGCAGTAAAATGGATAGTAATCAAACCGTCTGATTCAATCGCCTCAATTGCGTTACGCATAATATTCATCACTGCTTGTTCAATTTGTTTAGCATCAAGTGCTACTAACGATGGAATATCATCTACGTTCCACTCGATACGGATTTTTCTTTTCCGGCATTCCGGTTCGAGCAGATGTATTATTCGTTTGAGTAATTTTATCAGATCGGTTCCCATTATAACCGGATCTGGAAGACGGATCACATCTGCATAACTGCGCATGAAGGCATTCAGGTTATCTGTCCGTTCAATAGCGACTTCAAGGGCATTTGTAAAATCCTCCCGGTCGGTTTCACCCAGTTGATTTGCATAAGACAGGCAGGAACGAAGGATTGAATTTGTCGCACCCAGGGTATTATTCACTTCATGTGCAATTGTACGGATGAGGTTGTCATAGGCAATTTTCTCCGAACGCCAAAGCTCCAGGGTAACCTCTATCATCAGGTAGAAACTGTGTTGAAAACCGGTATCAAAATATTGCGAATGGAGACACTTGATTCGTCTTCTTCCTTCTATCGAAACCACCAGTGCCTGTCCAACTTCAAGCTCTGATAAAGCCTCCGCTACACCTGTATTCACCTCCTTGAGTTTTTTGCCCTGCAAAATTTTTGCTCCTGATTCAAGGAAAGCGGCAGCAGATGAATTTACATGGCTTATACAACCATCAAGATCAATGGTGACAATACCCGCAGGTGATGCTTCCAGAACTTTTTCAAGGAATGCTTGCTGTTCCTGTGCGTGAATACGTTCCTCACGAAGATGACTGATCATCTCATTATATAATCGAACCAGTTTTTTGAGTTCGACCGATCCTACCTCAGTAAAACTGTGCGTAAAGTCTTTTTCACGTATCAGATCAACGCCCGAGGTAACCATTTTTACCGGGAAATAAATACTGAAGATCAAACGAATACCAATGATCAGCGACAGGGTCAGGATGATTTCGAGGGCTAACAACCAGACACGGTAGTTTTCCCATAGCGCCCAAATCCCGACTGATATAAAGATCAAATGCAGGAAAATCATGTATAAAAGCAGGCGTGTGCGCATGGTCATAATGCGATTCCGTGCTTTTCCATCCGGCGGTATAATGCCGCTCGACTGATTCCAAGTGATTCGGCGGTTTTAGTGATATGACCGCCAAAATGTTCGAGCGCATCGAGAATCATCTTACGTTCCATCTCGTCAAGCGTCATTGCACCGGGTAGCGGGAAACCTGAAAGTTGCTTTTCCGACGGTTGCATGTCATATGCCTGTTGCACCTCGCTTATTCCAAGAGAATCACCTGGAGCGAGCAGGATAGTCCTTTCAATAACCTGTTGAAGCTGTCGGATATTGCCACGCCACGTCTGCCTGGTCAACCAGGCTACAGCCTCCTCATTCACAGTCAGTGATTCCCTGCCATAACGATGTGCCATCTGGTTCTTGAAATGCTTAACGAGTAATGGTATGTCTCTTTTACGGTGCCGTAACGGGGGCAGATGAAGAATGATAAGATTAAGGCGGTGAAACAGGTCTTCGCGGAAAGTGCCATCACTGATCATTTGCGAGATATCACGATTTGTTGCAGAAATGATACGAACATCCACCGATTTACTTATGCTCGAGCCGACACGTTCAAATGTTTTGTCCTGCAATACTCTAAGCAGCTTTACCTGGTTTGTTCCGCCAAGTTCTCCGATCTCATCGAGAAACATCGTTCCCCTGTCTGCTGATTCAAAACGTCCGGTGCGGTCTTTTTTTGCATCCGTGAAGGCACCACGCACATGCCCGAACATCTCGCTTTCAAAAAGGGAAGCCGGGATTCCGCCAAGATTGACCTTTACAAATGGAGAGTTTATCCTGTCGCTGTTTCGCCATAACGACTCAGCGATCATTTCCTTTCCTGTCCCGGTTTCACCGGTTATCAATACCGGGGCAAGGGTATTTGAAACACGACCCGCGATATCAAGAATTCTGCGAAATTCCGGATCTTCGCCGACCAATCCTTTGAAATCATAGCGTGAATCAAGTTCTAATCTTGAGGGAATATCCTGAGGTTTTATGTCGCGTTTTATATCTGCAAGTACGAAAACCGTATTGATAACCTGGAGTATCTGCTCATGCGTCCAGGGCTTGGTCACAAAATCCGCGGCGCCTGCTTTTATCCCCTTCACAGCAAGTGGAACCGATCCCCAGGCAGTCATAAGGATAACAGGCAGGTTTGGACGGGTCTGTTTAATTCTTGACAGGAGCGAAAGTCCCTCTTCACCGGTTGTCTGACGGGAGAAATTCATATCCTGAAAGATGATATCCACTTCCTCTTTCGCAAGCAGCTCCAATGCTTCGGATGGCGAGGAGGCGGTGAGCGGAAGATGACCATTCTGTTTCAAAAGGAGGGCAAGTGAAGTGGTCACCGCCTTGTCATCATCCACTACGAGTATTCTATGTTTTGCAGCATGAACCATATTGCGGGTTTTCCTGTCAGAATAATTTTGTAATATAGTAAATGAATCAGCATCCGATTAACAGGAAATTAATAGTTATTCACAAAATACAAGGATATTCAGGATGCGATCTCTTTGCGACTACTTCTGGTTCATTGCACATGATTTGATGAGTAGCTCACTTTCGGCGAAAGTGAATAGTTTTTTTGTCTGTTTTGAAAGCCAATACAAATCGAGTAGGGTGAGGCGGAGTGATCTACTTCGCCTCATCCCTCTCACAGAACCGTACGTACGGTTCACGTATACGGCTCCTGTTTACTTTCCCTTGATACTTTCAGACAGAAAACCCTGTTTTCACATCAGACATATTGAACAGACC